>ERZ827512.512-NODE-512-length-49993-cov-10.297048_pt1 | contig 49993 bp, 42 predicted proteins | sample MGYA00519916_ERZ827512 | MGnify/ENA primary metagenome ERZ827512 (study PRJEB31778, sample SAMEA3449335) | human gut metagenome | biome: human gut; feature: human-associated habitat; material: faeces | place: United Kingdom | collected 2010/2012 ... | reverse complement strand
ATTGTATAGGAAAAATCGAAGATTTTTACTATACAACAAGGTTAAGTTACCTTAGACTGTGCGGGTTGCAAAGCAACCCTGTACATGTGGCGAAGCCACTTTTCTTATTTTAGGTAAAAGTTGCAATTTTATGTAAAATGTTATATACTATACCGCACATGAGTATTTGCTCATTTAACATATATCAAAATAATCAGATTGTAATCTGAAGAAAAGGATGAAAAAACATGAGAAAAAGGCGGATAATTTCTTGTATGATGTTACTTCTGGTATTAGCTACTCTTATGAGTATGCTTACCGCATGTACTACATCAGAAAAAATTCCCATTCCAACAGCTGAAAAAGATGTCTACATTTATGATGAAGATAATATCATTGATGATAATGTAGAAAAAGAACTCAACCAAATGCTAGTTGAACTAGAAAAAAAGACGGAAATAGAATTTGTCGTTGTATCTGTTAAAAGTTTGCTTGACCAAAGTATCGAGGATTATTCAAACAATCTATTTAATACTTTAGGCATTGGCAAAAAAGGAGAAGACAATGGAATATTACTTTTATTCTCTCGTTCTGATGAAAAGGTAAGACTTGAAATTGGTAGAGGGTTAGAAGGATGCTTAAACGACTCAAAATGTGGTCGAATTCTTGATACTTTCTTTGTTCCTTATCGCGAAAATGATAAGTATACTAAAGCAACAAAAATGACAGTTCAAGCTGTTTTAAATGTTCTTGCTGAAGAATATGAAATCAATATTCAAAATTTGGAAGAAGATATACAGGTCGAAGACAATTCTGACAATGGAATACCTTTATGGTTATGGATAATTTTGATATTCCTCGTAATATTAATTTTTTCAGTTGGCTCTGATAGCAGTAGTTCTTCACATGGAGGATTCTTTGGAGGATCATCAGGTGGTTTTTCCAGTGGTGGATTCGGCGGAGGCTTTTCTGGAGGCGGTGGTACCTCACGATAACAAAATTAAAGATTCATAAATTAAAACATCTAGGAGGTAATTTACAATGAAAAATGGATCAAAAGCATTAATTGTTGTCGTTGTAGTGGTATTGTTGTTTGTATTCTGGTTTTTTGGAACTAGAAACAGTTTGGTATCTTTAAAAGAGGATGTCGAAATGCAACAGTCTCAAATTGAGACAACACTTCAAAGACGGAGTGACCTTATTCCAAACCTAGTAGAAACTGTTAAGGGATACGCAACCCATGAAGAAGATGTTTTCACTGAAATTGCTGATGCAAGGTCAAACCTTGCTGGAAGCATTAAAAGCGGAAATATTCAAAGTATCAACGAAGCAAGCAATGTTTTAGATTCTGCTCTTGGCAGACTACTTGCAATTTCAGAAAGTTATCCTGATCTCAAAGCTAGTGAGCAATTTATTGCATTACAGGATGAATTAGCTGGAACCGAAAACAGAATTGCTGTTGCACGGCAGTATTATAATGAAAAAGTAAGAACCTATAATACAGCAGTTCAAAGATTCCCTACCAGTATAATTGCTGGAATGAGCGGATATTATCCTATGCAATACTTTGAAGCTGACGAAAGTGCAAACGAAGTACCCAAAGTCAATTTCGATTAATTTCACCCTTTAAAAAAATAGGGATAGCATAAATAAGCTATCCCTATTTTTTAGTATAAGTGTTTCTAAATTTTTATAATAATTTTTGTGCTCTCATATACTGTAATACCTTTCTTTGGCACCTGTTCTTTAATAATAGTATTTTCTGTATCTAAATCTTCTGGTGAGTTTTCAATTTGTAAATTTAAATTTACATTTTTTAATATTTTTGTTGCTTCCTTTATACTTAACCCCTCTACATTTGGAACCTCAACTTGTTTTTTTATATCTTCTTCTTTTTCGTTATCTTTAGTTAATTCTAAATATGGTAAAATTTCTGAAAGTACTTGGCCTCCAACTGGTGCTGCCACAACTCCACCTTGATGCCCTGCTTCACCCTTTGGGTCATATAAAGTAACTAATGCAACAACAGTTGGATCTGATATAGGTGCTACTCCCAAAAAAGAAGCAACATATTTATTTGTATTAACTCCATCTTCAGATGTTCCAGTTTTTCCCCCTACTCTATAACCAGCTACCTGACCTCTTTTACCTGTTCCAAGTGCTACAACCGATTCCATCATATCTAATACTTCATTTGCATGCTCTTTTGAAATAACTTGTTCCCCTGTTTTTATCGGAATATCAGTAATTTCACCTGTTTCACTATTTACTATTTGTTTAACAACACGTGGAGTAACCTTTACTCCTCCATTTGCAATTGTGCTTACTGCTGTTGCAAGTTGAATTGGAGTTATTTCAAATCTTTGACCAAATGCTATGGTTGCTAACTCAACAGGACCTACTTTTTCTTCTTTTAAAAATATACTTGTAGCTTCTCCTGGTAGATCAATCCCAGTTTGGCTAAGTAATCCAAATTTTCTTAAATATTTATAATATGTATTTACTCCCAATTTTTGTCCTAATCCTATAAATACAGGATTACACGAATTCATTAAGGCATCTCTCAAAGATTCTGGTCCATGTGGTCTATAATATCTCCAACATTTTATTCTAACACCTGCAATTTCAATTCCACCTGTACAGCAAAACTCTCCAGCCTTATCTGTAGTAGTTATACCCTCTTGCAATGATGCTGATGCTGTAATTAATTTAAATACAGACCCTGGCTCATAAGTATCTGTTACAGCCTTATTTCTCCATAAAGATAGCATCATTTTATTTCTTTCAGCTTGTGACATGTTAGGCCATTGCTGTTTTAATTCTTCTGTACTAGGTTCAAATGGTTCATTTAAATTATAGTTTGGGTATCCTGCTATTGCAAGTACATCTCCTGTTTTAGGGTTCATTACAACTATATTTCCACCATCTGTGCATTTATTTTCTATACATGCTTCTTTTAAATACTTTTCAGCTATTCCCTGAATTGTAGCATCAATAGTTAGAATTAAATCATTTCCATCAATTGCTTTAACATAATTTTCACTTTCTTTTTCTATTTCGCCACCTGTTGCATCTGTTATTTTTTGTATTTTTCCTTTTGTTCCTTTTAGTTGTTCATCATATACTGCCTCTATTCCGTCTAATCCCTGATTATCACTTCCTGAAAAGCCAATAATTTGTGAAGCTAAATTATTATATGGATAATATCTTTTTGTGTCTTCATCAATATTTACACCTGCTGTTATGTTATTTTCTTGAAGCCATACTCTTAGTTCATTTGATTTTTCTTTATCAATTTTTTTTATAATTGTTTCAATCGAACTTCTTTTATTTACTTTTTTATATACTTTTTCATAGTCTAATTCAAATATATTACTTAAGGCTTTTGCAACCTTCTCTTTATCTTCTTTTTTTATATTTACAGGGTTTACAGTAACTGTTTCCACAGTACTACTTACTGCTAAAATGTTAGTTCCAGTCGAATCATAAATTGTTCCTCTTCTCGGATTTATACTTCTATCTAAAGTTTGTTGTACATATGCTTTTGACTGTAATTCAGATCCCATTCCAAATTGTATCCATCCAATTCTAGCCAGTAATGTAATTAGAGCTAGCCAAACAATAATAATTTCATTTTTCATTCTCTTTTTTCTACTCATATTGCTAATTTTTTCTTCTGGTTTTACTTTTTTATTTTTTATTTCTTTTTTATATTTTCTTTTTATATCTTTTTGAGCTTGTTTTTGTTCCTTCTTAACATTTATGTTTTCTTCTTTCTTTCTTTTTTTCCATTTAATAAGTTCTTTTTTGTTTAATTTATTACGAAAATTTTCTTTGTTTTTTCTCATAATTTTTCTCCTATTTTGGTATTATTTCTTATTTATTTGTATTCATCTTAAAGAAAAAAAGAACAAAAATAAAAGGGCCTACATAGTGTAAAGCCCTTTTCTGGAGATTAAGCGTATTCGTGCCTATAGTTATAAGATTCTGTGCCTGTTTCAGCATTAATATCTGCTATTGGCACCCAAGTCCTTATAACCTGGGCAACCCTTGAGATTTTATGACTTTTGGGATCAATCATCATCTCGATTTCCTTACCCATTGTTTCTGGTTTAATACCGATTTTTCTGGCATCATCCTTTTTTATATAGATGGTGCATATCCGAAAGTTCTTTTGATCATAGACGATCACTGCAAATTTTTCGTCCACCTCATGGACTTCCTGAACTATTCCAGTAGTAACTTCGGGTTTCTTGTACATGTCAATCTCCTTACTAAATTATTAATATGGTTATACCATATTTTTCAATTATATCAACTTAACATAAAAATGTCAATTTTTTTGCAAAAAAATAAAGATAATTAAATTTACTAAATATCTTTATTTTATAAAATCTATTATAGCTTCAATTGCCTTTTCAAACCAATTTTTTTCTTCTGTAACTACAACTTGCTCACTTGCAGTTTCAACATAATCTTTCTTAGGTAAGCTTACATATACTTTTTGCGAATCATCTAGTTTTTTCATTCCTAACATCTTTGATGCCGAATTTTCTATATTGGCCAAATTTAAACTTGTTTGTATATTAATTTCAGTTTGAGCATTTTCTTTTTGTAATGTACTTAGTTGTTTTTTTAAATCTTCTTTTTGATTAAAACTTGCTGTTATAAGAGAATTACGATAACTTATAGCAAATAATATAGCAAAACCAATTATTATATACATAATAGCTTTTACTTCAGATTTTACTTGATTTTTGACTTTAGCTTTTTCTTGTTTTTGACTAGAACTTCTCTTTTTATTATCATTTCTTTTATTTGGCTTTTCTTCTGGTCTCAACTTTCTAGGACTAGTTTCATATTGATAACTCATATTACTATATGCCATAAGTTCTCACCTCTTTTCTTTTGATTTTTAAACATCTTATGTATTTTTATCTAATCTTTCAAAAATTCTTACTTTTGCACTTTTTGATCTAGAATTTCTTTCCTGTTCTTCTTTAGTTGCAATAATTGGTTTTTTATTTATTATTTTTCCCCAAGACTCATAGTTACATACACAATATGGTAATTCGCTTGGACAAGTACATTTACCTTGCAAATCTAACATTGCATTTTTTACTGCTCTATCTTCTAGCGAATGAAATGTTATAACAACAAGTCTTCCTTCTTGTTTTAAACAATGTACACAATTTTTTATTGTTTCATATAATGGAGCAATTTCATTGTTGACCTCAATTCTAATAGCTTGAAATGTTCTTTTAGCTGGATGACCATCTTTTTGCATTGACTTTGGTATAGAGTTTTCTATTATTTGTGCTAATTGTTTTGTAGTTTCAATGGTTTGCTTTTCTCGATAATTGCAAATATTTTTTGCAATTTGTCTGCTGAATCTTTCTTCTCCATATTCCCAAATAATGTTTGCAAGCTTTTCTTCTGAATAATTATTTACAATATCTTGAGCTGTTATTCCTGTAGATGTATCCATTCTCATATCAAGTTTACTATCTGCCATGTAACTAAATCCTCTGGCTTTTTCATCTAACTGATATGATGAAACTCCTAAATCTAACAAAATTCCATCTACTTTTTCTATGTTAAGATCTTGTAAAATTTGTTTTATATCATCATGGTTTCCATGAACATAAATTACATTTTTATAATTTTCCAGTCTTTTTTTAGCAGCTTCTAAAGCTTCTTCATCTCTGTCAATTCCAATTAATTTGCCTGTTTCTGATAATTTTTTTACTATTTCTTCACTATGACCCGCACCACCTAGAGTTCCATCTACATATATGCCGTCTTTTTTTATTTTAAGTGCTTCTATGCATTCATTTAACAAAACTGGTTCATGTTTAAATTCCATTTGATTAAAGTAATTCCTTTCAAAGTCATAGTTTTAAAATAGCACAATAAGTTGGTATGTTTATACCAACTATTATGTGCTTTTCATTTTTTTATTTTTTCTTTTGTATTTTTCATAGTATCAAACTTTCTTTTGTAGGGATTGGAAATTAGTATATCTTTTGTGAATTTTTATTTTCACTTTAGTATTTTAATGTTTTTTCTTTTGAAATTAAAATCTTTAGTAAGACCTCATTTCTTTATCTTTAGTGTAATCATCTTTTGTAATTTTAAAATTTTTCTTTTGTAAAATTTTAATTTTTTTCTTTAGTATAATTTATCTTTTGTAAAAACTTTTTTAATTTTATCTTTTGTGTTTTTTTAATTTTTCTTTAGTGTTTTATATAGCCTTTTTCAAGTTATATACCAAGCATTGTCATATTTTCTGCTATTTCATCTGCTGAAATGTTTTCATCGCTATTGTAAGATTTCCATTTTTCTTTATCCCAGATTTCAATTCTTGTTCCTACACCAATAATTACTGTATCTTTTTCTAATTTTGCATATTCACGTAAGTTACTTGTAATTAAAAATCTTCCTTGTTTATCAATTTCGCATTCGATTGCACCTGATAAGAAAAATCTAACAAAATCTCTTGCATTTTTGTTTGTAAGTGGAAGTGTTTTTAGTTTTTCTTCGAAGTTAGCCCATTCTGTTTGTGAGAATCCAAATAAGCATTTATCTAAGCCTTTGGTTATTATGAACTTTTCACCCATATCTTCTCTAATTTTTGAAGGTAATATTAATCTACCCTTAACATCTAGAGAATGCTCATATTCACCAATTAACACTTTTCTCACCTCGCTAACATTTTATTCCACTTTCTACCACTTCTCTCCACTTCAATTAAATTTTAATATAACATATTAAAAATATCAAGTGTTTTTCAAAAAAAATTTAATTTTTTTTAAATCATGCCAATGGGGACGAAGAATTTTGGCACGTTTTAATTTAAAGCAAATTAACTTTAATTTAATTTCAAACTAAACGTGCCAAAATTCTTCGTCCCCATTGGCATGATTTTTTATTCACTTTCTAACATTTTTTCTATAATCTTTTCTAAATCTGTTGTATCTATAACAGACTTTATACTAGCATCTAATACTTCTTTTGGTGGTATATTTTTTAAATTTAAAACATAACCATTTTTTAATGCTAATTGTCTAATAAATTCCCTATTAGTTCTTCCATTTCCTTCCCTAAAAGGATGCAATACATTTAATTCTGATAAATAATATGCTAGTCTTTTAGCTAATTCAATTTTAGAAAGACCTTCTAAAAAATTTTCTTTAGTTAGTTGTGCTAAAATTCGATCTAACTCTGATTCAATATACTCACAACTTGCAAACCTAAATTCACCTTTACTAATATTTTCCTCTCTAAATTTACCAGCAAAAGGATAAACATCTTCAAATAAATATTTATGGATTGATATATAATGTTTTTTGTCAAAGTTTCCAGTAACTCCTTTTAATCTTAGTCCTAATGATTTAGCTGCTGTAATTTTTGCCTCATATTTAGCAAGTTCTTTATAGTCTTTAATATCTAATTTATTTATTAAAGTATTACTATTTTTATAACAATACTTTGAATTTGTGTCTTCATATAAATCTTTCATAATAACTCCTTTAGTTTTATTAATTAAATCACAATTAAAAAAAGTTGTCAAAATTTTTAATTGACAACTTTTTTTGTTAGATTTGTTCTTTTATCATATTTATTAATTCTGGCATAGCCACTTCATTTTCTGCTAACATTCTGTACATATTTACATCATTTTCTGTTATATTCATTCCTTCAATTGCTAAATCATTTTTTATATTTTCTATGTTAAATTTAAAATTTTCTTCATTAAACATTTTTTTATCCTCCATTTTGGATATTAGGTTTTTAACACCCTACACTCTTATTATACCACAAAATCACTAAAAAGTACAGCTTTTTAGTGATTTTTGTCTGTTTTTATTTATCAAAATAGCTACTAATTTGCTCTAATTTATCAAAACCTACTTGTCTAAAAACTTCATATGCCACAATTGCTACTGAATTTGATAAATTCAATGATCTCAAATGTTCTCTCATTGGAATTCTTATTGTATTTTTTATGTATTTTTGAAGCAAATCTTCTGGTAACCCTTTTGTTTCTTTTCCAAACAGAATAAATACTTCATCTGCTTCAGTATAGTTCACATCAGAATAACACTGTTTTCCCTTTGTTGTGGAAAAATACATTTTGTATTCCTCTGGCTTATATTTTTCCAAAAAATCATTTAATGATTTATGCATTTCAATATCTAATTTATCCCAATAATCTAATCCTGCTCTTTTTAGGTATTTATCTGTTATTTCAAATCCAAGTGGTTCAACCAAATGTAGTTTGGCTCCAATAGCAGCACATGTTCTTGCAATATTTCCTGTATTTTGTGGAATTTCCGGTTCGACCATAACTATATTTAGTTTCATTTTTTGCTCCTTAATTATGTTAAATTTCTCTTAATTTTACAACCAATCTTTGTTTTCCACCATTTGTACATGTAATAAGAGTAAGCTCTCTTTTTTGCATGTTCCATGCAGATAATTGGCTAGTACATCTTGTATCTGTTGGTTGTACAACATATTTATCATATACTTGATATGTAACCATTCTTCCTGATAAATCTGTTAATTGTGCCGTATCGCCATTTTTTAGTTTATGTAATTTTCCAAACATCTTTCCATTTTCATAATAGTGACCAACTATACAATAGTTTCCTATTTCATTTGGTTTTAAATCTTTTGGATGGTATTTGTTTAATGATACAAATAATAATTCTGGTGATGTTGTTGAAAGTACTGGATATTCAATGTTTATACATGGTATTTTCAAAACAGCTTCTGTTGTATACTCTACTCCATCTTTTGACCTATATGTTTGAGTATCTACATTTGGAGGATCAGTTTGTACTGCTTTTGAATCATCTACTGCATTATTTTCATTATTATTTGTATTGTTATCTGGTATTTCAAGTATAACAACAATTTTATCATCTTCGTCTTTTTTTACTGTATCATCAACTTGATATTTTATTTGAGCTAATATTTCTTTTGATACTTCCTCACTTTTATTTCTATCATATTCTGCATATATGTAATATGAAAATAGGAGACATATTAAAAATACTGATAAAAAAAGTTCAATTTTGTACATCAATTTTTTTCTTTTTATTTCAGGTGTAATATATAACTTTTGAGTTATTAATATTTGGTTCACTTTTAATTTTCTCTCCTTTCTTTATAATACATACTCACGCATTAATATTATATCATATTTTCAATGTAGAAACAATAATTTAGATATATTTTTTCAAAATAAAAACCCTATTTGTTAAATTCATAACAATTCGGGTTTGTTTTTATTCTAATCCAAAGCTAACTCCTAATGCATTATTAATTTGCGACATTATTTGATTGTCATCAATATGACCTATTTTTTCTTTTAATCTACTTTTATCTATTGTTCTTATTTGCTCTGTCAGTATTACAGATTCAGCTTTTAGTCCACTTTTTTCAGGTTCAATTTCTATATGTGTTGGCAGTTTTGTTTTTCCTGTCTGAGAAGTAATCGCTGCCGCAATAACTGTTGGGCTATGCTTATTTCCCACATCATTTTGAATTATAAGAACAGGTCTCACTCCTCCTTGCTCTGACCCAATTACTGGACTTAAATCTGCATAAAACATATCTCCTCTTTTTATTATCATAATCTTCACTCCCAGTATTTTCCCAGTCTTGATATATTTTAAGGATTAGTAAAGACAAAAATATAGTTTTAAGCAGATAATATTTGTATTTTAATATTGTGCTACACAAATATTATTTAATTTAAAAGCTATTACCTCTTCCCTTTTTAAACTATTTATTTTCATCTCATTATATAATATGTAAACTAATTTTTTTTGGTTCTTATCTTGTACTACCATTTTATTAATTTTTCCATTTGTTTTATCAATAAATAATTGTTTTTTAAAGAGATAAGGATTGTTGGTATCTAAAGTAACTTCCATAATTACCATATTATTTTCTTCATACATTTTTCTATTGCTAGAATTTTTATAGTCATCTATAAATGAATTCAGCCATAAAAAATTTTGAGTAATATATTGGTAATCTTGGTATACAGTAGATAAATTCAGCTTTGTGTTATTAATAGTTAATTTATTTCCATCATAAATTGTTTCTAGACCACAAATATTTTCTGGCTCAATCACTATTTGTTTTGCAATATTTGGGCTAATATAGCTTTGTTTTAATTTATATTTTGTATTATTTTTATTTGATTCAACTTCAATTTGTATTTCTGCTTCATATGAACTAATATTTAAAATATATTCTTCAATTTCCTGGTTTGTTTTGTTACTTAAATTATTTCCAGTTTTTAAATTTTTATTAACATTTTTAGAAAAAAAGTAAATTATCATTGTCAATATAGCTATTGCTATAATTACAACTGTAATTATTAAAGTAATTTTTTTATTTTTCATATAATCAACTCCTACTGCAATTTATATTCATTTTATAATAAAGTATTCATGTCAAATATATAAAGCATAAGCGAATAAATTTCACTTATGCTTTATATGTTTTTGAAATATGTAATTATACAATTTTGTAGTTCTTGTTTTGTTTCTATTTGGTTTATTTTTTGACGCATTTGAGTTGCATTTGGTAAATTTTTTAAATAATAACTCATATACTTTCTCATTTCTTTTATACCTGTATTTTCTCCTAAGTATTTAACTTGCAAATCAATGTGCTCCAATATTATTTTTAGCTTTTCTTCATTAGAAACTTGGGTTATTTCTTGATCATTTAAATATTCTTGGATTTCTCTAAAAATCCATGGATTCCCTATACTTGCTCTTCCTATCATTATTGCATCCACACCTGTTTGCTCAAAAATTTTCAAAGCATCTTCTTTAGTTTTTATATCTCCGTTTCCGTATTACCGGTATACTTACTGCCTGTTTTACTTTTTTTATAATATCCCAGTCTGCTACCCCTGTATAAAATTGTTCTCTTGTTCTTCCATGGATTGTTATTGCTTTTACTCCTTTTTCTTCTGCAATTTTAGCAAGCTCAACTGCCACAATATTATTATCATCCCAGCCTTTTCTCATTTTTAATGTTACAGGTACTTTAGAGTTTTTAACTACTGCTTCAATAATTTTTCCTGCTAGTTCTAAGTTTAAAAGCAATTTACTTCCATCACCATTTTTTACAACCTTCGGAGCAGGACAACCCATATTTATATCTATTATTGGTGCCGTTTTACTTAATTCTTTTGCAGAAAATGACATTGCCTCAATATCATTTCCAAATATTTGTGCTGCAACTGGTATATGTTCATTTTCTGTATTTAATAATAGCTTCGTTTTTTCGTCGTTATAAAATAGTCCTTTACTGCTTACCATTTCTGTATATGCTAAACCGAACGCCAAATTTTTCGCATATTAAGCGAAATGGCAGGTTAGTTATTCCTGCCATTGGGGCTAGTAGTATGTTGTTTTTTAGTTTTACATTTCCTATTTTTAGTTCTTTTAAGTACATTTTTTTCCTTATTTTTTTATATTCTAATATTAGATATAATACTTTTTGCAGTGAGGCTGTGGGGACCGACAAGCTAGAAAGTGTTGCTAAATTTTTTCGAATCATTGAAGATGTTTGCAAAAAATTGTTGTTACGCTTTCTTGCGTAGTTGGGATGGAACGGAAAAAAGTATTATATCTAATATTCAGTTAAAAATTCTAGTCTGTGCAATGTAAAAAAACGACCTGTTTTTATTCTATAAACATTGCTTTTTTACGTCTAGCACTAATATTTATCAATATAGCTATTAAAATTAAATTTGTAAGCATTGAGCTTCCACCATAGCTTACAAAAGGAAGTGGTATACCTGTAATAGGTAGCAATCCCATTGTCATTCCTATATTCTCTAACATATGAAAAAATAGTATTCCTGTTATTCCACTTGCTAAATATGATCCTAGATCATCTTTTGCTGTTTTAGCAATTCGCATTGCTTTTGTTAGTAAAATAACATACAAAACTATTATGCCTCCAGCAACCACAAAGCCCATTTCTTCACCTATAACAGCAAATATAAAATCTGTAGTCTTTGGATATAAATATCCCAATTGCGTTTGATTTCCTTTGAACAAGCCCATACCAAATAACTTACCAGCACCTATTGCTAATTTAGATTGAATAATATTATACCCTTCTCCTCTTGGATCTAAATTGGGATTTAAGTATACATCGATTCTTGCTTTTGCATGCTCTGGAAGAATGAAAAAATATGCTACTGGTATAAGTATAACTGCTATTAACGCAGATACAATAATATACTTTTTATCTATTCCTGCAACATATAACATAAAAATTAATGCAACCAAAAAAGCCACAGCAGTTCCATAATCTGGTTGTAATATAATAAGTATTGTTGGTATTGCAACTGTGCCTAATATCATTGTCAACTTTAAAAATCTATTTATTTCATCCTTCGACCTTTGTTGAACTCGTACCATTATTGTTGATAAAAACATTATAACAGTAATCTTTGCAAATTCTGCAGGCTGAAAAGAAAAAGGACCTATATTAAACCAGCTGGTAGCTCCATTTATAGGTTCTGTAAATAGAACTGCAATTAGTAAGATAATAGTAATTCCATAAATAAATGGAGATATTTTAGCTAATAACTCATAGTCAATAAAAATAATTGCTATTGTAACCGGAACACTAATTGCAATCCACATAATTTGCTTTTTGAATTCTTCATAATCTGAATTTTGAGTGGCAGAAAGTAACGCGGTTAGCCCTATGGCCAATAATATAACTGTACATATTACAATTCCCCACTCAATATTTTTAAACATCTTTTTTCTCATGCTTTTCCTCTATTTTTAATTGTTTGATGTCATTCGCTCTTCTATGTTATTATTTTCATTTTTTTCTTCTTTATTCTCTACGACTTGTATATTCTCTTCTTTTTGTTCCTTTTCATCTTCTGCTTTTGTTTCAGTTTCTTTTTGTTCTTCTATATTTTGTTCTTCTTTTTCTACTTTTTCTTCCTCAAGCTTTTCTGCATTTTTATTTGATTTTTCTTCAGAATCATTTTCTTTATTACTTTGAGCATTTAACTTTCTAGCTTCATTTTTTATTGTAACAATTGGAATGTTAGCATATAATGCAGGTGCACCAACAGTTCCATCATCATTAGCTTTATTAGTTAAATGTACATCTATTTCTTTTTCATCAACATCTATATATTTTTTTATTACCTCAATAATTTCTTGCTTCATTAATTCTAAGAAATCGGCAGATACATTTGCTCTATCTTGCATTAAAACTAGGTGCAGTCTTTCTTTTGCTGTATCAGAGCTTTCTTTGCTCTTTTCTTTTTTTACAAGATTTTTTAAAAAATTAAGTACATTTTCAAACATGTTCTACCTCCAATTGTATTATTTTGTAAAGAAATTCTTTAGTTTTGAAAAGATTCCTTCTTTTTTGCCAGGAATAGTAATTTCAACATTTTCACCCAATATTCTGCTAGCAATTTCAGTATAAGCTCTTCCTGATGGTGCTTTATGATTTGTTACTACTGGTTCTCCTTTATTGGTTTGTGTAATAATAAACTCGTCATCTGGTACAACACCAATTAAATCAATTGATAGTAAATCAACTATATCTTCTACTTCCATCATTTCGCCTTTTTTAACCATATTAGGTCTTAAACGGTTAATAACTAGTTCTGGATTTTTTATTTCTGATGCTTCTAGTAAACCTATAATTCTATCTGCATCACGAATAGCAGATATTTCTGCTGTTGTTACTACAATTGCACGACTTGCTCCTGCAATTGCATTTTTAAATCCCTGCTCAATTCCTGCTGGACAATCAATTAAAATATAATCAAATTCTTCCTTTAATTTTTCTGTTAATTCTTTCATTTGTTCTTCATTTATTGCACTTTTATCTCTTGTTTGGGCTGCTGGAAGTAAAAACAACTCTTCAAATCTTTTATCTTTTATAAGAGCTTGTCTTAATTTACATTTTTCTTCTACAACATCTACAATGTCATATACAATTCTATTTTCTAATCCCATTACAACATCAAGATTTCTTAAACCAATATCAGTATCTACTAAAACAACTTTTTTTCCTCTTAATGCTAATGCAGATCCCACATTTGCCGTTGTAGTCGTTTTTCCAACTCCACCTTTTCCGGATGTTATTACTATAACTTCTCCCATTATTTCCTCCTTAAAAATGCAATTTTTAACGTTTGTATTATATAACAAATTTGTCCAAAAATCAATGTATAGAGCCATAAAAATGAAAAATATGTAAATTATTTATTTTAAAAATAAAAATGACTTTGCCACATGTACACAATTTTCTTACAATTGTGCATATGTAACAAAGTCAACTTTTCTTGTCTTATTTAATATATAATATTGGTCTAAAAGAAATTCCATCATATACAGCAGTGGTTGTATCATAACCACGTCCACTTGTACTTCCAACTGTATTATAGCTTCCGCCTCTACATGTAGCAGGACTCTTTTTATCATCACTAATATGATATTCTGTATTCCATTCTGCCGTGTTTCCTGATAAATCATAAATATTGCAAACTTTATCATCTGTTTTTCCAGTATTTCTTAATATCATGTTTCCATCTGTTTTACTTGAATAATCTATATTTCCCATTTCTTGAATATATATTATAGCTGTATCTAAAGCGTAACTATTCATCAAGTCACTTTCTACAAACTTATTATTTGAGTACATATTTCTACATACTTTAGCTGCATCTCCTTGATTTATAAAGTTCCATAAAGTTCCTTCTGTATAATTCATGCTTTCTTTATCATATGAGGTTGATGGTTTTGATAACGGTTTCCAATTCATAATACTACTTCCGCTTCCATAACTTGCCTCATATCTTGCTATATAATAGCCTTTATTTTCTTTTACTGATGTTGTAAATTTCTCCATATCTTTTGCAGTTGCATTTTCCGCATTGTCATCTTCTAAATAATTAGATTCTCTATAGTCTTTTACTTCAAGGTAATTTCCTATTTTATACATTCCTATACTACCGGCATTTGCATTTGATACACTTGTTTCTTTATATTCTTCACCTTTTTGTACTATGGTAGAATTATTATTTTCTTTAAATTCGTATCTTCCCAAAGTTAATTCTAGACTTGTATTTTCATCTACTCTTATTCTATTTGTACCTTTTCCATCTATGTTACTAACTGGAATCCACACAAATTGATTTTCGTTTTCATCTTCTATTACAATTCCATCTTTAACATTTGTTCCAGAATCTTCTGCTAATTTAAAGCCTCCAGGTACAACAACTTGATTTCCAAATTCATCTTGTGCAATCACATTTTCTTTTTGTATAGTTGTTAATTCTGTAATAGAAATTCTATCTTTTAATTTTTGCTGTTCATACAATTGTTCTGCTGAGTCATTGCCTTGTTCATATACTTCTTTTATTTTTATTAATGTACTTATTTGATTTTTTCTGTTAGAAACAGCAATAGAAAAAATCGCAGATAAAATAATTACAAATGTTACCACAACTACTGTAACATATGCAGTCATTACTCCCTTCTCGCTTTTCAATTTATTTTTCATTTGCACTTTCCTCCATTTAACTTATATATATAATAATTTAAAAACACTTCTTTGTCAATTATTATTATGCTCATAGTTATATTTAATTAATTTTATTTGGCCAGTATTTTCTTGACATTACAGTAATTTAATAATAAAATATTATTTGAAAAAATTATAAAGGAGGACATCTAAAACTATGAAAGATTTAATTGAAATTAGATGGCATGGTAGAGGTGGTCAAGGTGCAAAAACAGCTTCTCTTTTACTTGCAGATGCTGCTTTTAACACTGGCAAATATATTCAAGGTTTTCCTGAATATGGTCCAGAAAGAATGGGTGCCCCTATTACTGCCTATAACCGCATAAGTAATACCCCTATTCGTATTCATAGTAATATATATGAACCAGATTATGTAGTAGTTGTTGATGACAGTTTATTAGAGGCTGTTGATGTAACTGCTGGTTTAAAACCTGATGGTGCAATTGTTATAAACACTACAAAAACTGGAAAAGAATTAAAGCCTTTACTTAACGGATATACTGGAAAAGTTTATACTATTGACGCAAGAAAAATATCTTTAGAAACTTTAGGTAAATATTTTCCAAACACTCCAATGCTTGCAGCAATTGTAAAAGTAAGTGGAGTAATTGAAGAAAAAGACTTTTTAGCTGATATGGAAGGTTCATTTAAACACAAATTTGCTAAGAAACCTGAAGTTATTGATGGAAATATGAAAGCACTAGAAATGTCATTTCGGGGACGTTTCTTTAACTGACATTTTTGTCAGTTGAGGGACACATCTTAATTAAAGATCTGTCCCCATAAGTAACATTTATGTCAGTTTGAGAAACGTCCCCAAACTGACATTGGAAAGGATGGTTTAAATGATTGATAAAAATACTCCAGCTTGTGATATGACTATTGGTGGTAATATTTATGAAGCTGGTAATGCTAGAGAATTTAAAACAGGTGACTGGAGAAGTGTTAAGCCTATTTACATATCTGAAAAATGTACTCAATGTGGTTTATGTTTTCCTGTTTGCCCTGATGATGCTATTCCTGTAAATAAAGAAGGAAAGCGTGAAGATTTTAATTATGATTATTGCAAAGGTTGTGGAGTTTGTGCTAAAGTTTGCCCATTCCATGCCATTGAAATGACTGAGTAAAGGAGATTATAATATGGGAATTAGAGAAAGATTAAGTGGAAATGAAGCTGCTGCTATTGCTATGAAACAAATTAATCCAGATGTTGTAGCTGCTTTTCCAATAACACCTTCAACAGAAATACCTCAATATTTTTCTACTTTTGTTAGTAATGGCACTGTAGATACAGAGTTTGTTGCTGTTGAAAGTGAACATAGTGCTATGAGTGCTTGTGTTGGTGCAGAAGCTGCTGGTGCAAGAGCTATGACTGCTACTTCTGCTAATGGTTTATCATATATGTGGGAAATGATATATATTGCTTCTAGCTTAAGACTTCCTATTGTTATGAGCTTGGTAAATAGAGCTGTTTCAGGTCCATTAAATATTCACAATGACCACTCAGATGCAATGGGCGTAAGAGATGCTGGATGGATTATGTTATTTTCTGAAAACAACCAAGAGGCATATGATAACTTAATTATGGCTCATAGAATTGCTGAAAACAAAGATGTTTTATTACCTTTAATGGTATGTCAAGATGGATTTATTACTTCTCATTCAATTGAAAATATTGAATTGATTGAAGATAATAAAGCAAAAGAATTTGTTGGGACATACAAACCAGAACATTACCTATTAAATGATAAAGAGCCAATTGCTGTTGGACCATTAGATGTTCAATCATATTTATTTGAACATAAATATCAACAAGCTGAAGCAATGAGAAATGCTAAAAAAGTTATTTTAGAAGTTGCTAAAGACTTTGAAAAAATGACTGGTAGAAAATATTCATTTTTTGAAGAATATAGAATGGATGATGCAGAAATTGCTGTTGTTTGTATGAATTCAACTGCTGGAACTACAAAAACAGTTGTAGATGAGTTAAGAGAAAAAGGAATTAAAGCTGGTATGGTTAAGGTTCGTGTATTTAGACCTTTCCCTGCTGAAGAAATTGCTGAAGCTTTAGGAAATTTAAAAGCTGTAGCAATAATGGATAAAGCTGATTCTTTAAATGCTATGGGTGGTGCATTATTTGAAGATGTTACTTCAAGTATGTATACAGCTAAAAAGCAAGTTCCTGCTGTAAGCTATGTTTATGGTATTGGTGGTAGAGATACTACAAGTAATAATATTCATGAAGTGTTCGATTATTTGGCACAAGTTGCTAAAACCGGTGAAATTGATAATCCATATCGTTATGTAGGATTAAGAAAGTGAGGAAAATTTTATGGCATATAATTTAAAAGAAGTAATGGCAAACAAGCCATCTAGATTTACAGCTGGTCACAGAATGTGTGCTGGTTGTGGTGCCCCACCTATTGCTCGTATGGTTTTAAGAGCTTTAAAGCCAGAAGATCATGCAGTAATTAGTAATGCTACTGGTTGTATGGAAGTTTCAAGTTTTATATATCCATATACTTCTTGGACTGACTCATATATCCACACAGCTTTTGAAAATGCAGCATCTACTTGTTCTGGTGTGGAAGCAGCTTATCGTTCATTAAAAAAACAAGGCAAATTGCCTAGTGATAAAACCACTAAATTTATTACATTTGGTGGAGATGGTGGAACTTATGATATAGGTATTCAAAGTTTATCAGGTGCTATGGAAAGAGGTCATGATATGGTATATGTATGTTATGATAATGGTGCATATATGAATACTGGTATTCAACGTTCTTCTGCAACTCCAAAGTTTGCAGATACAACGACCTCTCCTGCAGGAACAGTTATACCTGGTAAAATGCAATCTAGAAAAGATTTGACAGAAGTTATGGAGGCTCATCATTTACCTTATGTTGCGCAAACTATTGCTTATGCAAATTTTAAAGATTTGTATGAAAAGGCTGAAAAAGCTATTTATACAGAGGGTCCTTGTTTCTTAAATGTGTTATCACCTTGTCCAAGAGGCTGGGGATATCCAACAGATATGTTAATGCAAATAAATAAATTAGCTGTTGAAACATGCTATTGGCCTTTATATGAAGTTATTGATGGCAGATATGTAATAAATTATAAACCTGCTAAAAAATTACCTATTGAAGAATTTTTAAAGCCTCAAAAACGTTTTAAACATATGTTTAAACCTGGTAATGAATGGATGATAGAAGAGTTTCAAAAAGAAGTTGATAAACGTTGGGAAGCTCTTTTGAAATTAGAAGAAAGTACAAATACAAATTAATTTTAAAAAAGTTCTACTTATTGTAGAACTTTTTTATTTTTTATGATATAATTATTTTAATTATATTGGAGGAACAAATGAAAAAAAAGAAGATTATTATACTATTTTTACTTGTATCTATCATCTTTTCTTGTAATATATGTTATGCCGCAGGTCCATCTACATTCTTTTATAAAAATAAAACTGATGGGATTTTAGCCTATAACCAAGTGAATGCTTTTTTGCTAAAGCTATCTGATGGAACTACTTTATCTAGCATGTCTCTTTCTTCTACTTCTAATATTGACTTAAAAAAAAATATGAAAGATGTTGAAATTGTTTTTGTTTTAGATAATTCAGGTTCAATGAAAAGTGATGATCGTATAGAACACTTAAAAACTGCTGTACGTGATCTAACTAGTAAACTATTTGAAAAAATCGGTAGTGAACATTTGAAAATAGGCTTAATACGTTTTTCTAGTGGAATACTGGGTACCCCTCAAAGCTTAACTAATAATGCTAATGATATTTATAGTATTAATGATAGTATGAAAGCAGATGGAGGAACTTATATGTCAAAAGCACTAGAAGCTGCATATACAATGCTCACAGAATCTACAAATACAGAAGCACTAAAAATAGTTGTTACTTTATCAGATGGTAAATTGTCTGATGAATCTACTTCACTAAAAGAACTCGAAAAAATAAATTCATCTGGAATATCGACAATTTCTATTTTTGTAGAACACGCCATTGGAAAAAATTTTGAAGAATTTGCTACTACAAATACACTTCATAAAAATTTCGAAACTACTACAAGTGGTATGGCTGACACGATCGTAAATGATCTTTATAAACAAATATATATGTTGATAATTTTAATGTATGATCCTACAACATCATATAATTTGAATAATGCTGGTATAATTCCTGGAGATGACAAAATTATATTACAATTAGATGCTGAACTTCTTCATGGTGCTACTTTATATATAGAATATGTAATTAATATTATCTCCGCATTTGATTCAAAAAATATTATAATTAATGACATTCCTGGTTCTTCATTAGTATATAGCCCCAATCAATATTTATTAACAGAAAATAAAACAAATGCTGATTATGGCTGGAATTATACAAATAATATTTTATATTGCACATCTGGTAGTCAAACCATTCCAGCAATTAAAGAATATACAAAAAAACTTGTATTAACTTCTGTACTTACTCCTGAAACCTTAAATAGATCATCAACTTTTAATAACTGCATGGTGTTCTCATTAGATAAAATTTTAAATGATGGTACAACAACTACTATAACAGCCACAGAAGCTCAAGATGGTGGAAGAATAAGAGCATTAAACTTTTTAATTATACCACCAACAGGTTTAGATCTTACACATATAATTATAATTAATGTTTCTGTTATTACATTTTTTACATGTATCTTTGTATTGTTGTATACTTTAAACAAGGTAAGATTGAATAATAAAAAAACTCGACACTAGTTCGAGTTTTTGTTTTTTATTCTTCATTTGGTTCTGGTGCTCCAACTGGGCAAACACCTTCACATGTTCCGCATGAGATACATGCATCTTTGTTTATTACATATTTATCATCACCTTGTGAAATGCAAGATACTGGACAACTTGCAGCACATGCTCCACAACTAATACATTTATCTGTAATTTTATATGCCATTTATTTCACCACCTCTCATTTTTACATCTATTACTAAATATCATCATCTGATTTAGTTTGTTCATCTAACTTTTCTAATTTTTCTAATTCCGCTAACTCTTTTGCATGTTCTTTTTCTTCTGGATCTACTTCTTCTTTTCCAATATTTTTTATTATTTTTACTTCAGATGCAGGATATCTTTTATAAAAAGTATCATCTCCATCCTTGAATTTTACGCGTATTATTTCTTTTAGTGTTTGTATTGAATCAACAGTTCCTTCGCCATCTTCTGTTTTTACTATTGCCCCAATTTTAGGAAGTCTTTTTAGTTTATCTTCATAAACGTCTTGTTCATATTTTAAACAACACATAAGTCTACCGCAATTTCCTGATATTTTAGATGGATTTAATGAAACGTTTTGTTCTTTGGCCATTTTTATAGATACTGCTTCAAAATTATCTAAGAATGAACAGCAACATAGTTCTCTACCACACACACCATTTCCTCCAATTTTTTTAACTTCATCTCTTACACCTATTTGTCTTAGCTCGATTCTTGTTTTAAAAATCGCTGCTAATTCCTTAACAAGTTCTCTAAAGTCAATTCTTCCATCTGCTGTAAAGAAAAATATAATTTTGCTATTATCAAATTTATATTCAACTTCTGTTAAATTCATATCTAACTTATATTTTTTTATTTTCTCTTCAGCTATTTTAAATGCTTCTTTTTCTTTTTTTCTATTTTCTTCATCATTTCTTATATCTTTTTTTGTTGCAATACGAACTACTTTTTTTAGTGGTGCTTTTAATGTTTCTTCATGGACTTCTCTAATTCCTGTTGTAGCCTCACCTATTTCTTGTCCTTGACTTGTTTCTACAATTACTTTTTGTCCTTTTTCTATTTCAAAATTTTCAGGATCAAAAAAATATATCTTGCCTGGTTTTCTAAATCTAACCCCTACTATTTTTTTCAATTAACTTCCTCCCATAATTTTAGTAATAAGTTATCAATTGACATATCGTAATTAGCATTAGCTAATAATCTTTGTTTTGTCTGTTCTATAATGTGTATTCCTTCTGTATATTTAATCTTATGTTCTTTTTTTATTATATTATATATAACAATTTCCATGTAATTTAATAAATCAATAATATCATCTTTTGATGAATATAAAACTTCCGCTTTTTTCCATATTTGTGTAATACTTTGTTTTTCTAGTAAATTAATAAGCTGTTCTATTTGCATATATTGATCTTTTAAATCATTTATTTTTATTGCTTTTCCTATACTGCCCTCACAATGCTTTAGCATATTTTCTGTAAGGTTTGCATCTATACCATTTTGTTTTAAATAATCTATTATTTTTTCTTCTGGTATAGGCTCAAAATGTAATTTCATACACCTTGATTTTATAGTTGTTAAAATTTTACTTTCATTTGATGTTGTTAAAATAATAACTACATATTCTGGTGGTTCTTCAAGTGTTTTTAATAAGCTGTTAGCTGCTTCTCTTGTCATTGTTTCCGCTTGTGATATTAAATATACCTTTTTATTGGATGTTACTGGCTTTTCCTGAGTTTTCTCTTGCATAAATCTTACTTGTTCTATTTTTATAGTTTTTCCATCATCAGGAACAATTTGCATAAAATCAGGGTGATTTTCACTATTGAACTCAACACATGACTTACATTGATTACATGGTTTAACATCTTGATTACTACATAATATCATCTTTGCGAATTCTTTTGCAAATAAGTTTTTACCTATTCCTTCTTCACCAACAAACATATAGCTGTGTAAAACATTATTGCTTTCTACAGCATTTTTAAGTATTTGTTTTATTTTTTCATTTCCAATTAATTTTTCAAAGGACATTTTTTATACCTTCCCAAATAAACTAAATGGCCAAAAACGAATCCATACTTTACTTTCTACTTTATCAACAGGAATACATCCAAATGCTCTACAATCAGTAGATTGACTTCTATTGTCTCCCATCGCAAAAATATAGCCTTCTGGCACAGTAAATTCTGAAAAATAATTATAATTTGAATATGATGTTTCATAACTTGCTTGAGTTACTACACCTTTTTGCAAATATGGTTCATCTAATTCTTCACCATTTATATATACTTTTCCATTTTCAATTTTTACATGTTCACCAGGTAAAGCAATTACTCTTTTTATATAGCTTTCTTTTCCAATTTCTAATACATAATATACAAATTTTCCCCACCAACTTGTAGGTTCTTTTTCATATTTTGCAACTGGATTACTTAGGTCAACTTCTGCCGAACTACTATAGCTCACTTTACTAGGTGCCTCAAAAGTAATTATTTCCCCTCTTTTAGGCATTTCATGAATTGTTCTCATCCATCTATTTAAAATAAGTCTTTGTCCTGATTGTAATGTAGGTTTCATCGAAACCTGGCTTACAATTGTTGGAGTTCCAACATAATATTTAATTACAATTGCTAAAACAAATGCAATTACTATGCAAAAAATCCATTCTAATATATTACGTGTTTTGTCACTAATAATCATTGTGTGATTAAACCTTCTTTCTATTTTTTATATACTGGTATTCTAATTACAACTTCTGTACCTTTTCCAACTTCACTTTTTATGTCAATACTTCCTTTGTTTTGTTCAATTATTTCTTTTGCAATTGGAAGCCCTAAACCAGTACCGCCAAATTCTCTTGACCTTGCTTTGTCAACTCTATAAAATCTTTCAAATATTCTTGGTAAGTCAGCTTCTGGTATTCCAATTCCATTATCAATTACTTTAATATATGCATCATTATATACAAATCCAACATATACCTTAATTGTTCCATTTTCTGGTGTATATTTTATGGCATTAGAAATTATATTTAAAATTACTCTTTCCATTCCATATTTGTCAGCATTTACTGGCGGAACATTTGCTGTTACGAAGCATTCGATACTATGATTCTTTTTCTCAACTTCAAATCTAAGCTTTTCAATACAATTTTTTGTTAATTCTCCTAAGTCAAATACAGACTCTTCTTTAATAATTTTTTTATTATCATATCTCGAAAGGACTAGTAAATCTGTAACAAGTCTTGCCATTCTTCTTGCTTCTGTACTAATAACTGTTAAGAATTTTGTCTGCATTTCTTTATCATATTCACTTTCCAATAAGGTATCTGCATACCCCATTATAGATGTAATAGGAGTTTTTAACTCATGTGATACATCTGCAACAAATTCTTTTCTCATGTTATCTAGCTTTACATGTTCCGTAATATCTTGTATTACAACTATAACTCCATCAGGTTTATCATTCTCATCTTGAAATGGAGCAAATAAAAGATTAATATATTTTTCACCTATGTTTATTCTTTGTTCTGATGAAGTCCAATTTTCTAAATATACTATTTTTTCTAAATTAATATCTGTTTTAAAATTTTCAAATATACTATTAAATGTATTTTTTCCTTCATTTAATTGTAATAATTCAACAGCTGCAGGATTATTATATATAATGTTTCCTTTCATATCAAACGCAATAATCCCGTCCGTCATATGTAATAAAATTGTTTCAATTTGTTTTTTTTGTTTTGCTACTTCATTTAAATTTTGCTTTAATTCTTTCGTCATAATATTAAATGCATTTGACAATTCTTCTATTTGAGTTTGTTTTTGATCTATTTTATTAAATTCTACTTCTTCTCCACTAGCAACTTTTTCAGCATTTTTAATTAATGCATTTATTGGGCTTATTACAGTTTTATGAATAAAATATCCCACAAAAGCAGTTATAATCGCAAAAAATGTAATTGCAATTATCATAACTATTTTAACTTGCATTATTTTTTCAGTTGTTATAGTTTCAAAATTTTCTAAACTTGTTTGTGAAATATATTCTGTTTGTAATTGTTTTATACTACCTATGTAAAAAGCAGATAATGAACCTATTATAACTAGCCCTAGTATGAAAAAGATTAGTATAATTTTCGTTTGTATACTTTTAACCATTTTAAGAGCTTTCCCTTCTTACTTAGTTGGTTGCTAAATAGTACCCAACTCCTCTTTTGGTAATTAATATTTTTGGAGTTGATGTATCTTTTTCAATTTTTTCTCTAATTCTTCTTACTGTAACATCAACTGTTCTAATATCTCCATAGTATTCATAACCCCAAACTTTTTCAAGCAAAGTTTCTCTTGTTACTACTTGCCCCGGCTGATTTGCCAAGTATTTAAGCACTTCAAATTCTCTTAAGGTTAGGTCAATTACTCTACCTCTAACTTTTACTTCAAATTTTTCAGTATTTATATTTAAATCTCCAACTTCAATTATTACATTTTCTTTTTTATTATCTTGAGACTCTTCTGTTGATTGAGTTTTTGCTTCTGCTTTTCTTAGGTTTGCTTTTACTCTAGCCATTAGTTCCCTAACACTAAAAGGTTTTGTTATATAATCATCCGCACCTAATTCTAACCCTAGAATTTTATCTATTTCTTCATCTTTAGCAGATAATATTAAGATTGGAACATTTAGCGTATGTCTTAATTTTTTGCATACAGTTAAGCCATCTATTTTAGGTAGCATTATATCTAATAAAATTAAATCTGGCTTTTGTTCCGTAGCAATTTTTATTGCTTCTTCACCGTCATTTGCTTCTAAAGTAGCATAACCTTCCTTTTGCAAATTATATGTTAAAATATCTACTATAGGTTTTTCATCATCCACAACAAGTATAGTTTTTCTAATTATTTCTGTACTGTCCACTTTAGCAGAATTGTCTTCTAAACTTACTTCTTCATTAAAATTTTCTCTTTTATTTTCCACAAAAAAGCCCTACCTTTCTTAACATTAAGACTTATATTTTTGATATTATATTTATATCATAATAACAAACTTTGTACAAGTTTTTTTAAATATTTTTGTCACATTTTTGAAATAATTTTGAAACGTTTTTGTAACAAAAAGGTGGTACAGCATATTTCAGCTATACCACCACAGAGAGCTTAAGCAACTCTCCGATTCTGCTTTTTATTACAGTTTCGCACTCTTGCAATTTTTTTTCTTAACTTTAATGCTTCTTTGAGGCTAATCACAAACCACATGTAAATCATTGCTGGCTGTGCAAAAATCATGACAATAACCACCAAAAACTTAAGAACTGTGTTTAAATTGCTAAACCACCGAACGGTGGAATCATTGCTGTGATAAAATCTTTCGGATCTTTCATTAAACTGCTCCATAACAGCATCTGTCATGTTGTCAGTTTTGTAAGACTGCTCATTGTAGTAATTGATGTTGTCACTAATTTTAAAGAGTTCCCACGAGGTTTTCAGAATTTTGTTGCTAGTGTTAAATACTGCAATAGTTCCGCAGAACAGAACAATGAAGGTCAAAATTTTGACAAATAAAAAATGTTTCCGCATAATAGATGTTACTCCTTTTTTTAATTGGCACTTAGCCATATTTTATATATTAATTATACCATTTTTTTATTCAAAAATCAAATTTAAAGGAACGTTGATAGGTTTTTAACCTTTTCAACGCCCCTCTTCTTAGTTTGCCTTTTTTGTGTTCTTCACTTTGTTAAAGACTGCGTCAATAGCAAAAATGAGAACCCCAATGCTTACTGTAAGACGGCTAATGGCATAACCATGTGCCCTCCAAATGTTCCATGTTTCCATAGAGACGTTCTCGATTCCAAACGGAAATCTTACAGCCAACGCAGTTACAAAAAGGTAAATGCCAAGGATAACGATTGCAATTGCAATCAGTCGCGGGATCCGAATACTGCCTTTCTTTTTCATGTTAAAATCTCCCCTCATACAAATTTCTAAGAATACTTTTATTATACCATTTTATTGTTAAAATTGCAAATTACATATAAATTTCAATATTATAAACACCATCATCTATTTTTATTTTCTTTTCCTCAATCTCTTTTCCATTTACTTTAAAGCTTTCTACTGTATTATTTTTTCCGTCTGGATTTTTTACATTAATATTATATATTGAATTTTTATATTTATATTTTATGCTATATTCTTTCCAATCATTTGGTATGCAAGGTCTTATACTTAAATATCCATTTTCAATATTTAGTCCTAATATATATTTAATACCAGCTTCATACATCCAACTACTTGATCCAGTATACCAAGACCATCCACCTCTTCCTGCTAAATTTTTTTGAGTATATACGTCAGCACTTATAACATAAGGTTCAACTTTATATTTGTTAGCCGCTTCTTTAGTCCTACTATGCTCAATCGGATTTATCATTCTATAATATTCCCCTGCTTTATTTCCAAATCCTAATAAACTAAATGCAATAATAGACCATATTGCACCATGTGTGTATTGTCCACCATTTTCTCTTGTTCCTGGTACATAACTACTAATATAGCCAGGTTTTAATATTCCTTTATCAAAAGGAGGGTCTAATAATTTTACAACACCATTTTCCTTGTCTATTAAATGGTTTTCTAAACTTTCCATTGATATATATTTTTTATCATTATCTCCCGCTTCAGATATAACTGACCAGCTCTGAGCAATTGAGTCAATTCTGCATTCTTCATTTTGCATACTTCCTAAAACATTGCCATCATCCATAAAAGCTCTTCTAAACCATCTTCCATCCCAACCGCTTGAATTTAGTGCTCTTTTTAATTTTTCCATTATTTCTTCATATTTTTTTACAAGTTCTATTTCATCTTTTTCTACACATATTGGAATAAATTTTTTCAAGACATCATATAAGAAAAATCCTAACCATATACTTTCACCTTTTCCTTTATTTCCAACTGTGCTAAAGCCATCATTCCAGTCTCCAGAACCTATTTTAGGTAAGCCGTTTTCCCCAAAATTTAAGGAAATGTTGATAGCTCTTTTGCAATGTTCATATATGCTTTCTTCTATTTCAGATTGCTCATACATGTCATATCTTTCATCCACATCATTTTCAAGTAAATTTCCTTTTAAGTATGGAGTTTTTATATCTAGTATTTCTTTATCTCCTGTAAATGCAATATAGTCTTCTACTAAATACACAAGCCAAAGTCTATCATCTGAAAACCTTGTGCGTATACCTCTTGAAGTTTCATCATGCCACCAATGTTCCACATCTCCCTCTATAAATTGATGCTTACTATGCTTAATTATTTGTTGTTTTGTAATGTCTGGATTTACATATTTAAGTGCAATTGTATCTTGAAGCTGATCTCTAAATCCATAAGCTCCACCTGATTGATAATACCCTGTTTTCGCTAACAATCTTGAAGTTATAGTCTGGTAAATTAACCAACTATTTAATAAAATATTAATTGACTCTAATGGTGTATTTACTTGTAAGTTTTCAGTCATGTTTTTCCAATAATTTTTAGTATTTTCATATTCTTCTTTTGCTTTGCTTAAATTATTGTATTTATACGCTATATCTTGACATTCAAGCACTGTTTGTCCTACACCTAATGTGAATATAATTTCTTTATTTTCTAATGCCTCTAATTCCACTTCACATTCTATTGCAATTATTTCATTTTGCCATAAACTATTTTTTTTATCTAACTCAATTTGATATATTCCATCTGGGTTAATAATACTTCCATTTCCTATAAAGCTTTGTTTGCTTCCTGTATATGACTTTATTTTTTCACTGCATGAGACAAACATATAATCAGAAAAGGTATTTTCTGCTCCTGTGTTTTTTATACAAACTATATTTGAATTTGGGACAAATTCTAAGTTACAATACCCATTTGATTTAATTTCATCTTCTTCTAATACTGGTTTAATATAATATATCAATTTAATTCTTTTCTTTTTTAATCCATGATTTTCTAGTTTTAGTACTTGAACCTTTAAATTATCTTCCATTGGTATATACATATTTAAAGTTTGAACAATTTCATTACTTTGATGTTGATATTTTGCATAACCAAGTCCATAAGTTATATAATAATCATTTTCATCTGGGCATGGACTTAACCCTAATGACCATACTTTCTTTGTATCTTTATCTTGCATATATATAATTTCTGATGGAATATCTTGTACTGGTAAATTACTCCATGATGTTAATCTATTTAATCTACTATTTTTATACCATGTATAACCTCCCATTCCTTCTGTAATTAATGTACCAAACTGCTTATTTGTTAAAATATGACTCCATACAGTTGGTAATTTTTCGTCTTTATTTACTCTAATTTTGTATTCTTTTCCATCTTGTGAAAATCCACCATATTCATTTAAATATTTTAAATCTTCTAGTTTTTCTCTTTTTACTTGTATATTTTCAATAGTTCTTGGTGTTTCCTCAAATGGCAAATTTTTAATATTTTCTAAATACTCTTCTTCTTGTTCTTTTAAGTATCTATATATATTTCCATAACTTGAGTCTAAACTCAAATTTGCACGATACTGTAAAAATTCTATATCTTCAGATGTTAAATTTTCTAATACAAATATTCCACCTTTTATATTTTGCAAATAAGATAAATTTTCATTTGATATACAATTATATATTTCATTTTTTAAATTATCTTCATAACTATATTTTTCTTGATTTACAATTACCAAATCTACCATTATATTTTTTACCCTAAAGTAATTATATGCTTTTAGTACTTCAGTTAAATTTTCCACTTCATCTTTGTCTTTTATATTTAATAATAAGATAGGTAAATCCCCAGAAATTCCATATTTCCACAACTTACTTACTGGAGCCTTTATTGGATTACATGTTAAAGTTTTTAATGGATTGTTGTATAGTAAATAACCAAGCATTTTTTGATATAATTCTGTTTGTTTTGCTGTAACTTCCAAATATTTATTTTCCGCTTCTTTACTTGCCTTTGATAATTCAAAATTATGCTTAATAGTAGCTTGACTTGTAAATTCTTTTAAATTTTTAATAACTTCTTCTCTAGTTTTTGCAACTGCTAAAATCAAATTCAAAATTACTTTTTCTTCTGGTTTTATACTTATTGTTCTTTTCATTGCAGTAATAGGCTCTGTTGTTAATTGTACATTATTACTTAATGGAATTGAATTTTTTATTGCATTTGGAAGTCCAAGTTCATTCCTTCCATAAAATTTTTCTTTATCAATTTCATATTCTAATTTACCAATTGTTTCATTTTCTGTATATAATTTTATACCTAAAAAAACTTGTGATTCGCTTTCTTGCCTTTTTCTCCTTGTCACAATCATTGATTCTTCATCATCTAAATATTCATAGCTTAAAAACAAATTATTAAAGCTTGGGTGACTATTATCTTGCAATTCTTCTGATAGTACTGGCTCTAAAAAGCTTGTAATTTCTAATGTTTGATTTTCTAAACCATGGTTCGTCAATTCTAAGCTTCTTAGTTCTATTGGTCCATTTTCAGAAATAGTAGTTTTTAATATTGTTTCTATAGCTCCATCTTGTCTTACTATTTTATCTTGATCATCTGAAAAATATATTGCATATTTATCAGGCTTTCCTAAATAATCCATTTGATTTGCTGTCCAAATTCTTTTAGATTTTACATCTTTTATATAAAAGAAAATTCCTTGGTTTAAATCATTTGTCTTTTTATATCTATTAATTAATAAATTTCCATACTTGCTGTAACTTTCTCCTTTTGAATTCATAACTATTGTATAATTTCCACTTGAAATTACATTTATTTGAGGTATTCTAATATTAGGCTTTGTTATTTCTCTTTGAGAATAATCATTATCATATATATACTTTATTTTTTCAACCTTTTCTTTTTCTTCTTTCGTTATTATAATATTTTCTGGCATTTTTTCTTGAAGTAAGATATCAATTGCCTTTAATTCTGGGTTTTCCATAAATCTTTTTTGCATTATATTTTGCTTAAATAAATTGTTTATTGATACTAATATTAATCCTTGGTGATGTGCCATATATGTTTTTACTAAAGCATATTTTTCGCCTTTTTTTAATCTTGTTGGTGTATAATCTATTGACTCATAAAATCCATATTTTTCATACATGCCATTTTTCTCTAGTTTTTTTAAGTTATTTACCACATCTTTCGGATTTTCATTAATTGTTAAAATACTTGCATAAGAACTTGTTACCATTTCATCAGAAAGTCCTCTTTTTAATCCCAGCCATGGTATTCCAAATGCCTTATATTGATAATTATTTTGTAAGTCTTTTAAATAAAAAGCTGATTCAGATATTCCCCACGGAATGTTTAGTTGTTTTGCATATTCTTTTTGGCTCATTAGCATAAATTTGCAAGATTCATCTAATAAACTTCCTGGGTATTTTGGTATATTTATATTTGGCATAAAATATTCAAAAGCAGTTCCAGACCATGATATTAAACCTTTATATTTGTTTAATATTGTAAGTGTTCTGCTTAAATTGTTCCAGTGCCTTGCAGGTACATCTTTTTTTGCTATTGCAACTAAACTGGTTTGTCTTGCTTCTGATGCTAAAAGGTCATAATACGAATCTGTTAAAGCATTTTCCTCTATATTAAAACCTATAGAAAACAGCCTTGTATCTTCATCATATAATTTTGAAAAATCTGTATTGTGTATTAACGTATTTACCATTTGAATTAGTTGTTCAGTTGCACCTGTACTCTCATGCTCTATTAAAAATTGTTTTACTGTAAAAAGGTAACCTACTAAATTTCCACTGTCTACAGATGATACATACCTTGGAGTTAGCGGTTCTAAAGTGTTTAAATCATACCAATTGTATAAATGTCCATTCCACTTTGGTAAGCTACTAATTGTATTTAACATTTTTTCTAATAAACTTATTGTATCTTGTAAATTTTCATACCCTAAGTCATAGCTTGATATTACTGCTAAAAGTCCTAGCCCAATATTTGTAGGTGAAGTTCTATTTACAATTCTTGGTCTTCTATCTTCTTGATAATTATCTGGGGGTAGAAAGTTGCTTTTTTCATTTATAAGATCTTTAAAATATTGCCATGTTCTTTTCCCTAAGTTTAATAAATATTCTCTTTCTCCCTGATTTAGTTCTTCAACTTTTGGTTCATTCTTATATTCTTTGCTTATTTCACACATTATATATGGTTCTATAAGCCAAAGTAGTGCAAATAATAATATAAATATATTGCTAAATTTAAATGGTAAAATAAATAGCAAAATTAATGCCAATATTCCTAAAACAATATTTGATGCCATATTTTTATAATATGAAAATACATCTTTTTTAGCATTTTTCTCAGCGTCTTCTGCAGTCATCCATTCAAGTAGATGTTTTTTTGTAGAAAATACTCTTTTTAGTGTTTTTACACAAGCATTTAAACTAAAATATGCTTTATCTGGCAAATTACCTAATGCTAAAATTCCTCTTTGTATTGCAGCTTTTACACCTGATATTGTTTTAGTAAAAGTTTTTTGAGGTTTTTCTTGATCTTTTTTAAATAAAATGCGATTTACCAACTCCAAAATTGTTGGAATTATTGCTGATATTATTAACAAGCTCATTATTGGCCATATTTTTATACCAAATAATAATTTAAAAACACATACATAAATCATTGAAATTACAATAGTTGTTTCTAATAAACTTCTTATTAAGTTATCTAATATTTTATATCTTGACAATATACTTAATGGGTTTTGCTTTTTTTCTCCCCTTTTGTTTATAATTGTGCTATTTAGCCATTGAACTAATTGCCAATCTCCTCTTATCCACCTGTGAAGTCTTGCTTTAAAGCTATTATAGCCAGATGGGTAACCATCTAATAACATTATATCTGATGCAAGTCCACACCTTAAATAACTTCCCTCTAACAAATCATGACTTAAAACTGTATTTTCAGGAATTTCATTTGCTAAAACCGTTGAAAAAACAGGCAAATCATAGATTCCCTTTCCAGTAAATATTCCTTCTTCAAAATTATCTTGATATATATCTGATATTGCATTTGTATATGCATCTTTTCCTCCAGAACCTGCATATAATTTAGTAAAATAACTCTTTTGTATATCTTCAAGCGAAATTCCTACTCTAGGTTGAATTAACCCATGGCCATCTATTACTAAATCTTGTTTATGATTTAATATAGGTTTATTTAATATATGTGCCATTGCACCAATCATCTCTAATCCTGTATTAAGGCATAGTTCAGTATCAGAATCTAAAGTAATCACATATTTGATGTTTGGTATTTTGCCAAACTTTTCTTTTGAATTTTCAATTGTATTTATTAAAAACTCACTTTTGCTTTTTCCTAAAATATATTCATTAAATTGGTTTAATAAGCCTCTTTTTCTTTCCCAGCCTAAGTAACATTCTTCAGATGTATTCCATATTCTTTTTCTATATAAAAAATTAAATTTAGTAAAGGTTCCGTCTGGATATTTATTATTTAATTTTTGAGTTTCTTCTATTCCTGCATTTATAACTTCTTCATCAAATTTTTCAGTCTCATTTTTGCCTGCTGTACAATCTCCCAATAAAGCAAAATATATGTTGTCACTTTTATTTGCCATATAATATTTTTCTAAATTCTTCATTATCTTTTGTACTTTTTGCTTTGAATTCACAATTGTGGGGATTACAACAAAAGTTGCGTATTCTTTTGGAACTCCTTGTTCAAAATCTAATTTAGGTATTGATTTCGGTTTTATAAATTTGCCTAAAATATATTGGACAATTTGTACTATTATTGTTTGTATTGGTATAATTAATAAAATTCCTAAAATAATAGCAAACCATATAGATGCTTTTGTTTTTATATAAAAATAACTTGAAAGTAATATTGAAATTATTGCTGTACAAACACATAGTATAGTAAGCCATATAGCAATCTTTTTATCATTCGAAAGTTTTTTCGTTGTTTTTCCAATAAGTTCTTGTAGCAACTTCTGCCTTCCATCTGATATTAAATAATACCCTACATGACTTTTTTTACTTTCCTTTTCAGCATTTTGAGCTAAACTCCAAACTTTTTTTGCAATATATATTTCAGATATTTTAGTTTTTTGAGAAATCTCTTTAATTGCGTTTCTATACATTATTTTAGTTTGATAATCCATCTTTTCATACACATCTGCTGGATCTTGCTTTAATATATCTTCTACTCCATTAATATCTTCAAATATTTCTAACATACTAATTCTATTCAAATTTTTAATACTTGTAATACAATTTCCCATTGAAATTTTATTTATTGCAATATCAAAATGCTCTTTTTTTATAGCCTCATCTAAATCCATTCCAGCTCTGTTAACTTGTTCTTCTAAAATTTCTAAATATGGATATGCCTTTTTACTATATTTTTTTAATTTATATGATAAATACTCAATAAATGGATATTTCATTTCAGTATATTTTTCTATTTTGTTTTTATATTCCGATATTTTAGTAAACTGTAATTCTTCTTTATTTTTCTGTTCAACTAATCTTTCTACTATATTTTCAACCTTATATTTTTGTATTTGAGAAATATATATTCTTTCACAAATTTGCCTAATATTCTCTATTAAAGCAATTTTCATAAAAATACTTATACTCCATATTTCTTCCATACTAAGTGTCTTTTTTCTTTGATAGCCAGCCAAATAATCCTTCAAACTTTTTCCATCAATTTTATTGTCTGTATAATTTATAATTTCACTTGCCAAAACATACACTCTAGCAAACCCAGCATAATTACCATTAGATATTCCTAAAAACTTAGTATATTTACGTTTAGACAACTCTAATTTAATATTTTTTACAGTTTCATCTATTACATAATAATTATCTAAAATCCACTCTCCTGCTGGATGTATTGGTATTTTTAATTTTGCATGCTCATTCAACAAATTATATACATCAGAAATTATTTCAAAATTTTCCTTCAACCTTGGAATAGGATAAGTATTTTTATCAGAATAATTTTGTAAATTATGGCTTGAAGCCTCCTTTTCCAAATAATCCTCTAATTGACTCTTTCCTAAAATTGCACCCTTTATCATTAAATTTCTATATTGCATTAAAAAATTTCACTCCTTGTATTATATGTTTTACACATATTTTTCTCAAAAGTGGAAATTTTATTCATTTTAATGTCAGTTAAAGAAACGTCCCCGAGCTGACATAATTTTAAATAAATGAAATATATATGTATGGGGTGTGTTTATGATTGTTTTGAGTAAGAAGAGATTTGGTATTATTTCTGCGGTTTTGTTGGTTTCAGTTTTTGTGTTTGTTTTTCAAATTGCTAATTCTGATAAGACTGTTCAGACTGTTTCACTTCCTGTTTCTAATAAGGTAATCGTTCTGGATGCTGGTCATGGAAAGCCTGATGAAGGTGCACAATCTAGTAATGGTACAACTGAAGCTGAGACAAATTTGAAAATCACATTAAAGGTTCAAAGTTTGTTGGAGCAGTCTGGCGCAACTGTTATTTTGACTCGCAGTGATGAGAATGCTATTTATGATTTAGATAAGAATTCTTTGAGGCAAAAGAAAATTTCTGATATTCATAATAGGGTTAAAATTGGTAATGAGAGTTCTGCTGATATTTTCGTTTCTATTCATTTGAATAAAATTCCTCAGCAACAGTATTATGGCTGGCAATGTTTTTATAGGCAGAATGATGAGAAAAGTACACTATTGGCAAAGAGTTTACAGGAAAATTTGAATGATTCTATTCAGAAAGAAAATAAAAGAGTTGCTATGAAACTTGATAATGTTTATATTATTAAACATGTTGAAATTCCTATTTCTATTGTTGAGTGCGGTTTTTTGTCTAACCCAGAGGAAGAAGCACAACTTTTAAATGACGATTATCAAAATAGGTTAGCGTGGGGAATTTATAATGGAATTATGGATTACTTTTATAATAGCTAATGCATTATTTCTTATTTTGTGGTATAATATTTTTACAGTCAAATGACTGAATTAAAATTCTACAAGGAGGAAAGACATCGTGAAAAAGGCAGTAAAAGTAATTGCCCTTGTGGGAGCCACATTGTTGATGGCATTTGGTATTAAAATTGCTATTGACACATACTATGACACCATGAATCCGTTGTTCTTTGATGAGGATGCTGATTTCTAAAATGTCAAAAAATTCTCTCCTTAACGGGAGAGATTTTTTTATTCTTCAATTTGTTTTTTAAATATTGATTTAGCTATATTTCCTATTACTGGCAATTCTGGATCTTCTTCTTTATTTGCTTTAACTATACCAAATATTATAGCTAAAATATATACTGCCCATAGAGCTGTACTAAAGAAAGGAATAGTAACAGGAATAAATCCATAGGCTACACTAATAATGGTATATCCTAGTCCTATTACGACTGCTTGTGCTGCATGTATTTTTGTATTTTTTTCATTATCCTTTACAGCAAATAGTACAATTAAACCGCCTAACCAGCCAAATATATATGCTAATATTGCTCTTGTTTTTTGATTCATAATTTTCCCCCCATTCTTTCTATTTTCAAATATATAATAGCATTTATGTCGAAAATTGTAAATATTTTTTATATATTTTTCCTTCTATCAATTACATATGTACTTCCAGGTGTCATTTTTGCCAAGTGCTTTACTTGTGCCGCTGTTTCACCTATTTCCAATACATTTTTAAATCTACCTTTGTCAACAACTACAACTGCTATTGACATACTTGTAAGTGGAAATTGTTCTATTACACATTTTCTGTTTGGTACCTCTAAATATCCCTTTTCTATATCAATTTTATTAAAATATCTAAGTACACCTTGATCAAATTCTAATATAATGTTTTGACAAACTTCTTCACAACTTACATTTGATGTAATTGCTACAAAGTCATCTCCACCAATATGTCCAACAAAATTTCTTTCATCATCAGTTTCATGTAAATGATTTGATACACATCTGGCCGTAAATTTAATTACTTCATCTCCATTTAAAAAACCATATACATCATTATATGCCTTAAAATTATCCAAGTCCACATATAATATTGAAAATTGTTCATTATTAAGTAATCTTTTCTTTATTTCAGCTTGTATTTGTACATTTCCAGGTAATCCTGTTAGTGGGCTTACTCTTCTATTTGTATCCAATAAACGAATTACATTTTTTACTGTATAATATAAATATTGCTCATCAATAGGAACTTTTATATAATGTTCTACACAAGCTTGTAGCACTTGAATTCTATGTTCTTTTTCTGTTTTTGAAGATATAACAATTATTGGTGTAATACTATTATCTTCGTTTTTTCTAATTTTATTACAAATTTCTACAATATCATCTTTTATTCCATCTTCATTTATAATAATTAGTGCTGGAATATTTTTTAGTACATTTTCTATTTCTGACTCTTTTGCTTTTTTAAATTTGTAATCTTTTTCTTTTCTAAATAATTCAGTTAGTTTATTTTTTAATTCATTTTCATCATCAATTAAATAAATTTCTTGTGCCATCTTCTGTCTCCTTTTTATGGATTTTTTATCTCTGTAGTTCCTTCTGATTTTACTCCATATATATTTGTTACTTCTACTGAAATAGTGTTGTTTCCTGTCTTTAATTCTATTGGTTTTGTTTCAACTTCTGTTCTAGCTCCATTTTTACTCAAATCTTTTACTGAATAAGTTTTTCCATTTATATTAAGTACAATTTCACTTACTCCATCTTTATCATATGCTTTTAAGCTTATATATGGTCTATTAACTATTAATTGCATTTTTGGCACTGAATTTGAAACCTCAACTGGTACTTGCTTTTTCTCAACATTGCCATTTGCATCTTCTGCTATTACTTTAATTTCTTTTTTTCCAGCTGTCAATTTTACTTCTGCAACTATTTCTTTATCACCATTTTGCTCAACTCTTTTTGTTACAATGCCATCTTCACCTGCCCATTGATATGAAACATATGACATAGCAGTTTCATCTTTGGCAATAATTTTCATTATATTACTTCCATTTTGTGTTTCAATTGTAATACCTGGCTTAGTTATATCAACTCCAGTTAATTTGTATGGTTTTTGAAAGTTGGTTCTTTTTCCATTTTCATCTTCTACTGTAATATTTAAAACACTGTCATACCCAACAAGCATAATTTCCTCTTCAGCAAATGCTCCATTAATTGGTATAACTGTTGGTTCTCCGTCTCCCCAATAGTACTCAATCTTTGAAATTTCTATACTGTTTTCTACTCGAATAATCGCTCTGTCATTTACTCTACCAATTACAACTGTTGGAATATTTTCTGGTTTGACATCTTCTGCATTTTTATAAATTGCATATGAACCTTGTCCTATAAAAACTGCTCCAAAAATAATTAATGCTATTGAAAAGAATTTTACTATTCCACCTATTTCTGCCACCCTGCCAGTTCTAGCCGTTTTTGGCTTAGTGCTTCTGTTTTGATTTACAGTGGAACCCATTGTTGGCCTAATTGTCGAATTCATTGCCATATTTGAAGCTTCATCTATTATTCTATTATTATCATTATTATCATTTCCTACGGAAAGAATTTGGTTCATGTGTTAGGCTCTCCTTTAATACATTTTGCATATTTATTATATCATAAGCATTTTTTAAAGTAAATGTTGAAACATAAAAATAATGCTAAAATAATTTTTAGCATTATTTTTATGTTTTATTCAATTACATATTTCTTTATTAGAATTATTCCACCTACTATTATACTTGTTGTAGCAAGAGCTAATACAAAGTATTTTGGCATATTACCAGTTGCAGTTGAAATTATAACTGGTGCATCATCTTCGTCGTCTTCGTCTTTTTGGTCATTTCCTGGTGTAGAATCTATATCAGGTGAATCATCATCATTGTCATCTTCATATATTTCAGCCCAGTTTGTTTTTAAGCCCATGTTATTTTTTCCATTTATCCATGTAAGGATTATTTCAACAGTTTGACTTTCTCCTGGTTCTATAAGAACATCTTTAAGTTGATCTGTTAAAACCATTCCGTCATCAGTTAATCTCCATTTTGGATTATCTTCTGCAACAAATTTTAATCCTTCAGGAATATAATCAATTATTTCTTTAGCATATCCTGCAATTTCTCCTTCATTTGTAACTTTTATGCTAAATTTAAATTTAACTGTTGTTTTGTTTATTCTATCTGAACGAATTTCAACTTTTGCTGGTGGTTCTGGATTTTCATCTCCAGTATGACCAGTTTTAGTAACTGTTGTTTTTCCATTGTATGTTACTATTGTTTCAGTAACCCATTTTTTTAGTGCTAAGTCGAAATATTTAACTTTAATTTTTTCTGTGTCTTGATCATCTTCGTCTGGTTCATTGTTGTCTGGTGTAGAATCGCTATCCTCTACTTCATCACCATTTTCATCAGCATCATCTGTAATTTCTGCTGTATTTATTATTATTCTGTCAGAAGTATTTGGTTCTATAACTTTAAATGCAACTTTTAAATCTCTATAATCTGGCATTGTCATTTTTTCTGGATCAAATGCTTTTAATAAGTTTTTGTTATCAATATCATTTGCTTTTGACAAATAATCTGTTTTTATATATTTTGCTTCTTTAACGTCTTCTGTTATAGTTCCATCTTCTTTATACATTTTCCATCTAAATGCTGTGTTTACGCTGTTTTCAGGTAAAAACTCAAGTCCGTTTGGAATATCATCTTTTACTTCTTCAGCATATCCTGCCATATTTCCTTCATTGAATATTCTTAATGTATATATAACAGTATTTCCATTTGCAACTTCTACAGGTTCTGCCTTGTCATCTTTATAAACATACTCATTTTTATCTGTAATATTGAAAACTGGCGCTCTGTTTGTTATTTCTTTATCATTAACTCCTGTAATAAATTTCTTTAATGCTAAGTCAAATCTTCTTATAATTAGTTTTTCAAAATCATCATCATCTTCTTGACCAGGAATATATTTATCTCCACGTTCAATTTCAGTATCTTTGTAATTTGGTAATGTATCGTCTGTTGGTAAAATTACATTACTTTTTTTAAGGTTATCTCTATCTATAACGTCTTTTCCATTTTTGTCTGTGTAATCTGTAATTTCTGCAATGTTGGTAATTTTTTCATACATATTAACATCATCTTTGACTTTACATCTAACTTGTACATCAATATAATCTAATGCTGTTCCATCAAATGCTTTTAATAAAACTTTATCATCAGAATCTGTTCTATTTGCATATATTGTACTACTATTAGCTGAGTTATTTGTGTTAGGAGATGTAATATCTGTTCTTATTTCTCTACCATCTTGTGAAACAATTTGCCATCCATATTTTGCATTTATTTCATCATCAACAATAAATTCAAGTTGAGGTGGTAAATAATCTGTTATAGTTTGAACATATCCATCTAATTCACCTTCGTTATATACACGTAATGTATATGTTACAATGTCTCCATTTGAAACATTTACTGGTGTTTTATCATGATTGTATATTGCAGTAGTATCTGAACCATTTTTTAATGGAGTTACATCTACTTGTGGTTCTCTATTATATTTTTTTGTTTTTGTTCCAGTTTTTACTTCTGTAATGAATTTTCTAAGTGATAAATCAAAATGTTGTCCAATTATAATTAAATCTTCAAAATCATCATCATCTTGTTGATTTTTATCATAATTATCTATTATGACATTGTCTGGTTGTGAATCACGGTCTAAATCTTTTTTATCAGTGTTTCCATCTTCATCTTTATGTTCTGTTATTTCTGCTATGTTTTTTAATAATTGGTTATCATTTTTAACTGTTGCAATTACCTCACACTCAATTTCTAAGTCAACATATTCAAGTGTTGTTCCATTAAATTTGTTAATCTTTTTGTCTGCTAAATATGTTGTTTTAATTTTTTTGCCATCATCTGAACTCCAACCGTATTTAGTGTTTATTTCACTGTTTTCTGCAAGTTTTAATCCATCTGGCAAATAATCTGTAACTTCTGTTGCATATCCATCAAGTTCGCCTTCATTATATATACGTATTGTATATCTAACAATATCACCTGTTGAAACAGAAACTGGAGTTTTACTATGTTTATATATAGCAGTTGTACCTGTTCCATTAACTAATGGACTAATATCTACAACTGGAGCCCTGTCATATTTTTTAACTTCTGTTCCAGATTTTACTTGTGTAATAAATTTTCTTAATGCTAAGTCCATTGATTTTCCTGGTATTATTAGATCTTCAAAATCATCATCATCTTGTTGATTTTTATCATAATTATCTATTATAACATTATCTGGTTCTGAATCTCGGTCTAAATCTTTTTTATCCGTATTACCATCTTCATCTTTATGAGCTGTTATTTCTGCTATGTTTTTTAATGTTTGGTTAGTTCTTTTAATTGATGCTATTACTTCACATTCAATTTCTATATCCGCATAATCTAATGTTGTTCCATCAAAATGGTTTAACATTCTATTTGCTAAATATGTTGTTTGAATTTTTTTACCATCTTTTGAAGTCCAACCATATTTAGTATTTATTTCACTATTCTCTGCTAATTTTAAGCCTTCTGGTAAATAATCTGTAATCTCTGTTGCATATCCATTAATTTTACCTTCATTGTATACACGTATTGTATACCTTACTATATCTCCCTTTGAAACAACTATTGGGTCTTTACTATGTTCATATTTTGCAGTTGTACCTGTTCCATCTTTTAATGGAGTAATATCAACTTTTGGAACTCTATCATATTCTTTTACTTCTGTTCCAGATTTTATTCGTGTAATAAATTTTCTTAGTGCTAAGTCCATTGCTTCGCCAGGTAATACTAAATCTTCATAATCATCATCATCTTGTTGATTTTTATCATAATTATTTATTATAACATTTCCTGGTTGTGAATCACGGTCTAACTTATCTTTGTCTGTATTTCCTTTATCATCTTTATGTTCTGTTATTTCAGCAATATTTTTTAGTGCTTGATTTTTATTTTTTACTTCTGCTATAACTTCACATTCAATTTCTAAGTCTTTATAATCAAGTGTATTTCCATCAAATTTTCTAATAATTTTATCTGCTAAATAATTAGTTACTATTGTTTTGCCATCTCCAGATGGATTCGTCCAGCCATATGCACTGTTCACTGCACTTTCTGAAGCTGGTAAAAATTTTAGTCCAGTTGGTAAATGGTCTGTAACTTCTGTTGCATAACCATCTACTTCTCCTTCATTATATACACGTATTGTATATTTAACAATACTTCCTTTTGTAACAGCTATTGGTGTTTTGTCATGATTATATTTTGCAGTAGTATCTGTTTTATTTTTTAGTGGACTAGTATCTACTTGTGGTTCTCTGTTATAAGTTTTAGTATCATTTCCAGTTGTTACTTGTGTAATAAATTTTCTCAAAGCCAAGTCGAATTTTTCTGGTTTGTTATCACTTATGCTTTCTTCGAAAGTAGGATATTCTTTTTCGATGATTACAACTGGTTGATCTTTTGAGCCTGGATTATCAACTGACCAATATGTCGATTTTGTTAATGTGTATGATCCTTTTATTGTAAGTTTTATTGTCTTTGGTGCTGTGTTTATTGGAATAGAAATATAAAAATCTTCTCCAATTAAATCCTTAATTGTGGTTGATGAATCAACTTGTTGTTTATTTCTGTTTAAAAGTTTTAAATCTGAAATTGTATTTCCATTTTCATCTGTAAAATATGCATCTAATGTATATGGCATATCTTGTACTTGCTCTATTTTATATGGTCCAACAATATATCTATCATTTTGTATTTCAAATGTTCTTGTAGTTTCTGCTATTGCTACTGGATTTACTTCTTTATATTCTCCATCATAGTTAGAACTCATTTGTTTTGCTGTTTTTACTAAATAATCAAATAATACTCCACATGCATCTGCTCTTAATGTACCATTTTCAAATATTTCACGTGATCCTGATGTTTCGTCCATTGGTAAATAAGCTGCATCTGTATTTTTTACACGGTTCATAGCAAATAAAATATTTTCAACATGATAATCTCCAGTTGGGTTTGTAAAATACCAAATTGCAACTTGTTGTACTGCATCTATATCATCATCTGTTAATAATTCCATTTGTTCAATTGAGTCTATATCAGGACTAGTTGATGCTTTTAATGCTGATTCTAGTAAAGCTGTTCTGCTTTCTTTTGCTTTTTGTTTTATATCTGTTGCCGAATTACTTTTTGGTGCTACATAGCAATTGTCTAGAATCCAAAGTAAAGCATTATAATCACTACTACTTTGAGGTAAAGCAGTTTTATATATTTCTGGAATATTACTTAAGTCTTTTAAATTAAAATAGTTTGTATATGTAGCTTCACCTATACTGCTAAATACATCATCTGACATATCTCCAGCTCCAAAACCTGGTCCACCTTTTAAACAATATATGGTATCTTCTGCATTTGTGCCTTTTTCATAAATTTTCCATACTTTTTTTCCACTGGCATTTATTTTATAGCCATAGCCAGAGTTTCTTAGCATTTTTATATTAAGTATTTTTGTACCTGTTGCTGCTTTTACATTTGAAAGCATTCCTACAACATATGTTGCTATTAATAAAACTACTAGAAATATTACTATTTTTTTGTTTTTCATTATTGCTTTACCTTCCTTTTTATTTATATATATATTTTATAAGTGTAATGAAAATATGTCAATAGCAGTAATTTCCCGCTATCATATTACTTTACCAAAGTACCTTTTACATACTTACGGAAAGTAGTTTTTTACTTTCATTATCGAATTTTCGCCCTTATATTACAATTATATTACATTTTCGTAATATTTTCAATACTTTTGGCCTTTTTAATGGCTGTTTTTTGTGTTTCCCTAGGAGTTTACCATTTTTATTTAACCACCAAAAAAGATAAGAAAATAATTTTTCTTATCTTTTTGGGGTTGTTGGAGGCGCCTATCGGAATCGAACCGATGATCAGAGTTTTGCAGACTCGTGCCTTACCGCTTGGCTAAGGCGCCATAAATATTAAATTTTAGTCACGAATCACTTTACTTACCAGCGACTCGCTAGCGCTCCCTGCATACTGAGGTTGTAACTCACTATTGCTCGAACGACCTCAGCAGCTTGGCTAAGGCGCCACAAATATAACAATAAAAAAATGGAGCGGGAAACGGGGCTCAAACCCGCGACCTCTGCCTTGGCAAGGCAGCGCTCTATCAACTGAGCTATTCCCGCATATGCTTTTTTCAAAGCATATTTATAATAACAAATTTTTATTCAAAAGTCAAGGTACAAATGATAAAAAATCTATAAAATAATCAAATATATCTTTTTTATGTATTAATTCCTTATTATATATATTTAAAATAGCTATCGTCTCATCCCCTATTTTAACCTTCACATTTCCAATAATTTGATTTTCATATACTGGAGCTTCTAAATAATATAGGGAGTTTATTTCTATATTAATTTTATCAATATCTTTTTTATTAACTGCCATTTTACTATATTTTAAGTCTTCAATTTGCAAATTTATATTTTGCGTTTTTGCTTTATTAATATATATGCGCTTTTCATTTAATTGTTTCCAATTATTAAATTTTTCTTTTATTTTTTCTTCAATATTTATAACATCATAATTTTTATTTGCATACTCTATTAATTTTACACTATCTAATGTTCTTTCTTTTTTGGTATTTGCTGATAAAACCACTGTTATAATGTCAATATCATCTCTTTTACATGCTGTTACCAAACACCTTCCAGCTCCATTGGTAAATCCTGTTTTTACTCCATATACACCATATAAATTTCCTAAAAGTTCATTTGTATTTCCTATTAAACTACTTCTTGCATTTATTGTAATATTATATTTCTTTGATCCAACAATTTCTCTAAATTTTGGAATATTTAGTGCATAATCAGCCATACATGCCAATTCATATGCAGTTGTATAATGCTTTTCTTGATCAAGTCCATGTGGTGTCACAAAATGACTATTTACTAAGCCCATCTCACTTGCTTTTTTATTCATAAGTTCTGCAAATCCATCAATTCCTCCTCCAACATGTTCTGCTAAAGCAACCGCAGCATCATTTCCAGATTTGAGCATTAGTCCATATAAAAGGTCATGTACTGTAATTTTATCATTTGTTTTCAAACCCAATCTTGATCCACCCGTTCCAGCCGCTTTTTTACTTATTGTTACAATATCATCTAAATTTGCATTTTCTAATACAACTATTGCAGTCATTATTTTGGTTGTGCTCGCCATTGGTACTTGTTTAAGTCCATTTTTCTCGTATAATATTGTTTTTGAATTTCTGTCAAATATCAAACCTATTTTCGAATTTAGCTTTAATTCCTCTGTATTTTTTGATACTGCCTCAATTGTCTCCTTTTTTATTTCATTTATATCTATAACTTCATCATCATCTATATTTGCAAAGCATATGTTGTTAGCCAATATTACAATAAAAATTATTAATGAAACACTAATTTTTAACCTTTTTGTCGTTATCATATACAAAAATCACCTTTTACATTATATTTGTAAAGGTGATTTTTATGAATAATTTAATTATCTTCTTGCATCTCTTGCCTCAGCATCTCCCCAAGGAGTTCTTCCCTCGTCTTCATTTTCATCTCTGCTTTTTTCATCTTTTTCTTTATTATTTTTTCTTTCTTCTATTTTTCTTGCATCTCCCACGGGTATTTCTTCATCTCCATCACCCTCTATGCTTTTTTTATCCATTTCTTTTATTTCTTTATCTACTCTTCCTTTTGCTTCTTCTTGTGTTAATGTTTCTTCTCCAATCATATAATTAAAAATTTGTATTGCTTCTTTTCTCTTGTACCCTTCTTTTATAAAACCTTCAATAACATCTTCAGCATGTTGCATTAAATACATCTCATCATATTGAACTCCATCTTTTACTAATCCTGTTTTTTCTACGGAACTATATGTTTCAGTTTCTTTATCAGGATCAGCAACCCCCGTTCTTATTGAAGTTGCCTCATTTACTTCTGAACTATTGTAGTTTCTTCCTCTTACCTCAATATCGTGTGCAGACCATTCTCCGTTTCTTCCTTGTCTTGCTTCTTCAATATCCATATATCCGTATGTGTCAAATTTTATATTAAATCTAATATCTCTTACATCTCCATCCCTTCTTGATAAGTTCTGTGTTCTCATTACTTGGTTTGGCACTTCTCTAGTTACAGGCTCTCCATCACTTCCTATTGACACAGTTTCTTGTCTCATACCTGTCGTTGATGGCATTATATATTTTGATGGTTGTAATTCTCCATTTTCATCTATATACTCAGCTTTTACCATTCCATCATTATCACGACTAAAAATTAAGTTTCTTTCTATTTCTGGATGGTCTTTATATAAGTTACTGTTATCTCTAACCCTTAAAACATTATTTGTAGGTATTCCTTTTTTTGCTGCAATTTCTTCAACTTGTTGTTTTTCATCATCTACTTTTTCTATTTTCTTTTCTTCTTTTTGTTTATCTTTTGTTTTTTCAACCTCAGCATCTAGTTCTTCGTGTGTTAATTGAACATCTTGTTCTTTTAGTTTTTCTGGTAATTCTAGTGTTACCTCTTCTAATTCTAATGTTTCAAAATGTTCTCTATAGTCTTGCCTTAGTTTTTCTATATATTCAGGTGTAAGTTGTAGTTTTCCTTGTTCATCTGTTGTTGCAATCAGTTCACCAACTTCATTATATATTTCATAAAGTTCTATTCCTTCTTTTCCTTCTGCATTATCTCTCAATTTAACAACAAATGCACCATTTTCAAAAAAGCCTGCTGAGCCAAAGGCAAGTTCTTTATAATAAGTTATATCAGATATTTCTGTTGTCTTTTCTTCTCTTTCTGCTATTTGAGTATAAATATTTGCCATTTTTTCTTTTACTTTATTTGAATCTTTTGGTTCCATAAAAAAACTCCTTAACTTTTTTTCTATTATATCATAGTGTTAAATTAATTACTAGTTCGTAACGTAAAAAACGTGAACTGACGTCCACGTTTTTATTTTAAATACCAAATGACATTACAAAATCTGTTCCCTCTTTTAATTGCATTACAAATGTCTTTTTAAATGTTTTACTATTTTCTCCTGTTTTGTCTGAAATTGTTACATCATATGTGTATATATCTCCTTGTTTTTTACCATTACTTGCTCTAGCTTTATTACTTGTATAAAAATTTGCTTTCATATACTTTTCGAAGATTTCCTTGCTACTAAAGCTATTAGCTTTAAATGTTGGATCTAATTTTTTATATACATAATCATAATCTTGATTATTAATTGCTTCAAAACATTTTTGCAAGTTTAATGTTACTTTTTCTTCATCTGTTGCTTTTTCATATTTTTGTGTAAATTCTGGCAAATCAATTGTATATGAATCTAACATTATACTATATTGCATTGGTGCTGTCTCTCTAAATATGTAGTACTTTTCATTTTCATCAATACAAACATATTGAGTATACTGGTCATAGTTATCTTTTTTATATGATTTTAATGTTAGTGGATTAAGTGTAGCTTCATATATCATATACTCCTCATAACTATTAAAATCTCCTGGTGCTTTATTGTTAGTTGGATCATATGATAAATATTTTTCTCTATTTTCATTTACAAATTTTCTATAACTTTCAACATTTTCAAAGCGTTTTTCTCTATACTCTTTGTCTAAATTTTGATATGAAAGGTTAATATTTTGGGTTGCTCTTGTTGTAAAATTCATGAATAGTTTTTTTACATATTGTTCATCACTAATATTGGCATATGTATATGTATTGTTTTCTTTTTTCTCAATGCTAGTTATATTATCTAAGTTAGTTGTTGTTCCATCTGTAATATCTAAATAATTATTTTTTTCTAAATATTCACTTGGCATAATTGAAAATGTATTATGTATTGTATCCATATTTACCGCAATTGATAATTTTATAACTTTTTCATCATCATATATATATCCAAAAGCAAAATATGTTGTTACAGCTTCACTAGTCTGCACTGTGTACATATTATTTATGTCTATTTTAACTTTTTTGAAATCCCCATATCTATTTTTTAAATTGCTATTTGTTATTTCAAATTCCTTTACATAGTTATCATCTAATAAGTTATATAGCTTTTCTACTTCTCCATCAAACTTATTATAATATATATATGTGCTGTAAAAGTTATCTATTATATCTTCTACCTCGCAAAAGTCATTTCTATTATCAGTAGTTTTCGCTTTATTAAGTTCTAGTGTATATTCTATTGGTGGTACCTCTATTCCAATTTCATCATAATGTTTTTCACGGTTTATAAATAAGATCGCAACTATTAATAATATACATATAACTACTAATATTATCAAATATTTTAGTTTTCGCATTATGTACTCCTTTCCTTTACTTTGGTTCATCTAAGTATATATATCCATTTACTTTCATACTCCATAAAGTTCCGTCTAAAGGTATTTTTTGTATACCTCTCCATGATACACCACTTCCTGCATGACTTATATATATTCCATCTGATGTCACTCCTTCAACATATGCTACGTGACCATATGTTCCACCTTTCCATGAGACAATCGAATTTGGTTTTGGTGTACTTCCATAATTAAACCAGCCATATGATTTGTTTAAATCAAACCAATCTCCTCCGTTACCTACAGTTCCAGCAGGTGTTGTAGGATATTTGGTATATTTTGTTCCATTTTGTTCTAAATACATTGATGCTCTTCCAAATGCCCACCATGTACATTGGAATGGTTGCAAATGGTTGTAACCACTTGCCCACCATTTTGCAAATGGACCATTTTGATATTCTCCATTATTATGCACTTTAGTATGAAGTAGTTCATTTTCAAAATATGCCTGAAGTTGTGCTGCCTCTTGATCATTTGTAACTCCTCCTGAAATTATAGCTCCTCCTCCAGAACTAGTGTTAAGGCATTCACTTCCAAATATAGTTTTTGCAATTCCTATTCTTTTTTTAACTGAATATTGTGCATAATCAGCTTTTTCTGTTAAAGTACATTCATCTGATCCACTTGGGTGTCCACATTTTTGCTTATATTGTTTTGAATATAAGCCTCCAGTTTCATACATATAGAAAAGGTATATACGTCCACCTGAAGTCCAGTCACTTCCATGCTTCCAATAATAGTCATGTCCTGCTGGGTTGTCAAAATCCGGTTCATCTGAAATATGTGTATCTCCTAAATACATATATACACAAAATAAAGCATAAATATTAGATGAAGGAGTTCCCTCAAATACCGAATTTACAGTTGCAAACTCTTTAGCCCTTGAATATGATTTATTATATAACTCTGAGCCTGATGTGGTAGCTTTTACCATCCAATCACAAAAGTCCTCAATAGATTCTGCATAAGTAGCATAACTTTTTCCAGTTGTCTGGCCATTGTATACAGCATATCCAAACAAGTTATTATTTGGAATTGATTCACCATAACCTGTTTCCATACAAGACCATGCAAATGCTAAGCAAGGATTTACGTTATATTTTTCTGATGTGCAAATATCATAAAAGTCTCCAGCGGCATTAGTTAGCACACTATAGTATTGACCGCCATTATATGCTTTAGCTTTTGCTATAAATTCTTCTCTACTCAAATCACAGCCAAATCCTACTCCTTCTCCTGTTATTCCATCACCGCTTGAAATTCCATCACTTATATCTATAAAATCTGGTATTTCAAATATGCTCCAGTCTAAATCATCAGCGCCATAATCTTTTCCTGTATATTTTTGCATAACAAGTCTCATTATTTGTTCAAGGGTTTGAAGTTTATAGTCTTTTTGTAATAAACCAAATAGCCATGTTGCTCCACTTTTTAAGTTATTTACTCCTGCTACCTCATAACGTTTTGAATTTGGTATTCTAAATTTATTATCTATAAGTCCTAAAAATCTACTGTTTTCATCAAGTTTAAAATCATCTTTAACTTCTTTTTTATCATTTTTAAATGAGTCAGTTGTTACCCCTTGATCTCCTTTTTCTCCTGTTCTATCTGTCACATCACTTCTATATGTTTCTTTATAAATTGTTCTTTTTACACTTTTGGTTGTAGTTGTTTTTTGGTTTGTTTTCCAAGTTACTTTTCCAGTATCAGATGCAGGTGGTTCTGGTTCATCTTCTTTTTCTACTACTTCTGTTTCATCAGCGTCAGTTACAGTTTCTGAACTACATTTAATTTCTTGCTCACAAAACCATGTTTTTACATATGTTATTTGTGGTGAAGGTGTATGTGTAGTTGTTTCGGTTGTAATTGATTCCGTTAAATTCTTTGAATTTCTGGTTCTGTCAGCTTTGATTTCATTTAATGTATAAGATTCTTCTACCGAATCAGTTTCTGTTGTTATAGTATCAATTATAGTCAAATCTATTTTACTATCTTTTACAAGTTCTGTAACTGCTGATACAAATTCTGGATTTTGTGACACCATTGCTAAATATATAAAAAATGTTGTAGGTGTTGTATATTGTGATATTGCAC
>ERZ827512.510-NODE-510-length-50288-cov-11.331873_pt1 | contig 50288 bp, 47 predicted proteins | sample MGYA00519916_ERZ827512 | MGnify/ENA primary metagenome ERZ827512 (study PRJEB31778, sample SAMEA3449335) | human gut metagenome | biome: human gut; feature: human-associated habitat; material: faeces | place: United Kingdom | collected 2010/2012 ... | reverse complement strand
GCCCGCTATTTCGCAGGGCTGCAGGCAGACGAGCTGATCGATATTCTGTGCGAGGCGTGAGCTGCGGTGGATGCCGCTTGACAGAGGCGCGGAGGGCAGAGTAGTATGATAAAAGCGTTATCTCTGCTGTGTGCAGTCAAAGCTTGAATGAAAAGATGGGACAGAATTATGCAGTTGGATAAAATACAGAACACATCGCCTAAAATACCCGAGCTTATCATGCAGTCGCTCATCGGAGCAATTGAGGCAGGACACATTCATGTGGGGGAGGAGCTTCCCAGTGAGCGCGAGCTTGCCGAAAGTCTCGGCGTGGGCCGCGGCTCGCTGAGAGAGTGCCTTGCTATCCTGGAGTTTCTTGGGGCGATCGAGAGCCGCGGAAACCGGAAGGTCCTGCTGCGCAATGCGGACTTTATTCAAAAAGTCCGTACCTGGATTGAAAGCGCGAACCAAATGGACACGCGCAGGACATTCAATGAGTTCCGACAGGTCATAGAGGTCGGTATCGTCAAGCTTGCCTGCGAGCGTGCGACGGACGAGGACATTGCGGCGATGGCAACAGCGGTCGAGCATCTGAAAGAGAACCCAAGCAAATACGAATATGATGTGGAGTTCCATGACTCTCTCGCCGTAGCGAGTCACAATTCCATGCTGGCCGCGACGATCCATTTGGTCAACAATCTGATCGCCGACGTCCGTATCCGCTTCTGGGATCTGCCGGATTATCAGGAGCGCACGCAGCAGTCTCACTATGCGATCTATCAGGCCGTATGCGATCGTGACGTGGAGCGTGCCCAGCTTGAAATGTCCCGCCATCTTGCCATTGTGGACGAGTTTTCTGAGAAGTATCCCGGACGCAGCATGGGCGAGGAGGAGCCGCCGATCCCTTAACTTGATTTCTGAAACACACCCGCCGAAGGTGGGTGTGTTCTTGTATGCGATGCAAATTGTGAAAAGCAGACAAATATTTCTTTGCTATTTCAGCAAAGCAAAGAAAATGAAACGGCACGCTTGACTATTTATGTAATGTGTGCTATTTTGTATACAAAGATGAAGCGGTAATACCATCCAACCAATATACCATTTCTTGTGAGCTCCGCGCGCGGCGCGGAAATTTTTCAAGGCTTGATGGTATTACCAGCTTACCATCATGCCGGTAGAACAATTTATTGTGATTAGGAGAGTAAAGAAATGAGCGATTATATCGAAATGGCCCAGGGAAAGCTTGGACGCGTCATCGTTGTGCGTCTGCGCCCGGGCGCGGATGTGCTCCTCAGCCTTGAGGAGGCGTGCAGAGAGCACAATATCACGAACGGCGTGATCCTCAGCGCAATCGGCAGTCTTCAGTCTCCGCAGTTCTGCGACGTGGTCGAAATGCCAATCAAGGCGGGCTACGGCTACGGCGAGACGCTGCATCTGACCGGTCCGATCGAGCTGACCAGCGCGTCCGGCATCATCTGCCACGATGATGAGGGCACCATCAACCTCCATGTCCATATGGACCTGTGCGACCGCCACGGCAACGCGCACGGCGGCCATCTGGTCGAGGGCACGAAGGTGCTGCTGACGCTGGATGCCGTGATCGCGGAGGTCGAAGGCATTGATATGCGGCGCAAGTACAACAATGAGCTCGGCGTACCGCTGCTTGCACCGCAGCAGCTGTAAAAACGACACGAATATAATTTGAGAAAGGCGTGAAGATTTTGAACAAGAAGAAAAATCTGCCCGAAGAGAAGTATCCGAAGGAGATGCTGCTCAATCTTTACCGCACGATGGTGCGGATCCGCTCATTCGAGGAGCACGCGGCGGAATGCTTTACCAAGGGTATGCTCGCGGGCAACATCCATCTGAGCATCGGCCAGGAGGGCGCCGAGGCAGGCGCGTTCGCCGCCATCGGCCCGCAGGATTATTTTACATCCACTCATCGTGGTCACGGTCATGCGATCGCGCGCGGCGCGGACGCCAAGCTCGCGATGGCGGAGCTGTTCGGCAAGGAGACCGGCTATTGCAAAGGTAAGGGCGGCTCCATGCACATCGCGGACATGAAGAAGATGAACCATCTGGGCGCTAACGGCATTGTCGGCGCCGGTCAGCCCATTTCCTGCGGCAGCGCGTTGGCCTCCAAGATCATGGGAGATGGCGCGGTGACGGTCGGCTGCTTTGGCGACGGCGCGACCAATGAGGGCACGTTCCACGAGTCTCTGAATATGGCGGCGGCGTGGAAGCTGCCGGTCGTGTGGTTTATTGAAAACAACTGCTACGGTGTTTCCACCGAGATCCACCGTGTGACCAACACGCCCGACCTTGCGACCCGCGCGGCGGCCTACGGCGTGGAGTATGCCGTTGTTGACGGCACAGATCCCGTCGAGGTGTACGAGGCTATGTGCAAGGCGATGGAGCATGCGCGCAGCGGCAAGGGCCCCTATGTCCTCGAGGCAAAGGTGTTCCGTTATCAGGGCCACTACTGCGGCGATCCCGCGGTCTACCGTCCGGCGGAATACATGGAAGAGGCACTGAAGAACGATCCGATCGACAAGCTGGGCGCGCGTCTCAAGGCGATGGGCGTCAAGGAAGAGGAGCTGGCTCAGATCCATCAGGAAGCGAAGGCGGAGATGGATGAGGCGGTCAAGTTCTCCGACGAGTCTCCCTATCCCGATCCCGCGACCGTTTTGGACGATATGTATGTGAGCGATAATGAAAGGTGCGTGGCAAGATGAGCAAGAAGATCACGGTCAGCAAGGCGATCGGCGAAGCGCTGCATGAAGAAATGCTTCGCGACGAAAAAGTGTTCATTATGGGCGAAGATATGGCCGTCATGGGCAATGTCTTTGCCATTACCAAGGGCTTTCTGGAGGAGTTCGGCCCCAACCGCGTGATCGACACGCCGATCTCCGAAGAGGGCTTTGTCGGTATGGCGGTCGGCGCGGCGGTCCGTGGTATGCGCCCGGTCGTCGAGCTGATGTATGACGACTTCGCCACCGAGTGCGCGGACCCCCTGTTCAATCAGGCGGCAAAGATCCGTTATATGACCGGCGGACAGTGCAATGTTCCTATGGTACTGCGCGCGCCGATGGGGTCCGGCCGCCGCAACGCCGGCCAGCACTCCCAGTCGCTTGAGAATTTCTTCTGCCACTTCCCCGGCCTCAAGGTCGTGGCTCCCAGCTCCGCTGAAGATGCCAAGGGGCTGCTGAAGACGGCGATCCGCGATGACGATCCCGTCGTGTTTCTTGAGCACAAGCTGCTTTACGCCCATAAGGAAGAGATCCCCGAGGGCGAATATACCATTCCTCTCGGTGAGGCGAAGGTCAAGCGTGAAGGTAAGGACCTGACGATCATCTCCTGGTCCCGTGAGGTCAATTTCTCGCTTGAGGCGGCGGAAACGCTTGCGCAGGAGGGTATTGATGTCGAGGTGCTCGACCTGAGAACGCTCGTGCCGCTGGATTGGGAGGCCATCAAGGCGTCCGTTTCCAAGACGCACCGTGTCATCATCGTCTGCGAAGAGGTCAAGCGCGGCAGCTACGCCGGCGAGATCTCCGCGCAGATCGCGGAGGAGCTGCTCGACGAGCTGGATGCTCCGGTCGAGCGCGTGTGCGGTCTGAACATTGTTTCTCCGTTCAGTCCCGTGCTGGAGGATCAGAACTTCCCGCATCCGGCGGACATCGTCGCCGCGGTCAAGCGCGTGCTCAATCAGTAAGGAGGGGATCGCATGGCTTACGAAATTCTTATGCCCCAGTTGGGACTGACGATGGAAGAAGGCACAGTATCCGGTTGGCTCAAGCATGAGGGGGATGCTGTCAAGGCCGGCGAGGCTATCCTTGAGATCACTACGGATAAACTCACCAACGAGGTCACGAGCGAGCACGACGGCGTGCTGCTCAAGATCGTCGCACAGGAGGGCGAGGATATCCCCGTCAAGGGCCTGCTCGGCTATATCGGCGAAGCCGGCGAGCAGGTCGGCGGCGCGGCTGCTCCGGCTGCGGCGCCCGCTGAAGCGGCGGCCTCCGCGGTCGCAAGTGCTCCCGCTGCAGTATCTGCCGGCGGTGCGCGTATCCGCATTTCTCCGTTTGCGCGCAAGCTTGCGGCAAATATGGGCGTGGATTATTCCGCGCTTACTGGTTCCGGTCCCTCCGGCCGCATTGTTGCCAAGGATATTTACGCTGCGGCCGAAGCGCGGAAGTCCGCTCCGGCGGCGGCTCCCGCTGCTGCCCCAGCCGCGGCTCCTGCGGCTCCTGCGGCGAAAAAGGGCGGCCTCGAGCTTATGGAGGGCGATACGATCGCCAAGCTCAGCGGTATGCGCAAGGTCGTTGCCGAGCGTATGCTCCAGTCTCACACCGAGATCCCGCCTGTTACGCAGAATACCAAGGTCGATGTCACGGCGCTGATGAAGTTCCGCAAGTCTCTCATCGAAACCGCGGGCAAGAAGTTCTCCGTCAACGATCTTATTCTCAAGGCGACGGCAAAAGTGCTGCGCGCACATCCCGAGGTGCTGGTCAGCTATGATAACGGTCAGGTCATTCAGCGTGCTCATGTTAATCTCGGCATGGCCGTCGCGCTTGACGCCGGTCTGATCGTCCCCGTTATCCGCGACGCGGATAAGATGGGTCTCGACGAGCTTGCTGCTAAGGCGAAGGATCTTGCGACTCGCGCAAAGGAGAATAAGCTCACCACGGATGAGTACAAGGGCTCAACCTTCTCGGTCAGCAACCTCGGCATGTTCGGCATCGAGACCTTCACGCCGATCGTCAATCAGCCCGATGCCGGTATCCTCGGCGTGTGCGCGATCCAGGATGAGCTGGTCATGGATGACGAGGGCAATATCAGCAAGCATCAGGTCATGCGCCTGTCCTTTACGTATGATCACCGTTTGATCGACGGCGCGGTCGCGGCAAAGTTTATTATGGACCTGCGCGATCTGCTGCAAAGCCCGATGAACATTCTTCTCTAAGGGAGGCAAACGTATGGCTTTTGAGATTATTATGCCCCAACTGGGACTGACGATGGAAGAAGGCACAGTATCCAGTTGGCTCAAGCACGAGGGTGACGCGGTCAAAGCCGGCGAGGCGATCCTGGAGATCACCACAGATAAGCTCACCAACGAGGTCACTAGTGAACACGACGGTGTACTTCTCAAGATCGTCGCTCAGGAGGGCGAGGATGTTCCGGTCAAGGGCCTGCTCGGCTATATCGGTCAGGCGGGTGAACAGGTCGGCGGCGCTGCCGCGGCACCCGCGGTCCCCTTTGCGCCCGCGGCTCCTGCCGCGTCGGTCAAGCCGGTCGGCGAGAAAAAGGTCATTGTTATCGGCGGCGGCCCCGGCGGCTATGTTGCGGCGATCCGGCTTGCTCAGCTCGGCGCAAAGGTGACCGTCATTGAGCGTGAGCACCTTGGCGGTACCTGCCTGAACATCGGCTGCATCCCCACCAAGTGCCTGCTTCACAGCGCGGAGCTGGTCGAGGATATCAAGAATCAGGGCAAGGATATCGGTATTGAGGTTGACAATGTAAAGGTCAATTTCCGGCAGGTCATTGCGCACAAAAATGAGATATCCAAGAAGCTCACGAGCGGCATCGCGGGCCTGTTCAAGATGAATAAGGTCACGAAGATCGACGGCGAGGTGAGGTTCACGGCTCCCGGCAAGCTCTCTGTGAAGAAAACAGATGGTACAAGCGAAGAGATGACCGCCGACGCGATCATCGTTGCGACCGGCTCGGTCAACGCTCAGCCGCCGATCCCCGGCCTCAAGGAAAATCCCAACTGCATCGATTCGACCGGCGCGCTCAGCCTGGAAAAGCTGCCTAAGAGCATGGTCGTCATCGGCGGTGGTGTGATCGGTCTCGAACTGGCGTGCGCCTATGCCGCGTTCGGTACGAAGATCACTGTGGTCGAGGCCATGGACCATATGCTCCCCATGCTCGACGGTGACCTGACCAAGATCGGCGTCGCTCATATGAAGAAGATGGGCATGGAGTTTCATCTTGAGTGCCCTGTGCAGAGCGTAGAGACCTCTCCTGTCGGCGCAAAGGTCGTCTGCAAGGACAAGACCGGCAAGACGGTCGCCTTTGAGGCGGAGAAGGTGTTGGTCGCTATCGGCCGCCGCGCCAACACGGCGTCCCTTGATCTGGAGGCTGGTGAGCTCGATAATGACCGTGGCCGCATCCTCGTCAACGAGAAGATGGAGACCAGCGTTCCCGGCGTCTACGCCATCGGCGACTGCGTGTTCGGTCACGCCCAGCTTGCGCACACCGCGTCGGCGATGGGTGAGGTCGCGGCGGAGAACATCATGGGGATCCCGGCGGTCTACGATGAGCGCACGAATCCCACCTGCGTCTACATCGAGCCGGAGGCCGCTTCCGTCGGCCTGACGGAGGAGCAGTGCAAGGCGCAGGGCATCGACTATAAGGTCGGCAAGTTCCCCATGGCCGCCAACGGCAAGGCGCTGATCCTCAATGGCGGTGAGGGCATTGTGAAGATTATTGCCGGAAAGCAGTACGGTGAGATCCTCGGTATGCACATCATTGGTCCCCGAGCCACCGATCTCATTGCTGAGGGTGCGCTGGCCATCGCCGAAGAGATGACGCTGGACGAGATCATTTCGACCATTCACTCGCACCCCACGGTCACGGAAACCATGCGCGAGGCTGCCCTTCAGGCAGAGGGCCGCGCGATACATACATCGAACCGGTGAGAACATTTTCCCTTTCCTGACTTGCGCAGAGCCAGAGGGCTCAGCCGCAAAGACCGAGCCCTCTGGCAATCTCCTTTTTATGTGGCGGAAGCAGGCGCGGATAGGAGGATATTATGGAAAACCTGATTGTAGCGGTCAACTGTGTCATTCCTGTTTTTATCTGTCTGGCAGTTGGCTATATTGCAAAAATGCGGAGAGTGATCCCTGAGGGGACTTATCCGTACATCAATCGTTTCAGCTTTACGGTGCTGCTCTCCGTTCAGATGTTTCATAATGTTTATTCGGCTGAGTTTAACCGCGCTTTTTCCCCAAGGCTGATCGCTTATTTGCTTGGCGCCACACTATTTATCTATATTACGGCCGGCTTGATTTTCCGACATGCGGTCAAAGATCCTCGCACGAGGGGGGCTTACTGGCAGGATGCCTACCGGACGAATGTGGCAATTGTCGGTATTGCCCTGATGGAGGTGCTGTCAGACGCGAACGGTGTGGCCCTTATGACGATTGCTGTTTCGATTCTGGTGCCGCTTTATAATGTCCTTGCGGTTATTGCATTAGAGCTTTGCAGCGGAAGAAAGGTGTCCATCGGGACGGCGCTGAGGAATGTGCTGAAGAACCCCCTGATTATCGGGGCGGTCAGCGGAATCCTTGTTCGTTTCATAGGCTTGCGGCTGCCGTCTGCTGTGGAAAGCGCAGTCGCATCGCTGGGAAAGGCTGGAATGACGATGGCCTTGCTGACACTTGGCGCTTCGTTTGATTTCTCTGAGGTGGGGAAGAATCTTCGGCGGCTGTTGTTTGGGAACATAATGAGGCTGATCATTGTACCGCTGATTACGGTCGGATGCGCTGTCTTTTTCGGCTTCCGCGGCGATGAACTGGCAGTTATTCTTCTGTGTGGTGCGACCCCGGTCGCCACGACAGCGTTTTCGATGGCGCAGGTATACAATAGTGATTATGAATTGACCGGACAGTTGGTTGTGACGACCTCGCTGATGTCCTGCCCAACTTTATTTGTGTGGATATTTGCGCTTAAACAGCTACACCTGATTTGACGGTATAATGTCAAATATAGCAAAAAAAGAGAGATGATTTCGTTTCTTTGCTGAAAAGAGAAGAAAATGCAAAAAAGAGTTGAATCAGATAGGGAAAGTATGCTATCTTTTTAAAAGAATACTATAATGTATACAAAATTAGATTCTGAGGAGGGGCTATGTTTACCAGAGAAGAGCTTCTTAAGCATTACGAAACTATGGTCAAGATCCGTAAATTCGATCTTGAGGCAAAGCGTGCCCGCGAGGCCGGTGAAATATTGGGCAATGTGCATGTTTATGTTGGCGAGGAAGCGGTTGCGACCGGCGTTTGTGCATGCCTTGAACGCAAGGATTACATTGAAAGTACGCATCGCGGCCATGGACACACCATTGCAAAGGGTGCTGAGCTTAATCCGATGATGGCGGAGCTTTACGGCAAGGCCACCGGTTCCTGCAAGGGAAAGGGCGGCTCGCAGCATATCGCGGATTTCAGTGTTGGTATGCTGGGCGCGAACGGTATCGTTGGCGGCGGCTTCGGCCTCGCGGTCGGCGCAGCGCTGGCGGCTCGTTATCAAAAGACCGGCGCGATCTCTGTCGTGTTCTTCGGTGACGGCGCATCCAACCGAGGCACGTTCCATGAGGCGGCCAACATGGCGGCGGCATGGCATCTGCCGGTGATCTTTGTCTGCGAAAACAATGGGATCGCCTGCTCCACACCGCATAAGACCGGCGGACAGCAGGCAGTAATGGATCTGTCCAAGCGCGCGCTTGGCTACGGTATGGACAGCTATGTAGTCAATGGAAATGACTTCTTTGAAGTCTACGACGGAATGCAGCGCCTTGCCAAGCGTGCTCGCAATGGCGAGGGTAATTGCTGTGGCTTCCTTGAATGCCAGACACATCGTCCTTTCGGCCACATCGTAGGGGATGGACAGCGCTACCGTGATCCGGCATTGGCAAAGGCTCGCTGGGAAGCGGACGACTGCATTAAGAACTTTGAACGCCGTTGCCTGAAGTCTGGCTGGCTGGAGCAGGCTGATTTTGACGCTGTGCAGACAAAGGTCGACGCTATGATCGAAGAGGCGAAGCAATTTGCCATTGACAGCCCGTATCCCGATGCTTCGGAGCTGTTTACGGATATGTACGACTAAGGGGGACGGAACATGAGCATTAAGACATATAAGCAGGCAACTTGGGAAGCGATGAAAGAGGAGATGCTCCGCGACCCGTCCGTTTACGCGATGGCGGAGGACATCATCGGGAACGGTGGCTCCATGGGCCATTATATTGGTCTCGGCGAGGCCGTCGGCGATCAGAGCCGTGTGCTTGACGCACCGATCTCCGAGACTGCTATTGTGGCAAGCGCCGTCGGCGCGGCCTTGGCGGGAATGCGTCCTGTCATTGATATGCGCTTCTCTAACTGCCTTCCCGTATGCATGGATGAGCTGACCAATCAGGCAGCGAAGTCTCGCTATATGTTTGGCGGACAGGGTAAGGTGCATATGGTCGTGCGTTGTCCCGACGGTATCCTGAAGATGCAGGGCGCACATCATACCGACTGTCTGGAGGCGTGGTTTGCGCATATGCCCGGCCTACAGGTAGTCATTCCCTCCAGCCCTGCCGAGGGCAAGGGCCTGCTCAAGACTGCCATTCGCAACGACAATCCGGTCATGTTCTTTGAGCATAAGACGCTCTTCAAAATGGAGGGCGAGGTGCCGGACGAAGAGTACACCATTCCCATCGGTAAGGCACGTATCGCCCGTGAGGGGAAGGACGTCAGCATAGTGGTCTACGGCGTTATGGTCAGTCGTGCGCTGACGGCGGCAGAGGAGCTTGCCAAGGAGGGCATTGACGCAGAGGTTATCGATCTGCGGACTGTGTCCCCGTGGGATAAGGAGACGGTCCTTGCGTCGGTCAAAAAGACCGGCCGCGTCGTTGTCGCGCATGAGGCAGTTAAGCAGTGCGGTTTCGGTGCAGAGCTCTCTGCCACAATTGCGGAGGAGGCGTTCTCTAACCTAAAAGCACCTATTGTTCGTATCGGTGCGCCGTTTGTTCCCATCCCGATGACTCCGCATCTGGAGGATATGTGCCGCACGCTGCCCAAGGATATTGTGGCGGCTGTAAAACAGGCTGTAGGAAAATAAAGAGACTGAAATGATCGGCATTTTCAGCAGACAGGCTGGGAGTGTGGTCGGACAGAGAGGAGAACAAGATGGAAGAGAAAACAAGAGTGAAGGTCGTTCCTGCTGAGGCTGGGCGGGTTGCTATGGCTCGCTTGCAGCGTGATACCGATTTGGTTACGGGTATTATCGAGGTTTGCCGTGAAGCTGGCTTTGAAATGGCCGCTTCACAACTGATCATTGGCAGCCTGCGTCGTGCGGAAATTTCTTGGACCCGTCCGAGCGATAAGACGAAGAGAGGCTCTGAGCGGACGCCTGCCATGCCGATTGCCGGCCCATTGGAACTGATCTCAGCACAGGCAGAGGTCTGCCTGACGGATCCGGAGCGCCCGGTATTTCATGTACATGGCGTTGTAACCGATGCGGACGGTAAGGCCTGGGGTGGGCACTTCTTCAAGGGCGGAAACCCAGTTCATGCCACAGTCGACATTGTCATGAATGAGATCAAGGGCGGTTATATGAAATGGACACAGGATGATGAAATTGACCTTGAGCTGCCCGTTCCATACAGCAAATAATAAAGAAAGCGGCCTCCAAACCGAACAGGGGGGCGGAGGCCGTTTCTTGCACCGCTTACGGACGGAGTTGAGAGACGGAGCTATTCATAGCACGACTTTTATTTTCATGTAGCATGGTCATTCGCTCACGCAGGATGCGGACATGGTGTCTGGCCTCAGCCTCTGCTGCGTCACCGTCACCTGCAATCACGGCACGGCAGATTGCGCAATGTTCTTCGTGTGCGGTCCGGACGCGCATATCATCCTGTTTGAAGCTGTCATAAGTGAAGAGGGATATCTGATTTTCATAGTTTATGGCAAGTCGAGCGAGCAAAGGCCTTTTTGATGCTTCGAAAATTGCATAATGGATCACAGTAGCAATCTCATGATGAGCGTATATATCACCGCTTTCAATCGACATACGTGAGCGTTCCATAATTTGATTAAGCTTTTCGATGTCTTCTGCGGTCCGGTTTTGCGCAGCGAGCCGACTGCACATACCATCTAATGCTTCGCGAATATAAAGAATGTCAAGTACTTTATCGAGCTCCGGCAGAGCGACATAGATACGCTTGTTGTCCCGTTTTTCCAGAAAACCCTCTGTTTCAAGACGTTTGATAGCGCTCCGTACAGGAGAACGGCTCATGTTCAGCTGGGATGAAATATGCTCTTCTACGACTTGATAGCCAGGAGGAAAGATGCCGGTGAGAATTGCATTGCGTAGCTCTCGGTATGCAATGGCTTCATAAGATGTTTTTTTCGGCTGCTTGTCTTGCGAGACTTCAGAAAGATTCATAATAAGACTCCCTGTGTGGTAGATGTAAAAAAAATACAATAAAAAAACAAATTTGTCAACATAATTTGTATACAAAAATGTGATTAGGAATAATTAATTGGCATTTTGCACCTAAAAAGAAGGAAAAGATTGAACAGGATGTAGAAAACTGCTGCAAGTAAGGAATTGCTATTGAAAAAAAGAGAGAATGGCGTAAAATATAACGTATACAAAAAAGAATTCTATATTGAATTCAAAAAATGAATGAAAGAGTGTAGGTTATGAAACGATTTGCTGTGGTTTCCGGCGGCGCAGATGGAATCGGCAAGGAGGTTGTTCTGGAATTCCTGGATGCGGGTTTTGCTGTTGCTGCCTTTGACATTAACGATGAAAAGCTGGCGAAGGTCAGCGAGGAATTGAAGGATAGGGATTTTATTGGCATTCATTGCAACGCGATTGAAGAGGAGTCCGTTCAGAAAGCATTCTCTCAGGTAATGGAGCACTATGGCAGGGTCGATGCGCTGGCCAATATTGCAGGCGGATCGCTGGCAATTTCCCAGCCGGTCGATGAGATCAGTCTGGATGGCTGGGAAAAGGTGATTGCCCTGAATATGCGATCGGTATTTCTCTGCACACGTGAAGCGGTCAAAATCATGCGTAAACAGCAGTATGGAAGAATCGTAAGCCTGTCCTCCATGGCGGGCAGAAGCCGTAGTGTGTTTGGCGGCGCCCCCTATGCTGCAGCAAAAGCAGGTGTGATCGGCTTTACACGTCAGTGCTCCAAGGATATGGGGCCTATCGGTGTGACGATCAACGCGGTCGCTCCCGGCACCGTGATGAGCGGTGACCGAATCAGCGGCTTCTGGGCAAATAAGAGCGAAGAGGACAAAGCGTTCTTCTTCAAATCCAATCCTTCCGGCCGCCTTGGCGTACCGAAAGACATTGCCCGCACGATCGTTTTCCTGTGTCACGAGGATGCCTCTTACATCAATGGCGCGGTAATTGATGTCAACGGCGGTATGTGGGTCGGCTGAAAACGGTTTTTTGCAAAGTAAAATTGATTGTGTGGACTCCCATAAGGTTTCCATTGTTAAATATTGAAGGAATAGGAGAAAATTTATGGAACAAACACTAACCAAAGTCAGAAAAACGGCAATCTTTGTAATTGCGCTGATTTTTGTCTGCTTTCACATCTATACTTCGGCATTTGGCCTTTTTGAAGGCATGAGTCAGCGCAATATTCATTTAACTCTGATGCTTTTACTGGTGGTCCTTTTTAAGCCATGTAAGGTAAAATATGTTGGCCCTGCCATTGATGCGCTTCTGATCGTAGCGATACTTGTTCAGGGCATTTACATGTTCGGTGCTGCGCCTGATATGGCATACCGTGCAGGGACCGTGTACACGATGGATAAGGTTGGCTGCACCCTGTTAATCATTTTGATCCTTGTTTCTACCAAGCGCGTAATGGGTTGGGCCATGCCGATTATTGGAGCAATTATGATGGTCTATGTTTTCTTTGGCCAGTATCTTCCACAGCCTTTCGGACATGCCCCATATTCTATGAAGAAAATCACTTCATTGCTCTATATGGGCACGGAGGGGATTTGGAGTTCCCCGCTTGCGGCATCTGCAACCTTTATCCCGCTTTTCATTATGTTTGGTTGCATGCTTGAAGCCTTTGGCGGCGGTGCGTTCTTTATGGACTTCTCCTCTGCGCTGTTTGGCAAGTATCGCGGCGGTCCGGCTAAGGTTGCTGTTATTTCGAGCGGCCTTATGGGCAGCATTTCCGGTTCTGCGGTCGCCAACGTGACGACTACGGGTGCATTTACGATCCCGCTGATGAAAAAGCTCGGCTACGATAAGGACTTTGCTGGTGCGGTCGAGGCGACAGCTTCTACGGGTGGTCAGCTGGCACCGCCGGTCATGGGCGCAGGTGCGTTTTTGATGTCGGAGATTCTGGCGGTCCCATATGCGACGATTGTGAAAGCAGCAATTATTCCTGCTCTTCTTTATTACCTTGGCTGTTTCTTTGTAGTTGACTTTGAAGCGGGTCGCTTGGGTCTGTCTGGTATGAGAAAAGAGGAGCTTCCTGTTTTTAAGGAGGTAATGAAAAAGGGCTGGTATAACCTTTTCCCGCTAATCATGCTGATTTATATGCTTGTGTTTGCCGGCACCTCGGCACTCAAGGCATCGTTCTATGCGGTTCTTGTCACTTTGGTGATCGGTGCGATCACAGGGACGAGAGACAAGGCATGGCTGATGAAGCTGAAGGATTCCGTGATCGACACGGCCAATTCCTGCACCACGGTCGCAACGGCCACGGCCTGCGCCGGTTTAATTATCGGTGCATTCGCGGTCACCGGCCTCGGCACCAAACTCTCCATGCTCATCATCTCTTTAGCAGGTGGCAAGCTGTTCCTCGTGTTGTTGCTGACCGCGGTTTCTGCGATTATTCTCGGCATGGGTCTGCCGACAGTTGCTGCATATTCGATTCTTGTCACTCTGATTGTCGGTACACTTGCTAAGATGGGTGTTTCCCAGCTTTCCGCGCACATGTTCATCTTCTACTTTGGCATCATTTCCAATGTGACGCCTCCGGTCGCACTTGCTGCCTTTGCGGCGGCTGGTCTTTCCGGCGGTAGTGCAATAAAGACGGGGCTGAAAGCAACCAAGCTTGCCCTGGCTGGTTTCCTGATCCCGTTTGTCTTTATCTACGCACCGGCGATCCTGATGGTCGGCACGCCGATGGAAATCATTTCAGTCAGCGTCAGCGCGCTGGTGGGCGTGTACGCGCTGTCCGTTGCGACCATAGGCTATTTCTTTACAAATTGTAATTGGATCGAGCGTGCGGTCTGCTTTGCTGCCGGTATCTGCATGGTTATTCCCGGCACGGTGACGGATCTGATCGGTGTCGCGTTCTTCGCTACGGTCATCGTTATGAACCGAATTAAGGCGAAGAAGAAAAAAGCTCAGACCGCGCAGTAAACATGGATTTGCGTCTCGGTAAAATCGGGATGTGAATAAATTAAAAAGGAAGGAATAAAACCAAAATGAAAAGAACACTTGCACTGATTCTGTCCCTTGCGATGGTTTTTGCTCTCGTTGCCTGCGGTCAGAAGGAGGAGACTCCTGACGATACCAAGCAGCCCGAACAGACCGGCGAGCCCACGTCCAGCCTTGACTATGTTGCGGTTGGCGCCGGCGCAACTGGCGGTAACTTCTATATGACCACTTCCACGTTCTGCCAGACCTTCAATGAAAAGTTCAGCGGAACGACCTGCAATGCCGAGACGACCACCGGCTCCGTTGAGAACAACAAGATGTTGCTTGAGGGCGATCTGGGCATGTGCATTTCCAATATTGACATCGCTTACTGTGCAGCGACCGGCACTCGTGAGTTCTCCGAGGGCGGCTACTCTGGCGACATCCGCGTTGTGCTCCCTGGCGAGTGGAACAACGTGTGCAACATCATTGTCCGCAAGGATTCCGGCATTACTGCCATTGAGGAGCTCAAGGGCAAGACAATCGCCTGCAACTCCGGTACCCAGCTTACGGACTATACCCCGCTGATTCTGAAGGAGTACGGTCTGAACGAGGGTGACTACAAGATTCAGGCGGTCACCACCTCCGAGATGGCCGATGCCATGAGAGACAAGCATGTCGACGCGATCATCCAGTTCGGCGCTGCTCCGGTCTCCGCATTTGCCGACCTTGCCTCCACGACGGATTGCCTGTGGCTGTCGATTTCAGAGGAGCACATGAATAACATCACCTCCAACTATCCTTACTTTGGCACGGCTGTGATCCCGGCGAATACCTACATCGGCCAGACGGAGGATATCGCAGTTCTGGCGAATATGCCCGTGTTCGTTGCGATGGCGGATCTTGATGAGGGCTTTGTTTATCAGTTCCTCAAGACCACTTTTGACAATCTGGACGACTCTGTCCTCGCTTACACCAACTGCAAGAGCTACACCCTTGAGAGCCTGGTGGATTACTACAACAATCCTGCCGGTCTTGAGCTTCACAGCGGCGCTGTCAAGTATCTCGAGTCTGTCGGCGCGATTTAAATACTGATTCTGATTTGATATGGCGCAACGGAAAAACACTCTACGCACGAAGTTAATACTAAAAACATTCAAATAGCAATACAAGCGGAGAGCACGATCCAACATGGATCGTGCTCAGCCTGTCGAAAAAGTCCAGCTGGTGCTGGGCTTTTTCTGCTAGATATGGTAGAATGGGTAAGGGTGATGAAAGATGCTGGAACGCGGGAAAATGGATCGCGGAATCGTAGAGATGATACTGCATGAGCAACTGGCACCACTGTAACAGAATGGGTATAGTCGTCTACATGAAATCTCCTTTGACATACCCCGCATGTGGATCATTTCGTCAATTTAAGTAATTTCTTGCAATTTTTTTGCTGTGATTTTTAAGATGGTGCAGGTACACGCAGGTCGCTGGCGGCTTCCATCTTGAACTTGTTCATGGCCGCGCGGGCCTCGGGAACGTTGAGCTTGTTGGTATTCTTGCTGGACATAATGATTTTCTCCTTTTGTTTGAATGTTTGGTTGGGTTTGTTGCTTTTGGGTATCGCAAACATAGCTTTGCCGGATTTTTTGTCGGTATGCAAAGCGAAAGGAGGTAAGTTTTGTTAAAACGAGAAAAGGGTATTTCCTGGCGGCGCGAGTTATGCTATCATAAAAAAACAACGGACCGACGTCGGAGGGGAAACGAGAGGAGAAGCGGATATGGAAAAGATCAAAAAGAATCTTGGCTTTGGCTTTATGCGCCTGCCGATGCAGGGCGAAGAGGTCGATCTCGCGCAGACGCGGCAGATGGTGGACGCCTTTCTGGCAGCCGGCTTCAACTATTTTGACACCGCCCACGGCTATCTGGATGGGAGGAGCGAAACGGCGCTGAAGGCCTGCCTGACGAGCCGCTATCCGCGTGAGGACTATGTTCTGACCAACAAGCTGACGGCGAACTTCTTCAAAACGGAGGCGGACATCCGGCCCTTTTTTGAAAGCCAGCTCGCCGCCTGCGGCGTGGACGATTTCGACTTCTATCTGATGCACGCGCAGAGCATGAAAAATTTTGAGCATTTCAAGGCCTGCCGCGCCTATGAAACGGCGTTTGCGCTCAAGGCCGAGGGCAAGGTGCGCCATGTCGGCATCTCGTTCCACGACAGCGCGGAGATGCTCGACCGCATCCTGACCGAATACCCGCAGCTCGAGACCGTGCAGCTGCAGTTCAACTATGTGGACTACGACGATCCCGCCGTGCAGAGCCGCAGGTGCTACGAGGTCTGCCGGAAGCACGGCAAGCCGGTCATCGTGATGGAGCCGGTCAAGGGCGGCAATCTCGCCGATCTGCCGGAGGACGCCGCAGCGGTGCTGGACGCCCTGCACGGCGGCAGCAGCGCGAGCTACGCCATCCGCTTCGCGGCGGGCTTCCCGGGCATTAGGATGGTGCTCTCCGGCATGAGCGACCTGCGGCAGGTGGAGGACAACATTGCTTTCATGCGCGACTTTAAGCCGCTCGACGAGACGGAGCTTGCCGCGGTCAAAAGGGTGCAGGAGATCTTCCGCAGTAAGAGCCTCATCCCCTGCACGGCCTGCCACTACTGCACGGCCGGCTGCCCGCAGCACATTTCGATCCCCGACCTCTTCGCGGTGATGAACGCCAAGCAGATCCACCGCGACTGGAACGCAGACTACTATTATGACGAGACCTACACCAAGAGCGGCGGCAGGGCCTCCGACTGCATCCGCTGCGGCAAATGCGAAAAGGTCTGCCCGCAGCACCTACATATCCGCGACCTGCTGGCGGACGTCGCCGCGGAATTTGAAAAAAAGGGCTGAGCATTGCGCTCAGCCCAGCTTTTCGTATTTCAGAGCTTCCACAAGCTCGGCAAGGAACATCCCGTTGGCGGGCTTTCCGCCATCTGCGCACAGGTGACCGAAATACCGATCCCAGGCGTCGCGGCTGCCGCGCTCCCAGGTGATCTCAATGGCATGACGAATGGCGCGCTCCACGCAGAAGGCGGTCGTGCCGTTCCGACGCGCGACACAGGGATAGATGACCTTGGTGACGGCGTGCAGCAGAGAGGGATCGTCCAGCGCAAGCAGCGCGGCGTCGTGAATATAGCCGTAGCCCTTGAGACCGGGCGACATCCCAAGCTCATGCAGGATGGAGGTCACAAGCAGGGAAGGCGGGTGCAGAGCGCTGCGCGCGCTCTGCGCCGCTGTGCCGCGCATTCGGTCAAACAGCGCCTCGAAGGCAAAGGGCTTGGGCAGAAAATAATCGACCCGCAGCTCCGTCGCCTCCGCCAGCATATGATCGGACACGAAGGCGGAGATGAGAAATATCTCGCTCGCGCAGCCCTCGAGCCGCAGCTGGCGCAGGACGCGGATGCCGTCCGTGCCCGGCAGCGCCGGGTCCAGAACAAGCAGCTCCGGCTCGTGCGCGTGTATCCTTTCCAAAACCTCATGCCCATTGCAGGCAAGCTCGACCGTGAATAAGCCTGCCTCTTCCATTGCGTCCCGCAGCATCGTGCGGAACTCCTCGTTGGCGTCTGCCAACAAAACCGATCTTCGCCGCTCCATGCAGTTTTGATTGCCTCCCCCGATGTGTTTTTGAACACAATTTTCTCTGTTGTCTAAAATAGCACAAAATCTTTCGGATTTCAACAAAAATGTGGACGACCTGACGAAAAAGTGCTCGACAAATTTCGCGCCCCCCCGAGGAAAAACGCGGCAAAGAAAACGGCGTCCCTGCCGCAGACAGGGACGCCGCTTCGGTCATTGATCATCGGCAGGTGAAGGCTCCGCGCCGGTACGCAGCGCCTCCGCCTCGGCCTTGGCCTCGGCGAGCAGCCTGCGCTCGCCCTTGGTTTTGCATACGCTCTCGTCAAACTGCGCCCACAGGTCGGGACGGCGCAGCATCGTGCGGATGTAGCTTTGCTTGCGCCGCCATTTCTCCACGTTGCCGTGGTGGCCGGAGAGCAGCACGTCCGGCACCCTGCGCCCGTGCCATTCGTCGGGGCGGGAATACTGGGGATACTCCAAAAGACCGTTCCAGTGCGATTCCTCCGTGAAGCACTCCTCGTCCGGCAATACGCCCGGCACCATGCGGCACACGGCGTCCGCGAGCGCCATCGCGGGGATCTCACCGCCGGTAACGACGAAATCGCCCATGCTGATCTCCTCGTCCACGCACTCGTCGATGAAGCGCTGGTCGATGCCCTCGTAGTGTCCGCAAACGAGAATGAGGTGGTCATAGGTCTCCTTCAGCTTGCGCGCGACGCTCTGCGTGAAGGTGCGCCCGCAGGGAGAGAGATAGATGGTATGGCCTCTTGAGCCGGCCTCCTCGCAGACGTGCGCCCAGCAGCGGTAGAGGGGATCGGCCTGCATCACCGCGCCGCGTCCGCCGCCGTAGGGATAATCGTCCACCTGCATCTGCTTATTCGTGGTGAAGTTTCGGATCTGGTGGGTCCTGATGGTGATATAGCCCCGCTCCTGCGCGCGGCCGAGGATGCTTGCGTGCATCATCGCGTCCACCGCGTCGGGAAAGAGGGTGAGAATGTCAATCCGCATTGGTTTCCAACCCCTCGATCATCTTGACATATATTTCGCGCTTTTCCGCGTCGATGTCCACAATGAAAATATCCTGCACGGCGGGGATCAGGTAGCACTTCTCCGGTCCGCGGACCTTGTAGAGCTTGTGCGCGGGGTAGGTGAGGACCTCCTCGACGGTGCCGACATAGCGGTGGATGAAGTCCTCATAGACCTGCATCCCGATGAGCTCGGCATCGAGAAATTCGCCCTTTTTGAGCTGCACCTCGCTGCGCTTGATGGAGAGGATCTTGGTTTTCAGCGTTTCTGCGGCGGTCATATCGTCCCAGCCGGGGAAGTGCATGAGCACCATGTCGCCCTGTATGCGGCGGTCGATGGGGCGGAACTGCGTGCCGTCCATATAGAGGGCCTTGAAGCCGGCGAGCTGCGCGGGCGTCACGTCCCACGGCTGCACCTTCACATCGCCCTTCACGCCGTGCGTGTTGACGATCTGACCGACCTCGATGAATTCGGGCGCCTCGGACCTGGCGGGCTTACCCTTGGAAAAGATACCCATGGCGGGGACCTCCTTGCGTTTGACATATTTTTTTCAGTATAACCGAAAAGCGGCGCAAGGGCAAGTGCGGATTTTATCCCGCGCTTGACGCAGCGGCGGCATTTGTGCTATAACGGTAGCAAAGAAACCGTGAGAGGAAAGGAAGTCTTGCTATGCTCATTTCCACCAAGGGCCGCTACGCGCTGCGCGTCATGCTGGAGCTGGCACAGGGCGAGCCGGGAGAGTGTATGCCGCTGCCGGTGATCGCGCAGCGGCAGGGCATTTCCGAAAAATATTTAGAGAGCATCATCGCCGTGCTCGCGCGCGCGGGACTGGTCGAGGGGCAGCGCGGCAAGGGCGGCGGCTACCGCCTCAGCCGGGAGCTGAAGGATTATTCGGTCGGCGAGATCGTCCGGCTGACGGAGGGCTCGCTTGCGCCCGTTTCCTGTCTGGAGGGGGAGAACACCTGCCCGCGCGCGGACAAGTGTCTCTCGCTGCCCGTCTGGGAGAAACTCGACACGCTCATCAACGACTATCTCGACAGCGTTTCGCTCGCCGACCTGCTGGCCGAGGGCGGCGGGAACGGCTGCGGCATCTGAGCCGCGGCAAAGCCTGCCGGAGAGCAATACAGCAAATAAAAGGAGCGCCGCTCATTCGAGCGGCGTTCCTGCTCTGTTTGGCTGTGCGCTCAGCGGACGCTGCCGTCGGCCTTGAAGGTCGGCAGCGGCGCGAGGAACTTGATGTCGTCGCGGTTCTTGGCGTCGCCCTCGGCGAGGACGGCCATGCGGCCGGCGACCGTGCCGCCCGCTTTGGCGACCAGCGTCTCCATCGCGTGCAGGCTGCCGCCGGTGGAGATGACGTCGTCCACGATCAGAATTTTCTTACCCTTGATGAGGTCGGCGTCGTCGCGGCCGAGGAAGAGCTGCTGCACGCCGAGCGTGGTGATGGAGCGGTCCTCCACGGAGATGGGGTCGGGCATATAGACCTTGGGGCCCTTACGCGCGATGAAATACTTCTCCGCGCCGCTCTGACGCGCCATCTCGTGAATGAGGGGAATGGACTTGGCCTCGGCAGTGAGCAGATAGTCGTAGTCCAGCTCCTCCGCCAGCTTGAGGAGGTCGCGGGCGCAGGCGACGGTCAGCTCGGCGTCGCCGAACATGATGAAGGCGCCGATGTAGAAGTCCTCCGTCACCTTGCAGATGGGGAGATCGCGGACGAGGCCCGCAACGTGCATGGGATAGGTCATCATAGTGGTTCTTCCTTCCTGTTTCTTCCTGTAATAGCCGCCTCAGCGGCCGGTATTTTGAGGCGTCCCGTTCAGTCGATCTCGGGACCCTTGTATTTTTCCTTCTTCTCGCTCGGCTCGCGGACCTCGCTGTCCACGTCGATCACGCCGCCGCCGGCCGGCTGCTCCGGCACGACAAGGGCCATGATGACATAGAGCAGGATGCTCGTGCCGTAAAAGAACGCCAGCAGCGCCCAGATTACGCGCACGATGGTGGGGTCGATGCCGAAATAATCCGCCACGCCGGCGCAGACGCCGCAGAGCTTTTTATCCGTTTTGGAACGGTAGAGCCGCTTTTTCACGAAAAAAGTCTCCTTTCTTCTTTCTTGCAGGGTAAAGTATAGCACGTCTTACTTCGGCTGTAAATCACTTTTTTCGACCCATCAGGCTGAACCAGCCGAAGGTCATCGGCCAGAGCGTGCCCGCCATGAGCACCACGGCGAAATAACGGATGCCGTCGCCGACGCTGTTCGCGCCGAAGGCCGCCGTCAGCGGCGCCTTGAGGGCCACGCGCACGGCCAGCGTCAGCGCAAGGCCGAGCACGACCTTGAGGATCTGCGCCCACCACACGGCCTGCGTTTCAAAGCGCGTGTAGTGCCGGTCGGCGAACACCGAGACGATCGCGCCGAGCACAAGGCCGAGCATCGACCACGCCGTTTTGACCGCGTGGTCAAAGTTGGCCGCGTCGCCGCTCGCGCCCGCGCGGACGCGAAGCGCATAGAGCAGGAACAGCGCCGCCGGTACGAGCAGGATGAGCCAGATGTGCTCAAGCACCTCGCCGCGGTGGCCGATCTCCTCGAGCAGAGGATAGAGCGCCAGCACCAGCAGCCAGCCGATCAGGAATGATACGCCGACGTCGAGCGGCGTGTGAACGCCGAGATACAGCCGCGAAAAGGGAATGAGCAGCGCCAGCGCCATGCACACCACGCGCACCCAAAGCTTTTTCGTGATGCAGAACATCCCGCCGTAGGCGGCGACGGCGTTCTGCGTGTGGCCCGAGGGGAAGGAGAAGCCCGTCGCGCCCGCGCGGGCGGACTCGACGATCTCAAACGAGGGGTCGAGCACCCAGGGCCGCGGGATGCAGAACGTGATCTTCAGCATCTGGTTGACCGCCGTGCCGGTGAAGCACAGGAGCATGAGAAAATAGCCCTTTTTTTTGTCCACGCACCAGAAGATCACCAGCATAAAGAGCATGAACAGCGTCTCGCCGCCGAGCTCCGTCACGCCCTGCATGAGCGTGTCAAGCAGCGGAGTGCGCAGCTCGGCGATGGCGCGCAGGCAGTTCAGATTCCATTCCATAAAGGGAGTCATTCTTTTCTTTCCACCTTCTTCCGAAAAAATGAGGTAAAGCATGGTGCATTATAAGCCATTTCGCGCGGGAATGCAAACATTTCGGACAAAGCTGTGAAGAAAAAGTGCGAAAGCACTTGAAACCTTGCGCGTCGTGTGCTATAAATAACTGTCAGAGAAACGCTGAGAACGGGAAAATAGCGAGCTTGCTTCGCGCAGAGAGGACCGGTCGGCGGCTGGAAGCCGGTCTGTGGAGTGTCGCTTGGTTCGCCCGGGAGCGGCCGCGAGGAAAGGCGCGGACGGCTGACCGCCGTTAAAGGGTCGCGAGTGTGCGCAGACCGTCTGCGCGAATTTGGGTGGTACCACGGAGAGGCTCTTCGTCCCATGCGGACGAGGGGTTTTATTTTTTTGCCAAAAACTTTCACAAGAGAAGGAGACATGATATGAAGCAGCAATTAGAAGCCATCCGCGTCAAAGCCCTTGAGGCCATCGGCGGCGCGGAGAAGGCGGAGGATCTTGAGGCGCTGCGCGTGCAGTACCTCGGCAAGAGGGGCGAGCTGACCGCTGTCCTCAAGCAGATGGGCAAGCTCAGCGCGGAGGAGCGCCCGGTCATCGGCCAGCTTGCCAACGAGGTGCGCGCCAAGCTCGAGGAGAGCGTGGAGACGCGCGCGAAGGAGCTGGCCGCAAAAGCGCTGGAGATGAAGCTCAAGGCCGAGGCGGTGGACGTCACCATCCCCGGCAAGGCCGTGAAGATCGGCAAAAAGCACCCGATGTATCAGGTGCTCGACGAGATCAAGGACATCTTCGTCGGCATGGGCTTTGAAATTCTCGAGGACCGCGAGGTCGAGACCGCCGACTACAACTTCACCAAGCTCAACTGCCTCGAGGGACACCCCGCCCGCGAGTGGACGGACACGTTCTACTTCACCGAGGACAGCTCCATCCTGCTGCGCACGCAGACCTCTCCCATGCAGATCCACGCGATGGAGACGCGCTCTCTGCCCATCCGTATTCTCGCTCCGGGCCGCGTGTACCGCAAGGACGAGGTGGACGCCACCCATTCCCCCATGTTCCACCAGATCGAGGGCATGGTCATCGACAAGGGCGTGACGATGGCGGACCTCAAGGGTACGCTCAACGCCGTCATGGAGGAGCTGTACGGCAAGGGCACGGTCACGCGCTTCCGTCCGCACCACTTCCCGTTCACCGAGCCGAGCTGCGAGATGGATATCCAGTGCCACAAGTGCCACGGCGCGGGCTGCCCGACCTGCAAGGGCGAGGGCTGGATCGAGGTCCTCGGCGCGGGCATGGTGCATCCCAAGGTGCTCGAGGGCTGCGGCATCGACTCCAACGTGTATTCCGGCTGGGCGTTCGGCATGGGTCTGGAGCGTCTGGCGCTTGGCCACTTCAAGATCGGCGACCTGCGTCTGATCTTCGAAAACGATGTCCGGTTCCTGGAGCAGTTCTGAGAAAGGAGAGCGAAGAAAATGAATTTAAGCAGAAATTGGCTCAACGAATTTGTTGACCTCCACGACATCACCGACAAGCAGTTCAACGATGAAATGACGCTCTCCGGCTCCAAGGTCGAGACCATCGAGCGACTGGACGAGAGCCTCAAAAACGTGGTCGCGGGCAAGATCCTCTCCATGGAAAAGCACCCCGACAGCGACCACATGTGGGTCTGCCAACTCGACGTCGGCAGGGAGGAGCCGGTGCAGATCGTCACCGGTGCGTGGAACATCCACATCGGCGATCTGGTGCCCGCGGCGCTGCACAAGTCCGTGCTGCCCGGCGGCGTGAAGATCGAAAAGGGTAAGCTGCGCGGCGTGCCGTCCAACGGTATGCTCTGCTCGCTCAAGGAGCTGGGCCTGACCGCCGAGCACGACTTCCCCTACGCGGTCATCACGCCCGCGGCGCTTCTGAACGACTATCATCCCATCGACCCCGCCAAGCCCTCCATCCCCGCCGACATCAAGCCCGGTGACAAGGTGTTCGGACCGGTCGCGGCGGCGAAGGTGCTCGAGTGCGCGCCGCAGGGCGACGGCACATTCCATACCTGTCTCGACCTCGGCGGCACGACCGCCTGTCCCGACACCGTCTGCTCCAACCTGCACGAGGGCGATCTGGTGGCCTACAACACCAAGTCCGACTCCATCTGCACGCTTGCCGACCTGCACGCCGAGCAGCGCGAGTTCCCGCACTGCATCGCCGACGGCATCTTCGTCCTGCGTGAGGATGATGTGAAGCCCGGCGACGACATCGCGAAGGTCATCGGCTATGACGACAGCGTGGTCGAGTTCGAGATCACGCCCAACCGTCCCGACTGCCTTTCCGTCATCGGCCTCGCCCGCGAGGCGAGCGCGACCTTCCACCGCCCTCTCAAGCTGCACACACCCGAGGTCAAGGGCTGCGGCGGCAGCATCGCGGAGCTGGTCGACATCGAGATCGAGGACGGCGAGCTTTGTCCGCGCTACACCGCGCGCATGGTGAAGAACGTGAAGATCGCGCCCTCCCCGAAGTGGATGCGCGAGCGGCTGCGCAACTCCGGCGTGCGCCCGATCAACAACATCGTTGATATCACGAACTACGTCATGCTCGAGTACGGCCAGCCGATGCACGCCTTCGACTTCTCCTGCGTGGACGGCGGCAGGATCGTCGTCCGCACCGCGCGTGAGGGCGAGGTCATTCAGACCCTCGACGGCAACGACCGCAAGCTCACGCCGAATATGCTCTGCATCTGCGACGAGCACAAGCCCGTGTGCGTCGCGGGCGTGATGGGCGGCGCGAACAGCGAGATCGTCGGCGATACGGCGATGGTCCTCTTTGAGAGCGCCAACTTCAACGGCGTATCCGTCCGCCGCACGGCGGCGGCCCTCGGGATGCGTACCGACGCCTCCGCACGCTACGAAAAGGGTCTTGATTCGATGAACACCATGAAGGCCGTGCAGCGTGCCTGCGAGCTGGTCGAGCTGCTCGGCTGCGGCGAGGTCGTAGACGGCGTGATGGACGTCATCGCCAAGGACAAGGCTCCCACGGTCGTGAAGCTCGAGCCGGAGAAGATCAATGCCCTGCTCGGCACCGATCTGCCCGAGAGCCTGATGCGCGAGATCCTTCTCTCCCTCGGCTTTGAGCTCAGCGGCGACGACATTCTTGTGCCGAGCTGGCGCGGCGATGTGGAGCATTATAGCGACATTGCCGAGGAGGTCGCCCGCTTCTACGGCTACAACAACATTCCCTGCACGCTCATGCGCGGCGAGACGACGCGCGGCGGCTTCAGCGAGCAGCAGCTCTTTGACCGCGCGCTCGGCGAGACCTGCCGCACGCTCGGCTACGACGAGATCATCACCTACTCCTTCATCAGCCCGTCGTACTACGATAAGATCCGTATGCCGAAGGACTCCCCGCTGCGTAAAAGCCTGAAGATCCTCAACCCGCTGGGCGAGGACACCTCCATCATGCGCACGACCATCCTCCCCTCCATGCTGGAGATCATCACCCGCAACTACAACTACCGCAACAAGGCCGTGCGCCTCTACGAGCTGGGCAAGATCTACCTGCCCCGCGAGGACGGTCTGGCCGACGAGCCGAAGATCCTCTCCCTCGGCGCTTACGGCGACGGAATGGACTTCTTCACGCTCAAGGGCGGCATTGAGGCCATTCTCCGCGCCTGCCGCATCAAGGACGTCCGCTTTGAGGCCTGCACGGACAACGCCTCCTATCACCCCGGCCGCTGCGCAAAGGTCTATGCCGGCGATGTCGAGCTGGGTGTGTTCGGCCAGATCCACCCGCTCGTCGCGGCCACCTACGGCGTGGACGCGGAGATCTATGCCGCTGAGCTGCGCTTTGACGCGCTCTACTCCGTGCGCGGCGGTATCCCCGTCTACCGGCCGCTGCCGAAGTTCCCCGCTGTTACACGCGATATCGCCGTGGTGTGCGCCGAGAGTGTCACCGTCGGCGCGCTGGAGGACTGCATCCGCCGCGGCGCGAAGGGCCTTTTGAAGAAGGTCGAGCTGTTCGACATTTACCGCGGCATCGGCGTTGCGCCGGGCAGCAAGTCCGTCGCGTTCAGCCTGACGCTGCGCGCGGACGACCGCAGCCTCACCGGCGAGGAGGCCGACGAGGATGTGAAGAGCATCCTTGCGCTGCTCGAAGCCGAGCTGGGCGCGAAGCTGCGCTGACAAAAGAGCTTTTTTATCAGGGACCGCATGGCACGAGAATTGCCGTGCGGTCCTTTCCCATTGCCCAAATTTCTTCCGCTTTTCACGAAAAAGGCATGGACAAGCGCGGGAAATCGTAGTATACTCCATGCAACAGGTATCACAGGCGTTTAAGCTTAACATTAGAAAAAATTATGATAAAGCGAGAACAGGAGGAACATGGCGATGGCATACAAGGAAAGCTACGCGGGCAGGATCAACCGCAAGCTCAACAAAAAGCTCCATGTGGTAGAGGTCGCGGCGGGACGGCAGAAGGCCGACCTCGTTTTGAAGAACGCGACCTATGTAAATGTGTTCTGCAACCAGCTCAGCCGCGGCGACATCGCGGTAGCCGAGGGGCTGATCGCCGGCATGGGCGGCCACTACGAGGGTGAGGTCGAGGTCGACATGAGCGGCAAGCTCGTGCTGCCCGGCTTTGTGGACGCGCACATCCATCTGGAAAGCTCACTCGTCAGCCCGAAGGAGTTCGCCAAGGCCGTTCTTCCGCACGGTACCACGACTGTTATCACCGACCCGCACGAGATCGCCAACGTCATGGGCACCGACGGTATCGAGTATATGCTGCAGGCCACCGAGGACCTGCCGCTCGACGTGCGCTTCATGCTGCCGAGCTGCGTGCCCGCCACCCCGCTCGACGAGAGCGGCGCGAACCTTGACTACCGCGCCATCGACAGCTTCTACGAGCACAACCGCGTCGAGGGCCTTGCCGAGATGATGAACTACGTCGGCGTCGCCAATGCCGACGAGCAGGTGCTCGAGAAGATCGTCGCGGCGCAGGCGCATCACAAGAAGATCGACGGCCACGCTCCCGGCCTTTCCGGCAACGACCTCAACGCCTACGTTGCCGCCGGCGTCTACTCCGACCACGAGTGCTCCGATATGGGCGACGCGCTCGCCAAACTCGAGCGCGGCCAGTACATCATGATCCGCGAGGGCACCGCGGCGCGCAACCTTGACGCGCTGCTGCCGCTGCTCACCCCGCAGTATTACACCTACTGTATGTTCTGCACGGACGACAAGCACCCCAATGATCTGCTGGAAAAGGGTCACATCGACTACATCATCAAGAAGGCCATCGCCGCGGGCGTGGACCCCATCATCGCCGTCAAGTGCGCGAGCCATCATGCTGCCCGCTACTTCCTGCTCAACAACCGCGGCGCCATCGCGCCCGGCTTCCTTGCCGACTTCGTTATCATCGATAACTTCCGCGACTTCAATATTCTCGAGGTCTACAAGAAGGGCAAGCTCATGTTCGACGGCAAAGAGGTCGCGCCCTTTGAGGCTCCCGAGATCGACCCGCATCTCATCAAGCGCTCCCACGAGACCTTCCACGTCGCGCACCTCACCGCCGACGATTTCACTGAGACCCGCCCGCGCGCCGTGCTCGGCATGGTCCCGGGCGAGATCGTGACGACCGACGCCGGCTACGCCGACAAGATCGACCTGGAAAACGACATCCTCAAGATTGCGGTCATCGAGCGCCATAAGAACACGCACCACATCGGCATCGGCTACATCAAGGGCTACGGTCTCAAGTCCGGCGCGGTGGCGACCTCCATCTCGCACGACAGCCACAACATCATCGTTGTCGGCACGAACGAGGAGGACATCGCGGCGGCAGCCAACCGCGTCGTCGAGCTCGGCGGCGGCATCGTCGTGCTCGACCACGGCGAGGTGCTCGGCGAGGTCCGGCTCCAGATCGCGGGCATCATGAGCGAGGAGCCGCTCGTGGACGTCAACCGTGAGCTGGAAAACGCCAAGGAAAAGGCGTTTGCCCTCGGCGTGAGCCGCGGCGTCGATCCGTTCATGACGCTCTCGTTCATGGCGCTGCCGGTCATCCCGACGCTGCGCCTGACCACCCGCGGCGTGTTCGACACCGTGACGCAGAAGTACGTCTGAAAAAGGTCGCGCCGGACGGCGGCGCAGCCGCCCGGCGGAAACGAATCAAAAAAGCGGGAGACACAGGGTTTGCACCGTGTGTCTCCCGTTCGTTATGCAAACGCAGGACAAAATAAAAAATGCGCCGTTTCCTCGTCTCCGCAGCCTTCAAAAAGCGGACTGCAATTTTCTGCTTGCTCCCCGCGCGGGGCTGTGGTAGAATAGCATTGCTATGCGGGCATGATGAAATTGGCAGACATGCGAGATTTAGGTTCTCGTGCTTTACGGCGTTGGGGTTCGAGTCCCCATGCCCGCACCAAAATGTGTTGATGAAAGATGCAACGCAGAAAACGCCGCACAAAAGTGCGGCGTTTTCGCATATAATGCGCCACTTTTAGAATGAAAAAGTTGCAAAAACTCGATTTTTCAAAATTTCAGTTTTGCCCAGCGAGAGGCGACATTTTTAAGATGCGCCCTGCCGAATTTATGGTCTGGTGTGGTTCGAACACCGAGGCTTAAAAAAGAATAAAGAATAAGAAGGCAGGCCGCCGTTCGGCTCCCTATCTGGGAGCGGACGGCGGCCTTTTTCGACTCATAGGTGCTTATGTTGCTTTCGCTTCGTTTGTCTATCACTCCTTGGTGGTGTTGGTAATAGCTTTTACTGGACCTTTCGGGTATGCTTGCGTTACAAAAAACGAGGAGGTATCCGAGAATGGCAACCACTAAAAACTTGTGTGCTCAGATCCCCATCGACCTGCATGAGCGGGTCAGCGAAGAACGAGAACGGCTGGGCCAGACCACCAGCGAGTACATCGCCAACCTCATCCAAGAATACTACGACATGATTGAAAATCAGAAAGGCGGCATTCAAATGACTGAAAAAGGCAGAACCATGGCATTCCAGATCCCCGAAGAACTCTTCCAGCGCATCAAGCGTCACTTGGAGCGCGAGACGCTCCGCAACGGCAAAAAGCTCACCCAGCGAGACTTCGTGCTGAACCTGATCACGCAGGCGCTGGACGAAGCGGACGCTGCGAACGCCGCAGAGCAGAACGCCCCCACTGAGGCCCCTGTCGCGCCCCGTGTGGCCGACGTGACCGCTCCAGCGAACACGGACACCCCCGACGAAGATAACGCCGTGTAAGCCCGCACAAAAGCCAAAACAAAAGAACACGATTTAGGGAAAGCCACCCAGGGCATCCGAATATATCGGATGCCCTGGGTGGCTTTTTGCGTTTCATCAGAAAGGAGGCACACATTATGGCAAGCGAGATCAGAAATCGCTTCACAGACACAGAAATGCAGATTGCCAGAGAAACGGACCTGCCGGAGCTGCTCTCCCACCTCGGCTATCAGGTCAAGCGCGTGGGACGCTTCCATACTACCGCGGAAATGGACAGCCTGCGGATCAAGGACCGCCGCAAGTGGTTTCGGCATTCCCAGAATACCGGCGGGGATGCCATTACCTTCCTCCAGCAGTTTTGCGGAAAATCCTTTCCGGAAGCAGTGGAGTACCTTCTGACCTTCCATGGGAAAGCCAGAGACGCGCCCATTCCGCAGCCAAAGCCGATCAGCCCGAAACAGGAGTTTTCCCTGCCGCCCCGCAATGCGGATGACCGCAGGGTCTTCGCCTATCTCCGTAAGCGAGGTATCGCTGCCCAGGTGATCCGACAATTTCTGAATGCCGGTCTGCTGTATGAGGATGCGGTACATCATAACTGCGTGTTCGTCGGAAAGAACAGCGCGGGACAGGCAAAGTACGCGGGACTGCGCGGCACCTATGATCTGGACGATCCCGGCTTCAAGGGAGACGCTCCCGGCAGCGACAAAAACACAGGATTCTCCCTCCCGCACGATCCGCGCTCAGATCTGGTGCTTGTCTTTGAGGCACCCATCGATCTGATGAGTTACCTCACGCTCCATAGAGACACAACCAACGCCGTTGCTCTGTGCGGACTCTATGACGGCGCACTGCAGACCTATTTGCAGGCGCATCCGGAGATCCGCAGTATTGCGCTGTGTCTGGACGCGGACGAGCCTGGGCAGAAAGCCGCCCAGCAATTACAGGAAAAGTATCAGTTACAGGGGTATGCCGTTACCGTGGAGAAACCGCGCTGCGGCAAGGATTGGAACGAGTATCTGCAAAGAAAGATTTGCAGCCGGGAAAGGGGGCGATAGCCAAAAGGACATCGTTTTCAACGCGGATAAAAAACAAAAAATATAAGGAGGACCTATGAATCTGAAAAAGAACCATTATTCCCGCAGAGCGCTGGCGCTGCTTCTGACGCTGGTCATGTGCGTGGGCATGATCCCCACCGCCTTTGCCGCCCAGCAGAACAGCTACCACGACCCCGCAGAACACTGGATGCAGGCATCCGGTCGAACCAATGAGCTGGACGCCAACAGTGTTGTGACCCGCGAGACCTTCAAGTGCGGTGAGTGCGGCAAAGCCACATCTTTTGAGGTGTTCCGCGTTCCCGAATATACCCGCAATGGCCAGCCGGCACTTAGCCGCAATGTGAAATATTCGGACGGCACGATGGTAGATGGTGTCGGTAAGGGTGATACCATGGACGGCATCCCCGGCAAGGACGCCACCTATACCGGATATCACTACACCAAAGCCGTCTGTGAAACCTGCGGCGGCATCAACACAAATATGAGCAAAAGCGAGTACGGCTATCTGAAAAATGTCTACTGGCTGTATGACTGTGCCGCCGCATTTACGCAGGAACTGGACGAAACCGTTTCCTACGAGTACACGGATGATACCTATCACACTGTTACCACCAAGGGCGGCACCTACTGCGCATTCTGCTACGGCACCAACCATACGGTCAGCCGCAAGCTGGAGCGCCACAGCATGGTGACGGAAGTTCTGCCCCAGCCGGCAAACGGACGCTTCGCTACGGTAGAGAAATGCAGCCTGTGCGACTACGCCCGCTATGACTACACGGCGGCAAAGGCGGTCATTGCAGACTATTACGGCGTGGTGGACGGCAAGCCCCACACCATCACAGTCAGCGATCTCTCCGAAGCCGGTGTCCGCACCTCTATCCGCTACGGCAACAGTGCGGATAGCTGTACCATGACCTCCGCTCCCAACTACACAGAGGAAGGTCAGTACATGGTTTACTATGAGATCACCTACACCTACAAGGGCAAGGAAATGACCGAGAACGGCGTGGCAAAAGTCTGGCTCCGTGACGAATCCACCAAGGATGACGGCTCTTGTGCCTGCGGCTGCGGCGATCCCAACTGCGGCTGCCAGAACAAGAATTGCAATGGAAATTGCTGCACCGACAAGGGCTGTGGTGAAAACCACAAGTATATTCTGTTGGATAGCACCAAGGCTGGCTGCACCACCCTCGGCTATGACCGCTACCTCTGTACGGAGTGCGGCAAAATCGAAAAGCGCGACTATGTGGACTCTCTGGGCCACGCATGGCAGGGCATCGTCATCCGTGACGCTACCTGCGAAACCGATGGCAAGCTGCTGGAGCTTTGCTCCCGCTGCGGACAGATGAAGCAGACCGCCACGCCCAAGGGCGAACACAGCTATGAGGTCTATACCGTGGCCGCCACCTGTACCAGCCCCGGTTATACCGTCCGCGAGTGCTCCGTCTGTGGAGATCGTCACATTGAGGACATCACGGCGGCGCTGCCTCACAATTACGAATCCCATGTAATCGCCGCTACCTGTGAGGGCGGCGGCAAGACCATCCACCGCTGCGATGGCTGCGGCAGTTCCTTTGTCACAGACTATACGGACTCCCTGGGCCATAGCTGGGATAAGGGAACCCTCGTCACCAACGCCACCTGCACCGGCGAGGGCGTGATGGAATACCGCTGCACCCGCTGCGGCTATCACCGCATTGAGGGCAACGAGGCGGCAGGTCATGTTCCTGGCAATGATGCCACCTGCACCCAGCCGCAGCTCTGTACCAAGTGTGGCGCGGTGCTGAAAAACGCGCTGGGACACGATTACAAGTCCGAAGTGACCGCACCCACCTGCACGGAGATGGGTTACACCACCAACACCTGCACCCGTTGCGGCGATACAAACAAGACCGATTACACCGAGCCTGTCGGTCATAAGCCCAGCGACTGGATCGTTGACAAGCAGCCGACCACCGATTCCGAGGGCAGCAAGCACAAGGAGTGTACTGTGTGCGGTGAAAAGTTGGAGACGCAGCCCATTGAAAAAATCTACAACAGCGCCACCACGGACAGTAAGGGTGAGGCCGTTGTGGGCGGCTACCTTGTGACCGTCACGGATACCGACACCAAGAATCCCGTGGCAAACGCCGCTGTCGCGCTCCACAAGGATAACAGCATCTCCATCCGCCTGCCGAACAGCCGTCTGCTGGACTACGCCGACCAGACCACCGTGACCGTGCAGCTTGTCAAGGACAAGTCCGCTGTGCCGGACATGAGCATCGCTGTCACGGATAAGAATGACAACTACGCCTCCGGCAAGACCGACAAGGCAGGTCAGATCACCGTCCCCACCGGCAGCGGCAAGACCAACGAGGACGGCAAGGTCACTACTGGCTATGAGGACGCGGACGGCGACCGCTGGACGCTGACCGTCAAGGTCATCCGCACGGACACGAAGCGCCCCATCTCCGGCAGTGCAGTGTCCATCGGCAAGACCGGCAATATCACGGTGAAGCTGCCGGACGGCACAGATCTGGACGCCAAGCATCAGGTGACGGTCATCGTGACCGACCACAAGAAGGCTCCCCAGCAGGGCAAAAATGTTGCGGTCAAGGGTGATCTGGGTCAGTCTGCCGCAGGCAAGACCGACAAAAACGGTGAGCTGACCGTCCCCGAAGTGGAGCAGACCGAGCGCCACGGCGTTTACATCGTCGGCTACACGGACGGCACCTTTGGCCCCAGCCGCAGCATGACCCGCAGTGAAGCCGCCGCGATCTTCGCCCGTCTGCTTGCGGAGAAGAACGGTGACACCATTTCCACGGCGGCAAATACCAAATTTGCGGATATTCCTGCACACGCATGGTATAGCGGCTATGTGAAGTACCTCGCCAACAATGGCATTACCTATGGTAAAAGCAAGACCATCTTTGCCCCCAACGATGCCATTACCCGTGCCGAGTTCACAACGCTGGCCGTCCGTTTCTTTGATGTGTACGGCGATGGCGACGCTGAGATCATGGAGCAGTATAAGGACTTCAACGATGTTTCTTCCGGCTATTGGGCGGCAGAATACATCAAGTACGCTGCGCTCCACGGATGGATCAACGGCTACGGGAACGGCTCGTTCCACGCAGACCGCGAGATCAACCGCGCCGAGGTCGTCACCATCGTCAACCGCCTGCTGGGCCGCGAAGCGGATGAGGACTACATCGCGGACAATCTCCGCAAGCTCAACACCTTCCCGGATGTGAGCCGCAAGCATTGGGCGTATTACGCAGTCATGGAAGCCGCCAACGCTCACACTGCCGTGCTGGGCGAGAGCGAAAGCTGGAGCAAGTAAATTGTATCCCCCTGCGGGTGGTCTGAGAGCAGACCACCCGCACTTTTTAACTAAACCTAACCATTAAAAAAAAGGAGCACTGAATATGCTGAAAATCACTGCCATTGGCAATCTGACCCACGATGTGGAACTGAAGATGAACGAGGCCACCGGCAAGCCCTACGCCATCCTGCGAATCGCCTCGGACCGCCGCTACAAGGATAAGGACGGCAACAAGCTCACCGACTTTATCTCCATCAAGGTGCGCGGCCCTCTGGCCGAGCGCTGCGCCGAGTTTGCCTGGAAGGGCTGCAAGCTGGCGGCCTCCGGTGATTTTGAGACCATTACTTTTGAGAACGAACCGGAGCGTCAGCCCGGTTTCCTCATCAAAGCCAGCGAGGTGGAGTTCCTTTCTCCCCGCAAGGTGGAGGAAACGGCGCAGGAATTGGAAGATGAGTCTGTCCGTGAGGTCGCTGCCTGATGAAAAATACCGGGATCACATATACCAGCGCTGAACGCAGCCCTGTGATCCTGCCGGAGATGGCCGAGCTGCTCCCGCCTTTGAGCGCGGAGCAGCTTGACGCTCTGGAAGCAGATCTCATCAAAAACGGCTGCTACGCGCCCATCATCGTCAATGAGGACATGATTATCATCGACGGACACAACCGTCAGGCACTGTGCGAAAAGCACGGTCTGCCGTACACGATGGCCGTTTTCTCCTTCGAGGATCTGCTGGAAGCCAAGCAGTGGGCGCTGGATACCCAGAAGGGACGCCGCAACCTTGAAAAGTGGGAGCTGGGCAAGATCGCCCTGAAGCTAAAACCAGAGATTGAAGCCAAGGCCAGAGCAAATCAGTCTGCTGCCGGTGGTGACAAGTTCTCTGAAAAACCGCTTTCGGCAACATTGCCGGAAGCGGTTTCCGCTGTCGATACCAGAAAGGAACTGGCAGAGGCGGTCGGCTTGGGCGAGCGCACGATGGGCAAGGTCATGCAGATCGATGAGAACGCCCCGGACTCCATCAAGGAGGCGCTGGACAAAAAGGAACTGTCCATCAACAAGGGTTATGACCTGACCCGCCAGCTTCAGGATGTACCGGAGGATCAGCGGGAACAGGCTGCCGCGGAGCTGCTGGAATATGAAAAGGCGAAGAAGGATCTCAAACAGCAAAATGCGGAGATCGACCGCAGGGGCAAAGTTGCAAACACTTTCTGCAAGGCATACGAAAAGGCTTCTCTTCTGACTGCCGCCGAGGAAGATGTCCGCTGCTGGACGGAAGGTACCCGCATGACGCTGGAGGAACTCCAGGACACCGTAAAGGAATCCCGTGAGATCGCCCAGGTGTTCGCCGCCATTGCCGATATCATCGAGCAGAAGATCCTGCCCGCGGATTGGAGGTGTGTCGATGCAGGAAACGAAGAAAATGGCACCCAGCCGGATCGGAATCCCGCCTGACGCGCAGGCAGAGATTTTGCAAAAGCTGTCTGCCGAGACGAAGATCACTTCCTGTGAGATCGCGGAGATCTTGAAAAAGCATGATGTCTGCGGAGATATGGATGCGCTCCAGGACGCCTACCGGAAACGGCTGGGACAGCGGCTCCTGTCCGGCATCCGGGACGAGAACGGCAAGCGGGAAATCCTCTCCACCAGCGGCGGTGAGTATGTCATCGTAGACTGCTGCAATGACCCGCAGAAGTTGAAAGCCATCCAGCGCCGCATTCAGGCGCAGATGAATGGGCTGGATGTGTCTGCCGGGAAGGTGCATGGGCGCGTTCACTTTTTAGAGCGTTTTATGGGCTGGGTAAGAAAGGAGCGGTCAGATGGAGCGGCATGAGGAAATGCTGTCCCCGGAGGAACAGTACGCGCAGCTTGCGCCGACGCTGGACGCAGACGGTTTCTCGCTGTATGCCGCCGCGGAAGAAGTCACCGGGCTCAAGGTCTATGAGGAATTTCCCTATGAGGATAACCATGGAATGTTTGAGATGGCAGACGGACACACGCTGCTGCGGTATCTGGAAGCGGCATACTTTGGGACCGTTACCTGGGAGATCGTCCCCGGCACACCCTATGAGCGGGCGATTCTCGGTGAAGTGGATAAGACCACACCGGAGTATCGCGCGTTTTATCAAAAGATCTGCGCAGGTGCGGCAGCGCACATCAAAAAACGTATTGGGAAGGAGAGACAGAATGTGAAGGAACCGATCACAGAGATCAACAAAGAATCCTTCTGGGACCTGATCCATGAGGCAAAAAACGTCTGCGGGCAGGATATGGACGCCATGCTGGCCTATCTGAAAGACCGGCTGGCTTCTATGGGCCCCACGCAGGCACAGAATTTTCACGACATCATCCACGCCTATGAAGATCTCGCGGACAAGTTCGGCTTGTGGGACGCGGCAGGGATCATGAAGGAATACGGCTGCAGCGATGACGGTTTTATCGACTTCCGCGCCTGGCTCATCGCACAGGGGCGCGAGGTCTATTTTGCCGCGCTGGCAGACCCGGACAGCCTTGCGGATGTCGTTCCCTACGGAGATTGCTGCTTTGAGCAGTTGAGCTATGTCGGGGACTATGCCTACGAGCAGCTCACTGGAAAAAGCGCCTATGATCAGACAGATTGGAGCGCATATGAAGCGCTTTTGATGAAGCTGGAACAGGATATCGTCTATAAGGACGGCATCGAGTTTCCCAGAGAGGGCGCGGATCTGAAGAAATATCTGCCCCGGCTCTGCGCGAAGCATCCGGAGTGGGACGGTCAAACGCGCTGGAATCTGCAGCTGAAGGAGATCCGGGATCTGATCCATGCCGGAAAGGACTATGACCGGCACCAGACATCAAATAAGAAGAAACGCAGCCGTGGAGGTGAGGCAAGATGAGCGAGTCCATGATTGTTGGTGTTGACCACGGCTATGCCGCTATGAAAACGGCCCATTTCTCGTTCCCCTCCGGTCTGGTGGCATATGAGCATGAGCCGTATACGCTGAAGGACGTGCTGGAATACGGCGGAAAATTCTATGTGGTGGGCAGCGGGCGTCAGGCGCTTCAGAAGAATAAAACGCAGACAGAGGATTATTACCTCCTCACGCTGGCGGCCATTGCAAAGGAGCTCTCCTTCCGTCATGCGGAGCCTGCGACAGAGATCCATCTGGCGGCCGGGCTGCCCCTCACCAGCTTCGGGCGGGAGAAAAACGCATTCCGGGACTATCTGCTCCGGGATGGGAAAACGGTGAGTTTCCGCTATGAGGGACAGGAATACTCCATCGTCATCCGCAAGGTGTCCCTGTTCCCGCAAGGCTATGCTGCAGTCTTGACCCAGAGCATCCTGCTGGATGAGCCTTCTGTGATCGTGGCGGATATCGGTGGATGGACAGTGGATCTGATGCGCCTGGACAACCGTATTCCCAATGCATCGACCTGCCGCAGTCTGGAACTTGGCATGATCCGCTGTCTGGATGAGATCGGTGAGCAGATCCGCCGCACGCTGGGCCTGTCTATGACGGCGGCACAGATGGAAAGCGTGCTGCGCGGCGATGCTGTCCATATCAATGAGGATGCCAGAAAAATTATTGACCGGCAGGCAGACGCCTATGTCCATCGCCTGCTCTCCGCCATTACGGAGAGCGGACTGGATACCCGTGCCATGCCTGCTGTTTTTCTGGGCGGTGGTGCGGCGCTGCTGAAGCGGAATGTATCCGCTGCGGACGGCCTTTGCCGTCCAGTCATCCTTGACGATGTATCCCTCAACGCCAAAGGCTATGAGCGGCTGGCAGAGCGGCTCACAAAGAACGATGAGCAGTAACAAAAAGCGGATCAATCTGTCCTTTTCCATGTCCTCACCCATCCAGCGCAGGGCGTGGAAGAAGCTGACGGAGATCCCCGCAGGACAGCGTACCGCCGCGGTCTGCCGCATGGTCTGTGAGTATAAAGCGCAGCAGGAATTGCTGGATGCCGTTCGCCAGACCATCCGGCAGGAACTGCGGGGAGTGCAGCTCACCAAAGAAGAAGCGCAGGATAGCGTCAGAGCCGGGGATGTAGATGAAAGCGTCCTCGGCTTTTTGCTTGCCCTGCAGGAAGGAGATGAGATGACCTGATCCGATATTTTGATATGTTCGCCGGCATCGGCGGCTTCCGCACGGGATTGACCCGCGCGGGCGGTTTCCGGTGTGTAGGACACTGCGAGATCGACAAATACGCCAATGCCAGCTATGAGGCCATTTATGAGCCGGGAAAGGAGGAACGATATTATCACGATGCCACAAAAATCGACCCCGCAGACCTGCCGGACTTTGACCTTCTGTGCGGAGGATTCCCTTGTCAGACATTTTCAATCGCTGGCAGAAGAAAGGGCTTTGACGACACCCGCGGCACTCTCTTCTTTGAAATTGCCCGATTGGCTCAATCCAAACGACCTTCGTATCTTCTGCTCGAAAACGTTCCGGGACTGCTGTCGCATGACAAAGGCCGGACGTTTTCTGTCATCCTCGCCACGCTTAATGACCTGGGGTACCGCGTGGAATGGATGGTGCTTAACAGCAAACATTTTGGAGTCCCGCAATCCAGAAGGCGGCTGTTCCTTATCTGCTATCTTGATCCCCGATGCGCCGGAAAAATATTTCCTGTCTTCGGCACAGGTGGAAAAGCTCTTATACAAGTCCTCGGAGGCTCGCAAGGCTCCCGTGTCTACGACGCAAGCGGAATAGCCTGCACGCAGACTGCCGGCGCTGGAGGTGTGGGCGGCAAAACAGGATTGTATATCATTCCGCAGGACAAACCCTTTGTGGATCTATGTGCCGGGGAGGCGAGACAAACGGAGGCCGCCCGCTGCCTCACTGCCCGTTATGGTCAGACAACGCTGTCTAATCATAGAGCAGAACGTTCCGGCGTTCTGCTCATCAAGGAAGCCACGAAAAAAGGCTATAAAGAGGCGAATCCCGGTGACAGCGTCGATCTCGGCTTTTCCGGGAGCAATACCCGCCGTGGTCGTGTGGGACAGGATATCGCCCATACATTGGAGACGAGCTGCATCCAGGGCATCGTGGAACGTGGCGGACGCATCCGGCGTCTGATGCCGCGGGAGTGTCTGCGGCTGCAGGGCTTCGATGAGTGGCAGATCGACCGCATCCTCGCCATCCAGTCTGATGCACAGGCGTATAAGCAGGCAGGCAACAGCGTCACCGCCAATGTCATTGAAGCCATCGGGCGCCGTATCCGGGAGGTGGATGCGGAACTGAAAGCCGGTGCTGCCGCATGATCGGGCTGAAGGACCAGTGCTTCGGCGTGGAAGTTGAAATGACCGGCATCACCCGCGAGCAGGCGGCAACAGCGCTGGCCGCGTATTTTGCAACGGACGCCCGCTATGTGGGCGGCGCTTACGATAAATGGTGTGTGACGGATCGGGACGGCAAAGAGTGGACGGTCATGAGTGACTCCAGCATCCACGGGGAGCAGAAGATCGGCAGCGGCTATCGTGCAACAGGTGACTACAGATACCGCGTGGAGATGGTAACGCCAAAGCTCACCTATGCGGAACTGCCCAAGCTGCAGGAGTGTGTCCGGCAGGTACGCCACGCAGGAGCCAAGGCCAACAGCTCCTGCGGCATCCATGTCCATGTGGACGCAGCCAATCATAACCGGCAGAGTCTGAAAAACCTCATCGGCATCATGTACTCCAAGGAGGATATCCTGTTCAAAGCGCTGCAGGTCAATGAAAGCCGGGCGTCCCGCTGGTGTCAGAAGGTGCGGGAACCCATGCTGAAGCAGGCCCGCAGGCTCTCGTCGGATGAGACAAGGGATCTGACGCAGCTGGAGAATATCTGGTATGAGGGAGATAACGGCAGCGCAGACCATTATAACTGGACCCGCTATTACGCACTGAATCTGCATTCGGTCTTTTACCGGGGGACGGTGGAATGGCGCTGTTTCAATTCCACGCTCCATGCGGGAAAAGTTGCTGCCTATGTGAATCTGTGCCTTGCCATCTCCGCCCAGGCTATCGCCCAGCGCAGCACGGTCATGCGCAAGACCCACAGTGACAATGAACTGTTCACCTTCCGGGTCTGGTTGGTGCGGCTGGGACTCAACGGCGAGGAATTCAAGCATACCCGTGACCACCTGTTGGCAAATCTGGACGGTGACCGTGCATGGCGTTTCGATAAGGACAGCTATGCAGTCAACAAAAAGAAGAAAAAATCCAGAGAAATGGAGAGGTGAAGCCTTTGAAGATTCAAATTGAAGATACCGTGTACGAAGGGACCGCAGCCGGGATCATGGAACAGCTTCGGGATCTCAGCTTTGATCCCACAGAGTTCCCGGATGTGGAGACCTACATCTGGTTTGTACAGAACAATGTTATCCGCACCACGGGAATGGACTGTCCGCTGCCGGATGGCGATGCGGAGACACAGGCGGCAGCCCTGCTCCGTCATCTGGAACGCTTTGGCGCTCTAACGATGCTGGAGGTGTGACGTGGAGGAAAACCTGTATTTTGCCTACGGCAGCAACCTTGATCTGGAGCAGATGGCGCAGCGCTGTCCGGACGCCGAGATCGTGGGGCCGGTCAGGCTGGAAAACTACGAACTGCGGTTCCGCGGCAGCGGCTTTGCTACCGTTGCGCCGAAAAAAGGCAGCGTTGTCTACGGACTGGTGTGGAAGCTCACACCGCAGTGTGAACAGTCTCTGGATCGGTATGAGGGGTATCCCCGCCACTACACGAAAGAAACCGTGACTGTTAAAGACGCGGCTGGCACAGAGATCCCAGTCATGGTCTATATCATGGCAGAGCCTTATTGCCGCCAGCCTGCACTGCCGTCCCCGTATTATTACCGCGTGATCCAGCGAGGCTTTGAAGCCAACGGCCTGCCGGTGGAGTCATTACAGGCTGCGTGGGACAGGACCGTTGACGAGGTGTTCTCCGGAAAGCTGGATAAGCCGAGGAATAAGAAATCGGAACGACGCAAAGAGCCGGAACGGTAATGGCTCTGCCGCAGCAGAAAGAAATAGCCTGTTTGCAATTTCCACCGCGTGTGTTACAATATCCCCTGTTTGTGAAAGGGGTGCGGATATGTTTTACACGATGGAGGAAGCCGCTGTCCTCGGCGGTTTTCTGGAACTGTATCTGGACCGGGATAGCGTGGACCCGGCCGTGCGGGAACGGCACCGGAAATTCCGGCAGGGACTGATGCGCGGCGCTCTGGAACGGGCCGATTATGAATGGGCGGCTGCGACGCTGGGATTCCTGCGTCCACAATGGTGGCCGGAGCATGAAGATCATCGAGCGTTGGAGAATGCCCTGCTGAAGACCCGGACGCTGGCATCCAAAAAAGAATAAGAATCACCATTTGCGGCAACGGCAGTGCAAACTGCTGCTGCCGCTTTTCTTTTGGGAAGGAGGAACCCATATCAGCACAGAAAAAATGAAAGTCCTTGTGGTGCGCCCCATGGAACTGCCTGCGGTGCAGGAGATCGACCACACTCTTTCTGCCATGCAGGAACTGGTAGGCGGCACCATTCAGGCAGTCTACCCCTTCGATGACCCGGTGGCGCTCATCGCAAATGACGAGGGCAAGCTGCTGGGCCTGCCGTGGAACCGCGCCCTGACCGATGATCACGGTGTGCCGTATGACATTGTCTGCGGCACATTTTTTATTGCCGGTCTTAAAGAGGATGATTTTGCCTCGCTGACGGAGCAGCAGATTGAAAAGTACAAGGACAAATACAGCAACGAAATAATCCTCTCTGTTCCAAAACAGCCGCAAGCACAAAAGAAACCGATGAAAAAGGAGAAACATGAATATGAAAGATAACTGCATTTTGACTGCTGAGTCAGTCACCGAGGGACATCCCGACAAGCTCTGCGACACCATCGCGGACGCGGTGGTAGATGCCTGTCTTACGCAGGACGCCGCTGCCCGCGTTGCCTGCGAGGTCATGGCCACAGCCGGAAAGATCATCGCCGCAGGCGAGATCACGGCAGCCAAGATTCCGGACATCCCTGCCATTATTTGCAGAACGGTGCGGGAAGCCGGATACGGCGGCAGCGACTATGAAGTGGAGGTCATCACCCATGAGCAGAGTCCCGACATTGCGGAAGCTGTGTGTGGCGGCACGGAGACCGGCGCAGGAGATCAGGGAATCCTGTACGGCTTTGCCTGCGATGAAACAAAGGAGCTGCTACCTCTGCCTGTGGTGCTGGCCCATCGACTGACCCGCCTGTTGACCGATACCCGCAGGCAGGGCATCATCCCCGGCCTGCGTCCGGACGGCAAGGCGCAGGTGTCTGTGGAATACCGCTCTGGAGTCCCGTGCCGCGTTGCCGCAGTGGTGGTATCCTGCCAGCATGAGGAGGAACTGCCCCTGCCGGAACTGCGCCGGGACATCCTGCGCCATGTGATCCGACCCGCCATGCAGGAACTTCCGCTGGACGAGCATACCGAAGTGCTGGTCAATCCCTCCGGTCGATTTGTCCAGGGCGGTTTTGAAGCGGACACCGGACTCACCGGACGCAAGCTGATGGTGGATACCTACGGCGGCCTCGCCCCTCATGGCGGCGGTGCGCTGTCCGGCAAGGATGGAACGAAGGTGGACCGCAGCGGCGCGTACATGGCCCGTTACATTGCCAAGAATATCGTAGCGGCAGGACTGGCCAAGCGCTGCACCATCAGCCTTGCCTATGCCATCGGCAAGGCACAGCCTGTGGCGGTGACGGTGGATACGGAGCATACCGGCATCTATTCCGATGATGTGCTGGAACAGGCTGTCCGCACGGTATTCAACCTGACGCCGGATGGCATGATCGGAACGCTGGGACTGGATCAGCCTATGTTCCAAAAGTTCTGCAATTACGGTCACTTCACCCATGCGGACGCGCCCTGGGAGCGCACGGATATGACAGAGGTGCTGGAATGTGCCTGTCGTGCCAAGGACATGGGCGTATCGCACCGATAACAGAAAAGGCCCGCAAGAGATCGTCTCTCGCGGGCGTGTTATCACTGCACGGAATCCTTGAATGCCTTGCCAGGCTTGAAAGCCGGCGCTTTGGAAGCGGGGATTTCAATGGTGGCTCCGGTGGCCGGATTCTTGCCGGTGCGGGCGGCGCGCTCCTTCACCTCGAAGGTGCCAAAGCCCAGCAGCTGTACCTTGTCACCGGACTTCAACGCAGTCTGCAGCGTGTCGACAAACGCATTCAGAGCGGTGTCACAGTCCTTCTTGGTCAGGCCGCTGGCTTCCGCCATAGCGGTGATCAGTTCTGTTTTATTCATCGTATTTCGTCTCCTTCATATCTAAAATGACTGGAAATGATATGCGCTATTATAGCAGACTCCCCACCTGCTGACAATACTGCCAGCAAAAACAGAATCAGAGAGGATGATCATGATTTCAAAAGAAAAGAAGAACACCCTGCATATTGCGTCCTGCTCCTTCGGCAAAGACAGCCTTGCCACGATCCTGCTGGCGCTGGAGCACGGGGAACCGCTGGATGAAGCGGTCTACTGTGAGGTGATGTTCGATAAAAGGACCTCCGGCGAGGTGCCGGAGCATCGGGCATTCATCTATGAGACTGCGCTCCCCAGACTGGAACGGTTGGGCATCCCGGTCCGTGTGCTGCGTTCGGATAAGACCTATCTGGACCTGTTTGCCGGAACAGTTACCCGCGGTCCGAAAAAAGGCCTTCGGCGCGGATTCCCTCTGTGCGGGCATTGCTACGTTCAGCGGGACTGTAAGCTCCGTCCCATCCGCCGGTATAATAGGACTCTGACGCCGGATACTGTGCAGTATGTGGGCATCGCCTACGATGAGCAAAAACGGCTGTCACGCTTGAAGAATCAGCAGGTGTCTTTGCTGGCAAAATACAAATTTACAGAGGAAGATGCAAAGCAGCTCTGCCAAACGGCAGGGCTGCTTTCACCTGTCTATGCGTTCACAGACCGTGGCGGCTGCTGGTTCTGCCCGAATGCCAAACGGAAGGAATTGCGGCACCTCTATGACCACCATCCGGAGCTGTGGGCGAAAATGCTGGAGCTGCAGGCAATGCCGGGAAAGGTGTCTGAGAAATTCAACCGCACGGAGCGCTTTTCCGACATCGATGCGGCATTCCGAAAAGAAGATGCCCTGTGCCAAAAAGCGGCATAAAAAAGGAAAAGGAGATGAGAACCATCAGCAATCAAAAATATGAGATCACAGACATGGCCCATGAGGAATATCCGTTCCTGCACCGCATCCGCGCGCTGCGGGACATCTGCGGTGAGATTTGCGCAGGCGACATAGGTGGCTTCGTGGAAAGCGAAAGCAACCTGTCCGCGGAGCCGGGAGACTGCGCGTGGATCTTCGATGACGCCATTGCAGTGGGTGACGCCTATGTGGATCGGGATGCCTGTCTGCGGGGCGATGCCATTGCCTGTGGCAGCGCCTATGTTTCCAAAGGCAGCGTGATGAGCGGCCACAGCCGCGCCGAGGACAACGCCTATCTCCGCGGGGCCTCCATGACCGGAAAAGCGCTGGCTTCCGGAAACGCGCAGATCATTCACGATCCCCATACGATGGGGACTCCTATCCTGTCCGGCAACTGCAAGGTGTATGGCACGGTGCAGGGGGATATCCGCATCACCGGTTCTGCCGTGATCCTGCCCTGCGAGGAAGTCCGCAACGATACAAGGGATACCTTTGCCCTGAGCGGCAAGAGCCGGAGCGTGATCCGCAGCATCGGGCGTGAGACCTTGAAACCTCTGCAAAAAGAAGTAAGTCCTATGAAAACAAAAACGCCAAAGAAACGAGGTGTGGAGCGATGACCGTGTATGAGCAGGAGCTGCGAAAGCTGTTTGAACACAGCAATCTCGTGGATCGGCCTCAATTCTCCGGGCGTGTGTGCGTGGGAGATCTCGGAAAGGACCTGCGTGTACGGGCGGAGTTTCTCTCTACCCATATCTCCAGCCAATATGACGCCATCCGCCTCACGGTGCTCAACCGCACGGAGGGCGTGGTGGACCGGACGCTGCTGCGCTTTCAGGATGTCTGGGGTAAAAAGCAGGTGCCGAACAATCCCAACTTCCGCAGCGGCGTCATTCCCCACCTGTGGGATGACTACGGAAAAGTGGAGTGGTACGCCTATCACCCCACTGCCGCGGACTATGCCGCTCTGCGGGATGCCGTCGGTCAGTATCTGTCCGCATTCCGGGAGCGCACGCCGGAGCTGGAACGGAGCGGCCCCAAGCTGGTCTATATCTGTGCTCCGCTGCGGGGCGATGTGACAAACAATGTGGAGTTTGCGCGGCAGAAAGCGCAGGAGGTGTTTGTGGAGGGAAATATCCCTATCTGTCCGCATCTGCTGTTCCCGCCTGTCGCAGATTTCACCGATCCCACCCAGGACGAGAAAGCCAGGGCGTTGGGACTGCGCCTGCTGGAATCCTGCCAGCAGATGAATGTGTACGGTCCGGTCTGGACGGATGGGATGTGGCAGGAGATCTACAAAGCCGGCGAGTTGGGTATCCCCGTGATGACGGATCAGAAGACCATTGGACGGACGCCGCCTGCCAGACGCCCCGGCAGAAAGGAGCGGTAAATGCCAATCGAAAAGATCACCGCAGACGATCTGCGGGACATGGAATATCAGGAGGGGCTTGTGCTGCAAGGCTGTGGCGGCGAGGCGCAGGAGTGGCTGGATGGCATCAACGACCTGCTGACGCAGAACGGCATCCTGCAGAATGGCAACCGCTTTGAAACGGTCAAGGTTTTTCAGCACGATGGACTCACTAATCTGCTGTTCCCCTTCGAGGACATTCAGGTGGACATGGGGAAACTGGCGATGTGGCGTTTGCAGACCCACGGCGCATTCGGCGGCACATGGCTTTCTGACTATGTGCCCAACAGGCTGGGCGGATTTCGCTCCGCCCGGCAGGAGAACCCCCGCCCTCTCTGCCCTCTGCTGGGGCAGGACGGCAACATCTTCCATCTGATGGGTATTGCCGCCAGAGTTCTTCGGCAGAATGGCATGGCGGCAGAAGCAAAGGAAATGCAGACCCGCATCATGGGCGGAGCGTGCCACAGCTACGAGGAAGCACTGGGAATCATCAGCGAATATGTGGAAACGGAGCTGTCTCCGTCCCGCGAAAATCGAACGAAAAAGAAGGAGAAGCATGAGCATGAGCGATAATCAGAAATGGAGCATCCTCCAGGGGGATGCCCTGAAGGTGCTGGGGACCTTTGACCCCAACACCTTTGACGCGGTCATCACCGATCCGCCCTATGCGTCCGGTGGGCGCACCCAGGCGGAGAAAAACAAATCCACAGCCAGAAAGTATTCCAGCATGGGCGAGAACGCACCGCCCCCTTTCGATGGGGACGCCAAGGACCAGCGCTCCTGGACCCGTTGGGCGGCGGAGTGGTTGTATGAAGCGCGAAAGGTATGCAAGAGCGGTGCGCCGGTATGTATGTTTATCGACTGGCGGCAGCTTCCCGCGGCGACAGACGCTCTCCAGTGGGCCGGTTGGATCTGGCGCGGCACCGCAGTTTGGGATAAGGGCAACAGCCGCCCGCAGAAGGGGCGCTTCCGTCAGCAGGCGGAGTATATCGTCTGGGGCTCCAACGGCGATATGCCTATCAGCCGTCCGGTCCCGTGTCTGCCGGGGGTGTTCAAATACGGCAATCCCCAGAGCCGCATCCATCTGACGGAGAAGCCGCTGCAGCTGATGCGGGACATCGTGAAGATCACGGAACCGGGCGGGCATATTCTGGACCCCTTTGCCGGCAGCGGTACCACGGTGCTGGCGGCTGTGCAGGAGGGCTATACCGCCACCGGCATCGAAGTCACAGACACCTATGCGGAGCTGGCACGGGAACGTATTCGGAAGGAACTGGCGTGCGCCGCCTGAGCCTGCGCTGTGTGGCAACAGCACTTGCTATGCGCCTCTTGTGGCATTCTTTGTAGAGGAACAGACGAGCTATTATCAACAGGTAGAAGGATTCGTCCTTCCCTTCGACGCAGCTCGAACTACTGCACGAAACAGCAGGCAGAAAACGGAAGAGATCGAGCGTTGATTCAATATTTGAAACGGCAGGGTGTCTTGATGACACCCTGCCGTTTCTATTTTGGGTGTTACATTGACACCCCGTGCGGAAGGACCCTGCGAAACCGGATGTCTGGCGCTGCTGCCAGACATTTCTTTTTTCTGGAAAAGATGCGGACCGTGTCCGCCTGTATTGGAATCAATCTACCTCCCAAAAAACGCCCCGCCGACGGCGGGGAACAGCCAACGCCGCCGTGGGCGGCGCTGGCGCAAGCATCGCGCAAATGTACATTTGCACAGCTTGCCGAGGATACCCCGGTCCCCTATGCCGCCTGTTGGCGGAAAAACTTGCGGCTATACGCCGCAGGAAGGAGAAAAATGTGGATGAGAACAAGAAAGAACACCATCTGCACATCGTACTGACAACACAGCAGTATCAGCTGCTGTGCTGTCAGGCCAAAGAGTGCAGGCTGACAAAACGGGCATATCTTGCACGGCTTATTGAGGGACGACCGGTCAAAGCCCGCCCTACAAAAGAAATTAAAGAGCTCCGGACGGAAATACATCATATCGGAAATAACATCAATCAGATCGCCCGCAGTGTTAATGCCGGCATTGCCAAACCGGAGGATGCCAGACGGGGACTCTATCTGCTGGATCAGGTCTATGAACTGATGTTTCAGGTGGCGAATAAGTAATGGCTGTTACGAAAATCCTGCCCCGTAACGGCGGCTTAAAAGAAGCCATTGATTATGTTCTGAACGGTGACAAAACGGATGGGCATATTTTAACAGCACATTTTAATTGCGATCCAGGGAGAGAGTACCGCGAGATGATGAAAACAAAGCTGGAAACCGGACGATTGGATAAGCGTCAATGCTATCACATCATTCAATCGTTCAAGCCTGGTGAAATCACACCTGAACTTGCTTTAGAAATTGCTAAAGCATTCGCGCAGGAACACTTGGACGGCTTTGAGGTTGTGATTGGGACCCATGTAGACCGGCATCATATCCATTCGCATATTGTATTTAATTCGGTGAATGCAGATACCGGCGAAAAGTATCACAGCACGCAGCAAAGCTACTACCAGCAGATCCGTGCCATTTCAGACCGGCTCTGCCGAGAGCATGGATTGTCCGTCATCGTGCAGGGCGCGCCTGCCAGGTCGGTCAGCTACATTGAGTGGCTGCGCCAGTCCAGGGGGCAGCCCACCTTCCGTTCCATGCTGGAGGCAGATCTGCGGGATGCCATCCGGGACGCCAACGACCTCGGCCACTTCTTCCTGCTCATGGAGCATAAGGGGTATGAGATCCATCATGGTGGCAGGCTCGGCTTCCGCCTGCGTGGACAGGAGCGATTCCAGTACCCCGGCAGGCGAGATCCGCTGTTCACAGAGGACGGAATCCGTGCTGCCATCCGGGGCAACCTGGAACAGATCGAAGCGGGACTGCGGCCTGTCTTGCCTGCGCGGACGGCGTATCAGCCGTACCGGAAGCATCCCAGATACAGCGGTTTTCTTGCCCTCTATGTCCATTATCTCTATCTGCTGGGCAAGATCGAAAAGCGGCAGTATCCGCCCCGCATGACGCCGCATCTGCGGCAGGCAGTCATGCGCTTCGAGCAGTATCAGGCGCAGTTCGCGTTCCTGCGGGAAAATAACATCACAACGCCTGCTGACATGGCGGTATTCGAACAACGCACAGAGGAAACGCTGGGCAGATTGACAAAGCAGCGGACCCTCCTCAATGTGCGGAAGAAGAAACGCCAGCCGCTCTACGCGGCGCTGGCAGACGCGGAGGCGCTGGAACCCAGCAGGGCGTTATACGAGGAAGGGCTCACCGGCATGGAGCAGGAGTTTGAGCAGTACATGAAAGCCGTGAAGCTGCTGAAGGACAGCGGCGTTCCGCAGGAGGTGCTGAAGAAAGAAAAGGCGGAAGTGTATGAACAGCTCTCAGAGGTGAATCGGAAGATCCGGGCGGAGCGGGAAAAGTGGAAGCTCTGTCGGGAGATCTGCCGGCAGACGCCTGTAATGGAACAGGACATCCAGAAAACAGAAGAACACCAGAAGGAGGTGCGGGAACATGAACATCGGAGGCGGTGAAGCCGCGGACCAGCTGGTACGCATGATGCTCTCCGGCAGCGAGGTCGCTGTCCGGCTGAGCGGCTCCGCCATCAAAAACATGCTGGCGCTCACCATGGCGCTGGCGAAAAACCACAAGACCATTTCCGGTAAAGTCAATCTGGTCAAGATGCTGAAGGAGACCCGCGATGTGCGACGATTTTCCATGTCACCGGAACAGTATCAGCAATTCAGGCAGCGGGCAGGCAAGCAGAAGATCCTGTTCTCTGCCATCCGTGATTCGGATAACAAGGGAAAAATCGTGGATGTGATCATGCCGGTAACAGAGATCGACCGCGCCAATATGATCTTTGAGCGCATCCGATATACCGGGCAGCCGGAGCAGGCGCGGCAGGATGCCCCCTCTAAGGAGCAGGAAGCCCGTGTGGGACAGGAGGCGCCGCAGCGCGAACAGCAACGCCCCCGGCAGGGGGAAACGCCTGTGACACCGCCTGTGGGCAAGCGGCAGGAGGTGGCGCCAAAAAAAGGATTTCGGTCGGGAACAGACTTGCCAGATACCAAAGGCAGATCGACCTCATCCAGCGGCAGGGAAACGGCTGCCGGGACGATGACGAGTGAGCGGCCTTCGGTTCTGGAACGGCTGAAAGACTATCAGGCGCAGCTGGACCAGCAGCAGAAGTCTGCCCCGGCCAAGGAAAAGGTCCATCAAAAAGTACGACAGGACAGAACAAAGTAAGAAAGCCGTTTCGTCAGCAAGGCCGGCAGAGTGGAATGCTCTGCCGGCCTCGTATTTTTTATGCAGGAGGTGGTGCGGCTGAAAAAGACATCCCAAACAACGGATCTGGTACTTGCGCTGTTCCTCTATATCCCTGTGGTATGGGCGGCGCTGCTGATCGCCCAGTCCCTTGGCGGCGGTCTGCCGGAGCTGCTATCAAACTTAACTGCCGCGCTGGAACAGCCCTTCCAGATCCAATGGACAGACAAGAGTCTGTTGTCCATTCTCGTCTGCACCGGCGCATATCTCATGGGGCTGTGTCTCTATGCTTCCGGACAGGGCAGAACACGGGACGGAGAGGAACACGGCTCCGCCGCATGGGGCTCTCCCCGGCAGCTCAACGCGCAGTTCCGTCAAAAGCAGAACAAGATCCTCACCCGCCATGTGCGGCTGGGGCTGGATACCCACAAGCACCGGCGCTCACTGAATGTGCTGGTCATTGGCGGCAGCGGCGCGGCCAAAACCCGCGGCTATGTCAAGCCCAACATTCTGGAAGCAAACAGCAACTATGTGATCACGGACCCGAAGATGGAGGTGCTGACCGCCACCGGAGGGTATCTGAAACGGCAGGGATACGACATCCGAGTGCTGAATCTGGTGGATCTGTCGCAGTCGGACGGCTATAACCCGTTCCGCTATCTGCGGGATGAAAAGGACGCGCTGAAGCTGGTGAACACGCTGATCCAGGCAACGACGCCCAAGGGCAGTCACGAGTCCGATCCGTTCTGGTCGAAGTCCGAGACAGCACTGCTGCAGGCCATCATCCTCATGCTGTTCCAGGAAGCGCCGGAATATGAGCAGAATTTTTCAATGGTGCTGCGTGTGCTGGAATATGCCGAAGTGAAGGAGGACGATGACGAGTATGTCTCCCCGCTGGATCTGCTGTTCCGGGCAATGGAGTATGAGAACCCGGAAAGCGTTGCCCTGCGGCAATATAAGGTTTTCAAGCAGGCGGCGGGCAAGACCGCAAAAAGCATACTTATCTCATGCGGCGCGAGGTTAGCC
>ERZ827512.508-NODE-508-length-50417-cov-7.141793_pt1 | contig 50417 bp, 44 predicted proteins | sample MGYA00519916_ERZ827512 | MGnify/ENA primary metagenome ERZ827512 (study PRJEB31778, sample SAMEA3449335) | human gut metagenome | biome: human gut; feature: human-associated habitat; material: faeces | place: United Kingdom | collected 2010/2012 ... | reverse complement strand
AAAATATATAGGACAGATCAAGATGGTAGTGTTATGTTTAAGATTAAAAATAATAAATTGAAAATTGAGACATGTAGCCCGTAGAAAGGAAGATGATAAAACGAATGAAATAAAAGAATATACAGAGAAAGTATTTGAAGATATTAAACATATAGATGAACAAGGTAATGAATATTGGTTGGCAAGAGAATTAATGTCATTACTTGGATATAGTAAATGGGAAAGATTTTCTAATGCCATAGAATATGCAAAAACATCTTGTCTTAAAAGTGGATATAATACTAATGACCATTTTCCCGGGGTTGGGAAAATGGTTCAGATAGGTTCGAAAACAAAGAGAAAATTGTTAGATTATAGGCTATCAAGATATGCATGTTATCTAATTGTACAAAATGGTGATTCCAGAAAAGAAGCTATAGCTTTAGGTCAAACCTACTTTGCCATTCAAACAAGGAAACAAGAACTATCTGAAAAAGAATATAATGAATTGACTGAGGATGAGAAAAGGTTGTATAGAAGAAATCAAGCAAGAAAAGGTAATTATAATTTAAATAAGACAGCAGTTAAAAGTGGAGTAAAAGACTTGGCTAGATTTCACAATGCAGGATATAAAGGACTATATAATGGCGAAACAGCAGATGATATATTCAAAAGAAAGAAATTAAGATATAGAGAAGATATATTAGATAATATGGGAAGTGAAGAACTTGCGGACAATATATTTAGAATTGCTCAAACTGATGCTAAATTAAAAAGAGATAATGTAGATAATGAATATAATGCAAATTCTGTTCATTATGAAATAGGTAAAATAGTTAGAAAGGCAATTAAGGAAGCAGGTGGTACTATGCCAGAAGATTTAACAACTCCAGAAAGAAGTTTAAAAGAAATAGAAAAAGGAAGAAAACATGATATAATAAATATAGGCTGTGGTAACATGAAACAAGAGATTCTAGATTTATATGACAATAAACTTAATAAAACTATAATAAGAAGAGTTGATGAAATTCCAAATGGTACAAATATTATGCAATCATATATATTAATAAAAAATGAAGATAAATATTTACTTGAACAAACAACCGAAAGAAATAATTATAAATGGGCAATTCCTGGTGGACATGTACTTAGTGGTGAAACTCCAGAAGTGGCATTAAAAAGAGAATTAGAAGAAGAATTGGGAATAAGAGATATAAAATATAAAAAAGTTGATACAATAAAGTTCCCATATAATAATTATATATTTAATGTTTTTTATTCCAATACGATTGTTGATATAAATTTATTAAAATTACAACCTGATGAAGTAATAAAAGTAAAGTGGTATACAAAAGAAGAAATTTTAGAACTAATTGAAAATGACATGATTCCTAGAGGATATGCTTATATATTAAAAAATTACATGAAATAGTGTGAATGCACTATTTTTTCTTTGCTTAAATTCGACTTACTTTTTGACAATCACCACATGGAGATGCTGAACATATGGGAGAAGCTATTAATTTAGTAAATAATTTTAAAGTAGAGAAAGTAATATTTAATTGTGGAGAGTTTAATGATTTAGAACAAGAATTAATCAAAGTATTAGATAAAAAGAAAATAAGTTATTATAAAGAATTAAGTGAATTAAGCGTCTTTAATAATAAACTATACTTTCTAAATACTAGTATTTACAATAATGAAAACGATAATTCTAATGTTCTTTATCTTAATTATAATAATTATCAATTTTTATTCATGGGTGATGCCGGTATAGAAAAAGAAAAAGATATCTTAAATGAATATAGTATAGAAAATATAGACTTTCTAAAAGTTGGTCATCACGGTTCAGATACCAGTAGTAGTAAAGAGTTTATTGATATTATGAATCCTAAGTATTCTATTATTAGTGTTGGAGAAAACAATAGGTATAATCATCCTAAAAAGTCAGTGCTAAATACCCTAAGTGATTCAAAAATATATAGGACAGATCAAGATGGTAGTGTTATGTTTAAGATTAAAAATAATAGATTAAGAATTGAGACATATAGTCCGTAGAAAGGCGTAGATATGAATTATTACAATGAGATAAAAAATAAATTAATTGATAATGAAATATATTCAAAAGTAAAAGATTATTCAAAGGAAAGACATAAAGTTATTACATATTTTGAGGTTGGTAAATTGTTGGATGAAGCTGGTAGTAAGTATGGAGATAATATTTTAAATGATTATTCAAATAGACTGGCTGTTGAGTTTGGAAAAAAGTATAATGAGAGAACATTGAGACGTATTAGACAATATTATAGAATATTTAAAGATGAAAAACGGTCGCCACTGGCGACCAAATTGTCTTGGAGCCATTATTCTGAATTATTATCTATTAAAGATGAAAATGAATTGATATATTATATTAATATTGCATATGAAAGAAATTTATCTAAAAGAGAATTAAGAGAAATAATTAGAAACAAGGAATATGAAAGGTTACCTAATGAAGCTAAAAACAAATTAATACTTGCTGATGAAATTGAAGTGAAAGATTTAGTCCCTAATCCTATAATAATTAGAAATAAAAATAATATTGAAATAGTTACTGAGAAAGTATTACATAATTTAATATTGGAAGATATTGAATCTTTTATGAAAGAATTTGGTAATTCATTTAGTTTTATAGGTAGCGAATATAAAATTAAAATTGGTGATAGAAATCATTATATTGATTTGTTATTGTTTAATATAAAGTTTAATTGCTATGTAGTTGTAGAATTAAAAGTAACTGAGTTTAAAGTTGAATATATATATCACAAGTTCAAAAATATATGAATTATATAGATAAAAATATAAAAGAAATATGTAACAATAATACAGTGGGAATATTAATATGCAAAAGAGAAAACAAATTTGTAATAGAATATTGTTCATATGAAAGAATTGCTGTTAGAGAATATGAATTAGTGTGATATAATAGATACTAATTGGATGTGGTTTTATGAAGAAAACAATAAATGGAAGTAGAATAGAATTTTGGAATGAAAGTACTAATGAGATAGTAATGTATATAGATTATCCTACTGATGAATGTATATGGTATTTTAAAGATAGTAATGAAATTATCATAACGGATGACATGGAAATATTTGAACCATTAAAACAATTAATGTCACAACAGTATATTTTTAATGAAGATGAGATACTAAAAAGTTATAAAAATAATAACAAGTTAGTTTGGTATAGTGATTGTTACTATAATCCAGATGATGAATGGAGTAGAAAAAATGTTAGTTATTTAACTATTATTTATGAAAATAACACTATAAAACTAAAATGCATAAAGCCACTTGATGAAATAATAGAAAGAAGAACTAAATCACATGTTATAGGATTTTCTCCACTGGGTAATGGGGAATACACTAAAAATGTAAAAACAGGCATGACACTACAGGATGACTTTGTTATAAATGTTTATCAAGAATTAATAAAAAAGAAAAAAGTTAAAGAATTACATAAAAAATAGTGTTATTCTTTTTGTTTAAATTCGACTTACTTTTTGACAATCACCACATGGTGATTTTGATCATATGGGAGCGGCTATTAATTTAATTAATAGTTTCAAAGTAAAGACCGTTATTTTTAATTGTGGAAGGTATAATTACTTAGAACGAGAATTGATTAAAGTCTTAAAGAAAAAACGCATTCCTTATTATAGTTGTATAGATGAATTAAATTTATCTCAGTACAACTTACAATTTCTAAATACTAAAGAATATGACAATGAAAATGATAATAGTAATGTTATCTATTTAAACTATGATAATTATAAATTTTTATTCATGGGAGATGCCGGTATAAATAGAGAAAAAGATATCTTAGAAAAATATAATTTAAGTAATATAGATTTTCTAAAAGTAGGTCATCATGGATCGAATACATCATCAAGTGAAGACTTTATAAATATTATTAATCCCAAATATTCTATTATTAGTGTTGGTGAAAATAATAGATATAATCATCCTAAAGATTCTGTATTGGATACATTAAAGAGTAGTAAAATTTATAGAACAGATTTAGATGGTAGTATCGAGATTAAAATAAATAAAAATGGCTATAAAATTAAAACATGCCCTCCCTAGTAATGTGTATATGCAAAAAAACAAAAAAGTATTTAAGACTATAAAACATATAACCAGAAATGGTAATATCTATACTATGAACCTTAATAATTATATATTTCTTGAAAATAATTTGTTAAAATAGTATAATATAAAATGTAAATAGTAGGTGACGTATAGTGCGGAAAAGAAGGGTGAAAATTTTCTTTTATCTTTTAATAATACTTTTTGTATCAACTATAATATTATCTTTTTCTATGTCAAATGCTGTAGAAACAAGTGAGACATTTGTTACAATAACATCTAATAAACTAAAGTATGATACAGATTCAGGTTCTTGGAATATAACAAGTTCTGCTACCTGGATAGACAAAAATAATATAACCTTAAATATAAATATTAAAACCATGGCAAAAACAGATTATGATTATATAGATACAGTTCTGGTAGTTGATAATTCTGAATCTATGGAATATGAAAATTGGGAAAACGCACAAATTGCCTGCAACACTTTAATAGAAGATGTCTATTCTAATTCAAAAAATAGGATGTCTCTTATATTATTTAATTCAACAGCGAATATAAAACAGAATCTAACTACAGACAAGGCTGCTATAAAAAATGAAATTGATAATTTATCGTTTCAGTCTGGAACAAATTATTATCAAGCATTTAAAAAAATTGAAGAAATACTAAGTACATATACTAAAGAGGCAAATAGGGAACTTCTATTCATATTTTTAACGGATGGAGTACCAAATGAAGAAGCACCAAATGAACAGGCTTTATACAAACTAATAAAGCAGAAATATCCATATGTCAATATACATGCAATTCAATATGAAATGGGTAATGGAAATAATGAAAATATTACTAAAATAAGTGATAGACAATTTGTTTCTACAAAGAAAAATATAATAAAAAAAATGCTAGAAGCCTCAAAAGTAACAGTGACTTATGATATATATGACATAACTAGTAATTTAAACACTGACTATTTTGATATTACGGATTATTCAGTAGATAAAGGTAATTTGAATATTGTCTCAAATAAATTAACTTGGAACTTAAGGGAGGAACTTAAAACAGGGGAGGAAGTAACAGCAAAAATAAATTTAAAATTAAAAAGTCAATATAATGGTAAAAATATAAGTCTTTCACTCTTAAATGATTTTATAGTTGATTATAAATTGAACGATATATCAGAAAAAATTAGTTCTTTGCCAAAATTAAATATATCAAACTACAATTTAGTGACTTACGATGCTAATCTGCCAACAGATTGTTCTGCAACGAATATTCCTGTTACCAAAAGTTATAATGTTTTTGATAAGGTAGAAATATCTTCTAATATCCTAAAATGTGATAACTATCAATTTAAGGGATATGAGATAAAAAATAAAGACGTAAAGATGAGTGATTCATCACATTTTATAATGCCTGGTGAAAATGTTACTTTAGTAGCAAAATGGTCCAAACTGTCAACCTTAAAATCTGTTAGCGGTAAAGTGTCGAAAGTACAAACTTTATATAGTATAATGGCTGAAAATTCTGTTGCTGATAACATAAAAAGCGATAAAGTATCAGCAACAACAGGTATAAATTTTCATGCTGTATCATCAGCAACAAACGGAGAAGGATTATATTTATATTCTCCAACAAAAAATGATACTTACCCAGTATACTATTATCGTGGAAATGTAAATAACAACAATGTCAAATTTGCTGGTTTTTGTTGGAAAATAGTCCGTACAACAGAAACTGCTGGTGTTAAGTTAGTATATAATGGACTTCCAAACTCCCAAGGATATTGTACCAATGTTACCGGTACATCAACACAAATAGGAACAAGTCCTTACGAATCAAGACATATTGGAGCCATTACCTTTGGATATATGTATGGTAATCTATATACGAGTACTAAAAAGTACTTCGATTTATTTACCTTACTAGACATAACTTTAAAAAGAAAAACAAATGCTCAAAATACAAACTATTATTATAGTGATAGTGTAACCTATGCTAATGGAATTTATACGCTAGTAAATCCAACTAAAAGTATATATAAAGAAAATTATAGAAATTTAGATAAAAAATACACTTGTTTGTCAGAAACAGAAACCAGTTGTGCAACTGTTCAACAAATTACAACCAGAGCTTCTGTCTCTTCATATTTTGAATACTATGAATATACAGATGGAAAAACATATGATCAACTATATGAAGAAAATAAATCTAAAAAATGGATTTTTGGTAATGATGTATCTTATGCTAACGGAACTTATACACTCTTAACTACTGATAGTACATATATTCCGGATTGGGAATCATCAGGTAGAAAGGCAATGGATAAAAAATATTATACCTGTTTTTCTGAAAATAATACTTGCAATACAGTTTATTATATTGCTAGAAACTATACCAATGCATACCAAGTATATTACATGACTTTAACTGATGGTAAAAAAATGGAGGATATTAAAGAAAGAACATTTACAAATGATAACGATTCTGAAATTAAAGTCGTTATAGATAATTGGTACAAAGAAAATATGACTAATTATACGAAATATCTTGAGAATACTAACTGGTGTAATGAAAGAGAGTTTGGTGATGGAAGCCTATTAAGTAAAGATACTAGTACCATCTGGGGTGGAAATGCTCCTCATTCAGCAGCTTATATTAGAATGACTAATTCCAAAGCCATTCCAAAATTAACCTGTGATCGTGAGATGGATAGATTAAATACTAATATTGCAGGATTTAATTATCCAGTAGCACTTCTAACTATCGATGAATATATTATGGCCGGAGCTTTTCGAAAAAGTAATACCAATTTTTATCTTTATACCAATCAAACAGTTTATACTTTGACACCAAGAACATACTATGGACTTACAACTTCTAATTTTTATATTAATAGTGATGGAAATATTGATGGTGATGGTGCTAGATATGACAATAAATATTCATATGGAGTAAGACCAGCCATATCTTTGAAAAAAGGGATTAGAACAGATGGTGGAGATGGTACGGTTGAAGATCCATATGTTGTAAATGAAACTGTTAATGCTACAGTTATCAATTGAAAAAAGAATTATAGACAACAACAATAAATTTAGTTAAAATATAAATACGTGGTGATGAATATGAAAAATATAAATAATATTATGGATAAAGCTGACGAAATAGAATTAACACATTCATTTCAAAATGCCTGTAGTGATAAAGAATTTTATGATTACGTTTTTTCATTAGATATTCAAGAAGAAACTTTGAAAAAATATACTTCTCGTTTAGAAGATAGTTTTATTGAATATAAAAACTGTAAAAATTGTCCAGGATTATCTGAATGTGAAAACAAAGTATCTGGTTATAAGTACACTCCAGAAAAAGACCATAATCTTATAAATTTTTCTTATATAGCCTGTCAAAAATTAGAAAAGAAAATTCATGACACAGCTTATCAATCTAATATAGAAGTATTTGAAATGCCTAAAGATATAAAAGAAGCAACATTGAAAAATTTATATAAAGATGATAAAGCTCGTTTACCAGTAATTAAATATTTTAAAGAATTTATTGATAATTATTCTAATTCAGAAAAACCAAAAGGCCTATATTTAACTGGCTCATTTGGATCTGGAAAGACATATTTAGTAGCAGCTTTATTTAATGAAATGGCTAAAAAAGGTGTAAAGAGTGCCTTGATTTATTATCCGGAATTTTTAAGAAGTCTAAAGTCATCATTTCAATCTAACTATAATGAAAAGTTTGATTACATTAAAAAAGCTCCCTTATTACTACTAGATGATATTGGAGCAGAAAATTGCAGTGCTTGGTCAAGAGACGAAGTTCTAGGACCAATACTTCAGTATCGTATGGAAAGTCACTTACCAACATTCTTTACTTCAAACTTAACTATAGACGAGCTAGAAACAGCTCTAGCAATTACATCATCACCTGCTGACAAGGTCAAAGCAAGAAGAATTATAGAAAGAATTAAACAACTAACTATAACACTAGAATTAATTAGTAAAAACAGGCGTAAGTAGTAAGTGGCCTGTTTTTTCTTGACAAAAAATAAAAAGAACATATAATAAATACTACTTTGGAGTGATTATATGAAAGCAGGAAAAGAAGAAAAAAGAATAATTAATACATCAATGACAATTCTTGTTATAGCAATAGTCTTGTTCATAACAAAAGAAACAAAACTAAATAACACCTCTTTTTCAGTATCATATAAATCAATTAATATTAAAAATATTTCGACAGTAGAAATAGCTGAAAAAATGGGTTACCAAGATGCTAATGTATATACAGAAACTAACAAAACTAAAACAGAGGTTGTAGAAACACCTCAAACTCCAGAACCAGCAAAAGTAAGTAATCCTGTTGTCATCCAGCAACCAACTTGGCATCTTCCTGTAGAAAGAGGAACTATTTCAAGTTGGCCTAGATATAATCACGTAGCCTTAGATATTACAAGTCCTAGAGGAGTATATGAAACAATATATCCTGTTGCTGATGGTGTTATATCTGGAATCTACACCGACGGTTATGGTGGAAAAGTCTTAACAATTCACCATGTCATAAATGGAATAAATTACACATCGCAATACGTTCACTTCTCATCTTATGCCCCAAATCTATATGTTGGAAAACCAGTAACCATAAATGATAGTATCGGTCAAATGGGAGCAACTGGTTGGGCAACAGGAATACACTTACATGTAACAGTTTTAGATTGTTCACTATTTGAGTCAACCGATGGTAGTTGCAGTGACACCGGAAAATTCCTACGTTATGCCAACAAAAGATATGCTGAAGGTTTTTATGGTCTAAGTAGTTTAATGCAAGTACCATATTCTTGGTATAGTAGATAGAAATTTCTACCAATCTATTGCAAAAACTAAAAAAAATGCTATAATTAGTTACGTAAACTTAATTACATTGACAAAGGACACGATAAATTAAGTAATTTTTAAAGAGAGTTCATGGTTGGTGAAAATGAATAAAATCTTAATTTGTTACTACCTTTAGAGTAGAATTATTAAAAGTAATTCCGGGTGAAACCGTTATCAAAATGAGAAAAACAAAGGATGGTACCGTGCTTAGCACTCCTGTACTATCCTTTTTATTTTTTCAAATTAAGGAGAGTGATGCCATGCAAATAGAAGTCTTTACACAATCGGCTATAAAAATTACTTCAACCAAGAAAATTTATTTTGACCCATATCAAATAAAAGATAATTATCACGATGCAGATTATATTTTTATAACCCACGATCATTATGATCACTATGATAAAGAATCTATTAAAAACATTCTAAAAGAAACAACATTCATAATTGTTCCAGAATGTCTAGAGGATAGAGTAAAAAACATTACACCAAACTACATAACAGTACTTCCCAAAAAAAGTTATAGTATAGACGACCTTTCATTTGAAACAATCTCTTCCTATAACAATGATAAACCATTTCATCCCAAGGAAAAACTTTATGTAGGTTACAAATTAAAAATAGAAGATAAATATTTCTACATCATGGGAGATACAGATATAACTAATGAAGCTCTAAAAGTGAAATGTGACATTTGTTTTGTACCAATAGGTGGAACTTACACAATGAATGTTAAAGAAGCTGCAAACTATATTAATACAATTAATCCGAAACTTGCTATACCAATTCATTATGGAAGTATTGTTGGTGATATTAATCTATATAAAGAATTTATAGAGTTAATAAACCCAAGTATAAAAGTAGAAGTATATATAAAATAGGAGGAAAATAAAATGATAAATATTAAAGAAAATGAAAAACTAAGTATAATGAACCACTCTTGTGCTCATCTTTTAGCTCAAGCAGTAAAACATCTATATCCAAATGCCTTATTTTGGGTAGGACCAGTAATTGAAGAAGGTTTCTATTATGATATAGATTTAGGAGATAAAACTCTAACCGAAGAAGATTTACCAGCTATTGAAAAAGAAATGAAAAAATTAGCTAAAGATGGGAAGAGAATAGTTCGTCATGAACTTACTAAAGAAGAAGCCTTAGAAAAGTTTAAAAACGATCCATATAAAATTGATTTAATTAGTAGAATGGATGAAAATGAAGTAACAATATCTTGCTACACTCAAGGTGATTTCACTGACCTTTGTCGTGGCCCACACTTAGAGTCTGTAAAAGAGTTAAAGTATTTTAAACTACTAAAAGTATCAGGTGCTTACTGGAAAGGTAATGCAAAGAATAAAATGCTTCAACGTATCTATGGTATTTGCTTTGATAATGAAGAAGATTTAAATAAACATCTAGAATACCTAGAAGATTGTAAAAATCGTGATCATCGTAAAATTGGTAAAGAATTAGAAATCTTTATGACTGATGATTTAGTAGGACGTGGACTTCCAATGTTCTTACCAAATGGTTATATAATTTGGGAACAATTAGAAAACTATATTAAAGGTAAAGAAAGAAAACTTGGTTACCAACATGTCCTAACTCCATGTGTTGGAAATGTTGAACTATATAAAACTTCAGGTCACTGGGATCACTATAAAGAAAATATGTTTCCAGCTATGGAAGTTGATGGTGAAGCTTTCGTTTTAAGACCAATGAACTGTCCACATCACATGATGATTTATGCAAACAAACTTCATTCATATAAAGACTTACCAATTAGAATTGGTGAAGTTGCTCATGACTTTAGATATGAAGCATCTGGTGCTCTAAAAGGTATTGAAAGAGGAAGACACTTCTGTCAAAATGATGCCCATCTTTTCGTAACTCCAGAACAAATAAAGTCAGAATTTAAAAATGTTGTTGATTTAATATTTGATGTTTACAAAGATTTTGGTATCACAGAATATCGTTGTGTTCTATCTCTAAGAGATCCAGAAGATAAAGAAAAATATCATCCAGATGATGAGATGTGGAACAAAGCTGAAAATGAATTAAGAGAAGTTTTAAATGAATTAGGAATTGAATATACAGAAGAAATTGGTGAGGCAGCATTCTATGGACCAAAACTAGATGTTAATGTTACACCAGCTGTTGGAAATGAATACACCTTATCAACTTGCCAACTAGACTTCTGCCTACCAGCAAAATTTGATTTAAAATATGTAGACAAAGATGGTGAAAAGAAAACTCCAGTAGTTCTTCATAGAGCAATACTAGGTTCACTAGATAGATTTATGGCCTATATTCTAGAAGAAACTAAAGGAGCACTACCTACCTGGTTAGCTCCAACTCAAGTAAAAGTAATACCAGTAAATCCAGAACTACATAGTGAGTATGGTGAAGAAATTACGAAACTTTTAGAAGCTAATAATATCAGAGTAGAGTTAGATAATCGTAATGAAAAACTTGGTTACAGATTAAGAGAAGCACAAACAGAAAAAGTACCATACACATTAATTCTTGGTGATCAAGAAAAAGAAAACTCAACGATCAGTTATCGTCTATTTGGACAAAAAGATACAACTACAGTTTCAAAAGAAGAATTTGTTAATTTAATAAAAGAAGAAATAGATACAAAGGCTTTAAGAAAATAATAAAAAAATAAGTTCAAGAAGAAATTAAAAGTTTCTTCTTTTCCTTTGTCAATTTTTTGTCAAGTGCTAAAAACTTGTCCGTTTTACATTTACATTTAAACATAACTTGGGTAATATATAATTAAGCTGTGGCTGATAGTGGGAAAAAGTGGGGGATTTATATGTTTATTGGAGAATATCATCATTCTATTGATGATAAGGGAAGACTAATAATTCCATCCAAGTTCAGAGATGAACTAGGAACTAGTTTTATTATTACTAGAGGCATTGAAAATTGCCTATATGTTTACTCTCTTGAATCTTGGAACAAGATTGTTGATAAACTTGAATCCTTACCATTTACAAAGAAAGACGCAAGAACATTTACACGATTTTTCTTATCAGGCGCCAGTGAAGCAGAACTTGACAAACAGGGCCGTATTAATATTACCTCCCCACTAATCTCTTATGCTAAAATTACTAAAGAATGTATAGTAATTGGTACAGGAGATAGGTTAGAAATATGGTCAGAAGAATTATGGAATGAATTCTTCACTTCTGCTAAAGACAGCATGTCAAACATAGCCGAAAATCTATTTGAAGGTGTGAGTATATAATGGAAAAACATATTAGCGTATTACTAGAAGAGTCAATTTCTTCCCTTAACTTAAATGATTCTAGTATTATAGTTGATTGCACACTAGGTTATGGTGGACACAGTAGTAACATCTTGGCAAGAATAAAAAGAGGGTATTTATTCGCCTTTGACCAAGATAGTGAAGCAATTCGGCATAGTACTGAGCGATTATCATCAATCGGTACTAACTTCACTATCATCAAAAGCAATTTTGTTAACTTAAAAGAAGAGTTAGCAAAAAGAAACATTTATAAAGTCGATGGAGTCCTATTTGATTTAGGAGTTTCATCGCCTCAATTGGACGACAAAACAAGGGGATTTTCTTATCATGAAGACGCTAGATTAGACATGCGTATGGATAAAGATAATCCTATCTCAGCTTATGAGATTGTTAATAATTATACAAAAGAAGAATTAGCAAATATCTTCCTCAAATATGGAGAGGACAAATTTTCACGAAACATTGCCAAAAAAATAGTAGAGTACCGTGAGAATAAACCAATAGAAACAACCCTAGAATTAGTTGAAATAATTAAAAGTGCTGTTCCTATGAAGTTTAGAAAAGATAAACATCCTGCTCGTCAAATATTCCAAGCAATTAGAATAGAAGTAAATCATGAACTCGATGTAATAGAACCAGCTTTAGAACAAGCACTATCTATTTTAAATGTTCATGGTAGAGTAGCGGTAATAACTTTCCATTCTCTAGAAGATAGAATTGTAAAAAACTTCTTTAAAGAAAAATGTGCAATAGATAAAAAATTACAAGGTATGCCTAATATTCCAGAAGAATATTTACCAGACTATAAATTAGTAATAAATAAAGCTATTGTACCAACAGAAGATGAACTAAAAAATAATCCAAGAGCAAGAAGTGCCAAACTTCGCGTTATAGAAAAGATAAAATGAAAAGGGTGATACAATGAAAAAAGTAAAAAAACGAATTAAAATTTCTAAGTTCGAAAAACTATTATACGCTTTAGCAATAACTTTACTTGTTTTATCACCTGTATCAATAGTTTTTTCCAAAGCAACTTTATCTAAGATAAATTTTGAAGTAGAAAAAAAGAAAAATGATATAGAAGAACAACAAAAGACTAATGAAGGATTAGCTATGACTATTAATGAATTAGCTTCACTTACTAAAATTCAACAAGTTGCAGAAGAACAAGGATTGAGTTATAATAATGACAATATAAAAACAGTGCCTGATGAAAAATAGGAGTGATGAAATTGAAAAACAAAAAGAAGGGAAACAATGTACGCTATTCAAAAGCAATCATAATTTTTTCTCTTCTTTTGTTTGCTTTAATAGCGGGAAGATTAGTTCAATTATCTTTATCAAAAGAAGTTGATGGTGTAAATTTAAAAGAACTTGCTAGTAAAAGAACCACACGTACTCAAGTACTTAGTGCTAAACGTGGTAACATTTATTCAAATGATGGTGAAGTACTAGCTCAAAACGTTTCTGCTTATAAATTAATTGCCTACTTAGACTCAAAAAGAACAACAGATCCTAAAAATCCTCAACACGTTGTTGATAAAGAAAAAACAGCTGAAGCCTTAGCACCAATTCTTGGTATTGAAAAAGATGAAATATTAAAATACTTAAGTAAAGAAAATGTTTATCAAACTGAGTTTGGTGTAAAGGGAAAAAATTTAACTGAATTAACTAAGAAACAAATTGAAGACCTAAATCTACCAGGTCTTGGTTTTATTGAAAGTTTTAAAAGATATTATCCAAAAGGAGAATTTGCATCCTACACTATAGGTTATGCTAAAACTAATACTGATGATGAAACTGGTAAGGAAACAATAACTGGTGAAATGGGTATTGAAAAATCTTATGAAAGTGTTTTAAAAGGTGAAGATGGCTATATTACTTATCAAAAAGACTTAAAAGGCTATCAAATACCAAATACCCCAGTCCTAAAAAAAGATGCCACTCAAGGAAAAGATATTTATTTAACTATTGAAAGTAATGTTCAGTTCTTTATTGAACAAGCTTTAAAAAATGTAGATGCTGAATATGACTTTGATTGGTTCCATATAACAATAGCTGATGCTAAAACAGGAGCAATTCTAGGTACTTCAACATATCCATCATTTGATCCAAATACTAGAAACATTACTAATTATCTTGATATGATGTTAGCATCCCCTTACGAACCTGGTAGTACCATGAAAACATTTACTTATATGGCTGCTATGGAAAATGGTGTTTATGATGGAACTGAAACTTATACTTCTGGAGTTTATGTTACAAAAGACGGAACAGAAATAGGTGACTGGAACCGTGATGGTTGGGGTGTAATTAACTTCGACAAAGGTTATGCCATGAGTAGTAATACTGCAATTATTAATATGATTGAACGTCATATGGATAGTATGATGTTAAGACAATATTTCAAAAAACTAGGATTCGGTAAAAAAACTGGTATTAATTTACCAAACGAAAGTGCCGGTAAAATAGATTTTAAATATGAAACAGAAATATATAATGCTGGTTTTGGTCAAGGTATAACAACAACACCAATTCAAAATATTCAAGCTCTAACTTCACTAACAAATGATGGTATCATGCTAAAACCATACATCGTATCTAAAATAGTAGATCCAGATACTGGTGAAGTAATACTAGAAAATAAACGTAACGAAACAGAAAGAGTAGCATCAACTATGACTGTTCAAAAGATGCTTCAACTTATGGATGATTGCGTAAATATAGATGGCAATACTGGTACTTGGTATAAATTATCATCAGGTGAATTAATTGGTAAAACAGGTACTTCCCAAATAGCTAGTGAGAATGGTACTGGATACTTATCTGGTAAAGAAAATGTTATTTCTTCATTTTCTGGAATTTATCCAAAAAGTAATCCTCAATATATAATTTATGCATCAGTAAAAAGACCAACAGGTGGTAGTACTAAACCAATCTCAAATGCTGTTAAAGAAATAGTTAATAATTTAAGTAAATATTATGGTACCGAAGATCAAACAACTTCCTCTACCAAAGTAGAAGATTTCAAACTAGATAACTATGTAAATAAAAAGACTGAAGACGCTAAAACAACACTAGATGCCAAACAAATAAAATATATAGTTATTGGTAATGGTACCAAGATAATAAAACAATATCCAGAGAAAAATGATACTATGACAAGTGCTGATACACTATATTTAATAACTAATGATACAACACTCCTAGTACCAAATGTTGTAGGCTTATCATCAAAAACAGCTAAGAATCTTCTTCAAAAACTAAATATAAAAGTAACTCTAAATGGTGTAGGCTATGTAACAGAACAATCCATACCAGAAGGAACTACTATAACACCAGGTATGGAAATAAATCTAACCCTAAATCCTAAGTTCTCTACTTAGAGGTGATAACATGTATCAAGAAAAATATGATAAAATAACCAATATTATTACTATAATTGTAGTCATAGTAGTTTTTCTTCTTCTAATAATTTTTAAAATAATACCAGACTTAAAAACCATACGTGGAAGTAGTGATACTTATATTAATTATGATAAATATGACACAGTAATAGGTATAAAAATAAATATTAATACAGATTTCCTCTTAGTAATTACAGATAACAAAGTCGAAAACATTGTATTTTTATCTAATAATTCTCTTTATCTATACAATCAAAATATAGAGGGAAACACTTTAAGTAAATCTTTAACTGATATCATAAATATTTTAAGAAATAATGATGTCTTACTAGATGAACTAACTCTTATAAAATATCAAAGTAATACTTCCTATGATAATGTCAAAAAAATACTTACAACCAACTTAAACGTAGAAGAATTAACATCTACTTATCAACTTCTAGCAGAAGAGTATAATATCAAAACTTACCAAGATAATACTGAACAGCTTCAAGCAATAGAAACCTACTCAAAAGAATTAACTAGAAAGTATAAGAATGAAAAAATTCTTGAAGAAACTATTAATGAGTATACAAAAAACGAAGTAAAATCTTATGCTGATAATGTCTATAGTAAATTAGAAGTCTATGCAAAAAATGTTGAAAATCAAGAAATATATTCAACATCTCTAATAATTACTGATATCCCAGCTAACAAAGAATTGACTTTATATCCTAGTGTTGACAGTTGGTATTATATAAAAAATCATCAAGTTTATGCTTATATAAATCTTAAAACTACTACCAATAATTATGATTTCTGTTATAATGGTAGTATAGATAATATGAAGGAAGGAAAATGTTCATGAAAGCCACTGTAAATATACGTAATTGGATAATAATATTATTATGTATAACCATAGTATGTATGGCTATTGGTTTTGCTTTTCTTTCTATGCAACTTGAAAAAAATAGTAATAATATTCCAATTCATGATGTTTCTTTTACAAATATAAATCCAAGAACTCCTGTCCAAGGTGGTACAAAAGTTCCTAATGCGACAGTAAGTATTACTAATTCAAGTCAAACAATAAATTTTAAATTTAATTTATATTCTCCAACAGATGAAATTAGTTATCGTATAACAATAAAAAACAAAGGTACAATTGATGCTGAAATAGTTAATTTAATTGAGTATCCAGATTACTTAAATGATACTAATGCTGCTAAACAAATTTATCCAGTAGAAATAAAACATAATAATATTATTGGTAAAGTATTAGCACCAGGAGAAGAAACAGAATTAAATGTAGCTGCAACGTTTAACTATAAAGAATTACCAAAAGTAGTTACAGCACCATATCAAATAACTATACTAACAAAAAGTCCTGAAAAGTAAAATTGGAAAATTTCCAATTTTTTTATTTTGGCAAATGTTGTCACTTAATATATATTTATGGTATAATAACGATAATAGGAGTAGTATGTGGTATGAAAAATAATAAAAAAAGTAAAGAAAATAAATTTCCCATATTAATTTTTTTGTTGTCAATTATCATGTTATTACTTGGCTTTTATTACGAATATGTAGCAAGTCCTACAAGAATACTAAAAAAAGCCCTTATTAATATCACATCGAATATAACTGATGTAATGGAAATGTTTGAATTCCAAACAGGTATGCCTCAAAGTAATACCAAGACACAAACTATAAAAGTATCAGCAAATACTAGTAATTATAAATCAAATTTTGATCTACAAAAATATAACAAAAAACTATCAAATATAAACTTTTCTACTTTAACAAAAAATCTAAACGAAACAAATACAACAATTAAAATAATAACTGATACAAAAAATAAAAAAAGACTACTAAAGACTGATAGTTATCTTGGTAATAAAAATCTAATAAACACAAAAACTCTTATTGAAAACTCAACAGAATACTATTATAATCCAACTATAAATCCTAACTACATAAATCTTGGTAATAATACTTATTTTGAATCGGTTAATGATAACACAACTACAAACGATAATTTAAAATATTTACATGAATATATAGTCCAAGAAATATCTACTACTTTAATAACAAAAGTCCAAAAAGAAAAAGAAGATGACTACAACAAGATATTTGTAAAATTAAGTAATAATGATTTAAATAAAACTATAGATACAGTAATTGATAATCTAAAAAAAGATAAAAGAGCTAGTACAATTCTAACTAGTTATAAAAAATATTTTACAATTGATAAAAAAGAGTTGAAAAGTAGCTTAAAAAACGTTAATATAGATTTCACTGTATACGTGGAGAAATATACTTATAAAATTAAAAAGTACAGTATTAATATTACAAACAAAGAAGATGATATAGAAATTATCTATCAACCAGATACAAAAAGTTCCGGTAGTGGAAGTATAGAAATAAATAATGTTAAAAAATATACATACGAATACAAAGAAACAAGTAAATCAAAAGAAGTAATATTATATGATGAAACAAATAGTAAAATAGGAGAAATATCCCTAGCAAAAACAAATACTGGTGTTCTTTTTGATAGTAATACTTTAATAAACGGAAGTGAACTAAATATAAATTATATTTATAATATTCTAAATTTAAAAAAGAAAAAGACATATGATGAAGAACAACAATTAATAATAAGACATTCTAGTAAAAATCAAGAAATATTAAATTTAGACTTAGTCATAAATACAAAAGTAGAAGCAAAAAGTAGAATATTAGAAAATACTAAAGATGCAATAATAAAAAGTTCTCTAACAGAAGAAAAACAAACTACCTTAAATGATAAGTACATAAATTTATTTAATGAATTAAATCAAAAGAAGGAGTAATATCATGACCCCAAAAAAGAAGAAAAAAGATAGCGTACTAAAAAAAATAATACCTAAAACTACATCTGAAAAAATATTAACACTAGTATTTATACTACTATTAGTAACAGTCATAACTCTACTTTGTATCGCTATATCAAAAAAAAATGAGTATAAACAAAAACAAAGTGCCGATATAGTAATACCAATAGTAGAAAAAGAGACTAATAATACTCTCAATGTTGATATATCAGAACTAAGTGAAAATTCATTAAAAGATTATTCTTTTCACATTACAAACTACAAAGAAAATAATATTAATAAAGAAGAAGTATCTTATAGTATTTTCCTAAGTACAAATGATAATGATGTAACATTAAAGTTATACAAAAATGGTACAGAAGAAAACTTATTAAAAGACTTAACTGAGTATGAAGTAAAAGATTTAAAATTAGAAAAAAATACTAAGCAAGATGATGTATACACTTTAATTATAAAAGCTAATAAAACAATAGAGAAAAAGCAAAGTATAAAGATTCAAATAGTAAGCCAACAAATTGACAAATAATGTAGAATAATATATACTAAAAAGGAAAATATGGAGGAATAAAATGGATAATATTGAAACAATTGATACAAACGAAAAAGTAGTTATTTTAAAAGACGGAAAAGAAGTTGAATGTGATATACTATTTACATTCGACTGTGAAGAAACACAAAAATCATACATAGGATATAGCGATAATAGTATTGCTGAAAATGGTAGAAAAAACATATATGTGTCATCATATGATCCACATGCAGAAAATATAGTTTTTGAAGACATAACAGACCCAAATGAAATGAAAATGGTACAAGATGTCTTAGTACAACTAGATGAAGATAGTAGAAGATAGTTAGGAGTAGATTAAAATGGATGAAAATAAAATAAATTATAGTGATCTTGCACTAGGACGTGATGATAGTCCAACAACTATTAATGAAAAATTACTTACTGAACAAACAGAACATATTTTTTCAGAAGATCAAGCATTAGAAATACTTTCTGAATTTGAAAACAATGGTATTCAAGCAGGTATGGCAAAACAACTTGAAGTATTATTAGCAAACAAAGAAGAGTATGAAACTGCAATAGGTGAAATTCAAGATAAGAAAAAAATAATAGAAGAAAAAGATAATCCAAATCCAGAAAATATTAGAGGATATGATGTGGCAGAAGCTCGATCAAGAGAGGAAATTCGAAAAATAGATGAGCAAATTGCCACTTTAGAAAAAGGCCTAGAAGAAATGAATAATACCCAAAATCCTGAAAAAGACTTACCAGCTACAGAAGAAAGAACTCCAGAAGAGCCACAAAATCCAGCAACTCCTGTAACTCCACAAGATGAAGATACTAGAGTAGCCGAGGCAAGAACAGTAGAAAACAATCCAGAGACTACTCAAGATACTACTGATTCAAAAGAATGGAAAAAAAATCCAAATGATTACAGAACTATATTAGGAGAAATTAAAAAAAGCGAAAACGAATTGAGACGCTTAAAGTCTGAAAGAGATGCTCTAAAAGCAGCACAAGAAAATATGGACAAAGAAATTTATCAAAGAGAAATGAGTGCTATTGAAAGATTTTTGGAAGGAGAACAATTAAAATTAGACCAAAATAGAAACTTAGCTAATAACTATGAAGCCGCATATTCTCTATTAAAATACTTGGATGGACTAACTGGACAACCTAATAATTCACGTGATGCTCAAGATAGAGAAGCAAGAGAAGAAGAAATTGCAGCAAAAAGAAAAGAGTTAGCATCACATATGGATGAGTTAACTGACACTTTAGCTGCAGAAGTAAGAAACAGAGTTCTCTCTGAAAGAGCAAACTATGAAAGAGCAAACCGTAATAATAATGTTGTTGGTTTAACACCAGAAGAAATAATTTCTAGATATGCTCCATTCGCAGAAATATATGACAATAATGAAATAAAAGAAACAGATCCACAAGTTTTAGTAGCAGAAGCTGAGCGTCAAATTAGAGAAAGAGAAGCAGCAAAAGAAGAAACAGCTAATAAAGTAGCATTAAGAAAAAGCAAACCAAATAGAGTAAGAAAGGTAATTCCTTCACATGTTGCTGGTGTTTCAGAAGAACCTGTTACTGAGAAACCAGCCGAAGAAAAGGTTGATGTTCCTAAGACTAAGGTAGAAGAGCCAACTCCAGAACCAGGAATTACAACACCGCCTGTATCAGAAGAACAAAAAGGAAATGCCATCGTTAGTACACCACTCCCAACGAATTTAAATAACCCAGCAGATGCATTACATAATAGCGATGCACAAAGCGAATATAACGAAGCTTTACAAGACTTCTTAAAAATATTTGACGAAGAAAGAAATGAAACTAAAGAAAAAGGTCCTTTTACAACGATGGAAGCTTTAAATGAGTTCCATGATAAGTACTTTGAATTAAAAGAAGCGGCCAATGAAAGATTAGTTAATGCTAAAAAAAGATTAGAAGAGAGCAGAGCTAAAAATGCAGAACAACCTAGGACAACTAATACTCCAAATTCCAGTATTTTGGCTTTACCAGCAGCAAATAAGGAAAAAAGCCCATTACTAGGCTTACCAGCACATGATCCAAAAAAGAGTGGAATAATAGATACATATGAAGGAAATCCAGGACCAAATATGCCTAAGAATCCAGTACTAGGATTGCAACCACATAAAGAACCAGAAGAGCAAAAACAACCAGAAAATAATGAAACTAAAGTAAAAAAAGGTCTTTATACTATAATGGAAGAATTAACAAACGGACTTGATTTAACAAGAAAAATGAATGGTAAGTATACTGCAAGTAACATTAGAGTAGTTAAGGGATTCAAAGAAGAATTAAAATCAGGAAACGTACTATATAATATTGCTCACTTTGCTACAGCAGTAGTAGCAATACCAATTAATTTTGTTAGAAAAGTAGTAGATAAATTAACATATTCAATGAGAGAAAAAGAAAATGTTGAGAAATTTAAAGAAAGACTTTCAAAATTAAGTAAAGAGGATTTAGAAACTATTTGGAATGAGTATCGGGGAACCAGAGTTATTCAAGAAAGATATGCAGTAATTATAAATACATTAATAAATGAAAGAATGCAACAATATGCTTTAGAAAAAGTATCAGCAATACGTAAAGACATGTCAAGAAAATACAAAATACTATTTTATTCCATGAAAATGGTAGAATCATACGATAAGCTTCTACAAACAGAAACTGATCTAGAAAGAATAGCTATTATAAAACAGGAAAGAGAAAAAGCATTAGCAGGAAAAGCCGAAATGATAAGTAGTCTTCGTTCTCAAAATATAGAAGCAAATCAAATATTATCTGGTGGAGCACATGGTGTTTCAGAAGACATGAAGGCAGGAAAAACTAAATTAACGATAGCTGGAAAAAGATTTGCTAAAGATCATGATTTCAACAACGAATTAGCTGCAAAACAAGCTGAAATAGAAAAAAGAGAAAATGCTGCAATTGCAAAAGGTGATAATGAAGCTGCACTAAGAGCTTTCATAGATGGCGAGACACTACTAAGAGGAAAAACTGAAATAAAAAATACAATATATGGACAAAGATCCGTTGGTGAAAAATATAGTATGCCTTTACCTCAAGGATTAGACTATAGAGATGATCCATTTGTAAGAGATTTATTAAGAACTGTTGCTTACGTTGGAATGGGTATTAGTGCTGCTAATGCACTTATAACTCACGGTCCAAAGAGTGATGCTCTACTACAACAAAATAAAGCTGATACTGATAGAGTAAATGCTGCAAATGATGCAACAATCAAACAAGTTCATCAAGCAGGAGATACTTTAACAGGAAACAGAGATGACTTTATTACAGGAATGCAATCACAAACAGGAGAAACAAGTGTAAATATTAGTCAATCATTAGAAAGAGAAACACTAGATTCTAATAGTTGGTATTTAGGTACCGAGTATAATAAAATGGATGCATTTAACCATGCACGCTATAATGCAATGTCAGATGCTGCCAAAGCTAAATTAGAAGATATAGCAACAAAATGCTATAACAACCAAATTACTGATATGCAAGCTTTAGAAATGATTAAAGAAGTAGCAAATACTCAACATCAAAACTTAATTGACATATATACAGAGTATCAACCAATATTAGAACAATATGCTTCAACTCATCCATTTGATTTACATGGTGTACAAGAGAGTATGCAATTTGTACTTGATCATCCAGATGCTGTAATAAAGATGAATGAGGGTATGGTTGAATCTATCCAAGTCGGTGAAGAATTAGCTGGTTTATCAGCTGAACACATCGCAGCAATTAACTCACTACCAAGTGATTTAGCAACAACACTATTTGGAGTAGCAACTTCAACTGCCGCTTTAACATATCAAGCAGCTTCTACTATGAATAACAATGTAAAATCAGGAAAATATGGTAATGAAATAACAGATATGATTCAAGATTATATTGATAGTAAAGCAAAAGCTAATGAAGCAGCACCAGAAGAAAAATCAAGTGGAAGTGGAAAGAGTAGATAAAGTTAAAACAAAAGACTGTCAAAAGCAGTCTTTGTTTTTTTCTAGCAAATATTGCTTGTTAATAAATGTATAACATGATATCATTAAAATAGAGGTGAGAAAATGAAAAAGGTAAAATATTTAGTAGCATTATTATTAGGAGTACTTATAGTAACAGGTTGTCAAGGCAAAGATCAAACAAAGACAATGGTTTGTTCAAGGACAATTAATCAAGAGCAAGCTTCAATGGATTTAAGTTATACAGTAACTTATACAGGTGACTATGTAGAAAAAGTGGAAAGTATTGAAAAAGTAACTTCAACAGATACAAGTGCCTTAAATTCTTATAAAGAAGAAATAGAAGCAACATACAAACCATATGCCAACATAAAATACTATGATACCGAAGTAACAGTTGATGGAAATACTTTAACTAGCAAAGTAACAATTGATTATTCAAAGATCGATTACAAAGAATTTACTAATATTGATTCAGCAAATTCCCAAATATTTACTTCTGATGGAAAAGTAAAACTTGAAACTATGGAATCATTATATGAACAAATCGGAGCAACTTGTACAAAAAAGTAGACTCTAAAGCAACAAAAAAGTTGCTTTTTCTTTGATTGACAAAGATAAAAAAACACGATAGAATAAATACATGTTTAGGAGGAAAAACATGACAAACGAAAAATATTTAGTAATTAATGGTGGTAGTTCATCATTAAAATTCGCACTATACTCAATGCCAGAAGAAAAAGAATTAATAAATGGATATATTGAGAAAATTGGTGCCCCAGATTGTTTCTGGACTTTAAAAATAAATGGAGAAAAAATTAAGCATGAAGCTCCTTTAAAAAACCATTTAGAAGCTGTTGAAACTATGATGAAAGAATTAATTGACAACAAGATAATTGAAAGTACAGCAGAAATAAAAGGAGTAGGTCATCGTATTGGACATGGTGGAGAATATTATCCATCTTCAGTATTAATTGATGATGAAGTAATTAAGCATATTGAAGAACTAACAAAGTTAGTACCATTACATCATCCTGGTCAATTAGCAGGTATTAGAGCAATGGAGCAAGAATTATCAAATGTACCACAAGTTGCTGTGTTTGATACATCATTCCATCAAACTTTACCAAAAGAAAATTATATTTATGCTGTACCATATGAATGGTATGAAAAATATGGAGTTAGAAGATATGGTTTCCACGGAAGTAGTCATCAATATATAACTCAAGAAATGCAAAAGAGACTTGGTAAAAAAGATGTTAATCTAATTATTTGCCATATTGGTTCTGGAGCATCAGTAGCAGCTATAAAAGATGGTAAGAGTGTAAATACTTCATTAGGTATGTCAGCAATTGAAGGTTTAATAATGGGTACACGTTGTGGTTCAATAGATGTATCAATTCCAGAATATGTTGCTAAAGAATCAGGAAGAAGCATTGATGATATAATGCAAGATTTAAGCAAGAAATCAGGTTTACTTGGAATCTGTGGTAAAAACGATTTCCGTGATGTTGAAGAGTTAGCTGATCAAGGTGATGAAAAAGCTAAATTAGCTTTAGAAATGGTTGAAAATTCAGTTGTTAAGTATATTGCTCAATACTATTTTGAATTAAATGCAGATGTAGATGCAGTTATATTCACAGCTGGTGCTGGAGAAAATGATATTGACTTAAGAGCAGGAATAATGAGAAAAATTGAAAAACCAATGAACATTACTTTCGATGCCGAAGCTAATAACAATATCGCTAAATTCAGATCTGAAAGAGAAGGAATCATTACTAAAGAAGATTCAAGTATTCCAGTATATGTAATTCCAACAGATGAAGAGTTAATGATTATAAGAGATACATACGAAACAGTATCAAAGTAAAATAAAATTTAAAATATACTAATTGAAAGTACGCCAAAAGCGTACTTTTAAATCTACTAAAATTAAATATAATGCTATACTAATATAGAAAGAATTAAGTTTGGTGATCATATGAAACATATCTTTATAGTAAATCCAATTTCCGGAAAAGGTAAAACTTTAAAAGCAGTAGATAGAATAAAAAAAGTCTGTGAAGAAGAAAATTTAGATTATGAAATATATTTTACAGAATACCCTAAAGATGCTACCAAGATAGCAAGAAAATACCGTTTTACTAAAAATATAATTTATAGTGTTGGTGGAGATGGAACTTTAAACGAAGTACTAAATGGTATAGTAGGAACAAAAAACTTACTAGGCGTAATTCCAGCTGGATCTGGAAATGATTTTTATAAAACACTATCCAAAATAGATGAAGAGTACCCAGTAATTGATATTGGTAAAGTAAATGACCGCTATTTTATAAATATTATAAGTATTGGAATAGATGCCGAAGTTGCAAACAATGTATCTTTAATGAAAAAAAGAAAAGTACCAACTAATCAAATATATAATGCTAGTCTAATATATACATTTTTTAAATATAAATATAAAGATATAGAATTATCAATTGATGAAAAAGAACAGAAAAAAGGAAAATGTACCATCTTAACAATTTGTAATGGACAAGTTTATGGAGGAGGCTATAAAATTGCTCCTAGTGCTAAACTAACTGATGGCTATTTTGACGTCTACTATGTAGAAAAAGTAAATAAGCCTCAACTCCCCTCATTAATAAATATGTTAAAGCAAGGAATACATGAAAAACATAATAAAGTTCATAAAAGCCAAGCTACTAAAATCAAATTTAAATGTGATAAAGAACTAGTTTGTAATATTGATGGAGAAATTATGACAGCCAAAAAATTTAATGTTAAAATAATACCCAATGCCATCACCATTTATAACAACAAAGAACTTATTAAAAAGTTAACAAGATAAGAATGAATTTAATAGAAAAAAACAGTCGAAATAAAACGACTGTTTCTTTTTTTAATTTCATAAATTCCAAACATAATATTATTAGAAAAGTTATTTTGACTGATATTTTTTTCTAGAAAGTAAAAATTGCTACTATTTTTAACTTGAAAAGCAAAAATTTGATTGACAAAAACGTCATAACAGGTTAGTATAGTGAGCTAACTCTAAGAACTAATTCTTAGAAAAAACAAGTGGGAGGAAATATAAATGGTTAAAAACTCTAAATTGAAAAAACTGTTTACATGGCTTTTTGTAATAGCTGGAATATTTGGCCTAACAATAGTTGGAAATGCCCAAGATGAAGCAGGAAAAATTATTGTATCCAAAACAGCAACAAAAATCTATGATGAAACAAGTGATGACAACTTAGAAAAAGGTAGATATGCTAAAGTAAATCTATCAGTAAACGCTAATCCATACAATACATCAGTAGTAACCAATGGCAAACTTGACATTGTGTTAATATTTGATAGTTCAAATAGTATGGCAACAAAATCTGGTCGTTTTAGTACAACTACTAGAATGCAAGCTGCTAAACAAGCAGCCAAAGACTTTGCTAATACTTTAATGGATAACAAAGGTACTGTAAAAATTGGTATCGTTGAATTTGGTACTCAAGTAATGGATGTTCAAGAAATGACAGATAGTAAAACTACCGTTACTAGATTCATTAACAACAAGTTAAACATACCAAGAGATAATCAAGATGGTGGTACTAATTTACAAGCTGCTATTGCCAGAGCAAAAACAGTACTAAATAATGGAAAAAGAGAAGATGCTAAACAAATAGTTATCATTCTAACAGATGGAGTTCCAACTTTCTTTAACTATAATGGGACTAGATATGGAACAGGTCAAGACGATAGTGAAGTTAATTACAACTGCAGATTGCAAAGAAGAGATTATATTTGTGATAGTCAAAGACCATCAGATGCGGCTAAAACTGAATTAGATAACTTAAAAACAACTCATAAAACATCTGATGTATATACAATTGTTTTTGGTAATGAGAAAGAAGCAACAGAAAAATTAGCAAAAATAAATCCAGAAAATAAAGATCCATTATACAAAAACTACAATGCCTTAACTGGTGATGATTTAAAGAAAATGTTTGAAGATATCTCAGAACAATTAATGAACATAATTGGAAAAAATAGTGTTGTAACAGACATAATTCCAAAAGAGTTTAAATTAACAACTGACTCAAAACAATCTTTAATAGAACAAGGTGTAGAAGTTGTAGAAAATAATGATGGAACAACTACCTTAATTTGGAATATTGGTAATGTTGAAGCCAATAATATAAAAGAATTAACATATGAAGTAAAAGCTGAAGATGATTATCATGGTAGTATTTATACTAACCAAAGTGCAACTCTAAAAACAACAGTTGCTGAAGATAATCCTTATTATGATAAAATATCTCAAGAAATAACTTTTGAAAAACCAACAGTTGAAATACCAGCAATAACAAAAGATGATCATTATAGTGAAAATCCAAGTTACATAGGCTATGCCTCATCAACAATTACTGGTACAAGTATTCTAAATAATGATTTAAATAAAGAGATAAAAACCGATAAAACAAAAGCAAATGACACAGTAGTAGTAAAAGATGAAATCATTATAAATGAAACATCAACAGTTGTTAAAGTAGTAGGTGAAACTAATAAATATCAAATTACTAAAGATGGAGTTTTACAAGGTAGATTAACAGTTAATGAAGATGGAACATTTACATTTAATGCTACAAATGAAGCATCAGGCGAAGTAGAATTTACTTATCATATAAAAAGTACAATTAATACTCATCATGAAACAGAGTTTGTTTATAGTAACGATGCAAAAGTAACATTACTAATAAAATCTCGTCAAAAAACATCTATCTCTGGTGTAAAAGTTTGGCATGATGCCAATAATAATGATGGAATTCGTCCAACTACAATAACAGTAAAATTATTAGCAAATAATCAAGAAATAGCTTCACAAGAAGTTAGTGCTTCTACTAATTGGACTTATGAATTTACTGATTTATATGTTTATGAAGAAGGACATGAAAATGAAGAAGATTATTTAATAGACTACACTGTTAAAGAATTAAACGTTCCAGGTTATAGAACTGAAATAACTGGAACAACAATCACTAATACTCATGAAATTGATACATCAGTAGAAGTATCAGTAAGAAAAGTATGGGATGATGCTGCTAATCAAGACGGTCTACGTAAAGAAATTACAGTAGCCTTACTTGCCAATGGAAAAGAAGTAGACACTATTGCTTTATCAGACACAAATAACTGGACATATACATTTAACAATTTACAAAAATATGAAGATGGTAAAGAAATAAAATATACAATCGAAGAAAAAACAACATTAGATGGTTATACAGTAGAAATAACTGGTTCAGTAAAGGAAGGTTATACAATTACAAATACACATACTCCAGTAACTATTGATATAACTGGTGAAAAAGTATGGTTAGATAATAATAACAATGATAATACCAGACCAGAAAGTATAACTTTAAAATTACTTGCTAATGGTAAAGTTATTAAAACTACTACAGTAACTAATAAAACGGCTACAACACCAAATAATTGGACTTATGAATTTAAAGATTTACCAAAATTTGAAAATGGAAAAGAAATTATTTATACAGTTGAAGAAGTACCAGTTGAAAATTATGAAACTTCTTATGATGAAGAAAATCCATTTATAATTATTAATACTCATGAAAATGAGCAATTAGAATTATCTGGTGAAAAGACATGGAAAGATGCTAATAACCAAGATGGAATTCGTCCTAATTCAATTAAAGTTACTTTAATTGGAAAAGTAGGAGACAAAACAATATATACTTCAGAAAAAATAGAAGTAACTGCAACTACTAACTGGAAATATAATTTTGGAAAAGTAAATAAATATTATGAAGGTCAAGAAATTACTTATACTGTAATTGAAGACAATGTTGAAGGATACAATGTTGAGTACAATGGTCTTGATATTACTAATACTCACACACCAGAAACACTAGATATTGCCGGAACAAAAGTATGGAATGACTCAGATAATCAAGACGGAATAAGACCAGAAGAAATCACTGTAATTTTAAACAAAACTGTAGCAGGAGTAACAACAAAAGTAACAGAGACTGTAGTTAAAGAAGGTGCAAGTGGTAACTGGAATTTCAAATTTGAAAACTTACCAAAATATGAAAATGGCGAAGAAATTATTTATACAGTAGAAGAAGTAGATGTAAATGGTTATACAAGTGAAATAAAAGACTTTACTATAACTAATACACATACTCCAGAAACAGTAACATTTAATATTCAAAAAGAATGGTACGATGAAGAAAATAATGATGGAATTCGTCCAGAATCAATCACAGTAAGAATTAAAGCTAATGGTGAAGAAATCCTAACAGCAATTCTTTCTGAAAAAACTAATTGGCAAGCAACATTTAAAGACTTACCAAAATATACAAATGGTCAAGAAATAATTTATGAAATAGTAGAGGATGCTGTAGATGGATATACTCCTACAGTAACTGATCCTATTAAAGAAACTGATAACAATATAACAATCGTTATTAGAAACACTCATGAACTAGAAACAACAGAAATTTTAATTGAAAAAGTATGGGACGATCTAGGAAATGAAAATTCTCGCCCAAACTCAATTGCAGTAAACATCTATGCAAATGGAAAATTATTTGAAATTGTTGAAATAACAAAAGAAAATAATTGGACATATACCTTAGATGGATTACAAAAATACTTAAATGGAGAAGAAATAATTTATACTGTTGAAGAAGTAGAATTAGAAGACTATGTAACAAGTTATGATGGTTATACAATTATTAATTCTTATAAATCAAAAGGAGAAATAATTCCACCATATACTGGAACATCTACAAACACTAACAACTTATATCGTGAGATGTTAGTACTAATTCTAGGAGCATTAAGTATAACTTATGTTTTTAAGAAGAAAGAAAACTAAAAATACTAAGAACACTTTCATCTGGAGGTGTTCTTTTATTATTAGAAAAATATAAAAAAACTTGCGTCTAAAAATGACAAGTTATGTGATAAAGTTAAAATGCAATTGACTAAAAAAAATATCTGATATACTTAAGTTAAGAATAGAAAGATATTCGAGATAATGTAAAGGAGAGAAAAAAATAAAATGAAAAAGAATTTATTACTTATTATTGCAGCATGTGCATTTTTTATTCCTTCAGTAGTATTTGCTAAAGCACCTGAGTATGTTGAAGCAGAAAAATCACTTTATGCAAATGGTACTCCAATTACTATTGAAGAAAGAACCGATGGAACAGCTGGAGCACTAATTAAATGGGAAGGTGGCGAAGCCCTTGTAGCTGAAAACACTTCAGTTTTTGGTGGCTCTCACAATTCAGATGAGGCTATTGAAAGTGCTTCAATTACAATGAATGGTGGAACAGTAAAGAATGTTATTGGTGGTGGACTACACAAGAGTATCGTAAAAAAAGCAACCATAATAATGAACAATGGTACAATTACTGGTAGCCTTATGGGTGGAGGAGCGCATCACCTAAAAAGAACCACTGATGGTGATTTTATTGATTCCAGTGTTAAAAATGCCAAGGACAGAACAAAAGCCATAACAATAGTAGATGAAACTGAAATAACTATAAATGGTGGAACTGTTAAGTATGCAGTATGGGGTGGAGGAGAAAGCTACTCATATACTGGTAAATCAACAGTAACTATTAATAATGTTAAGACTAATTATGCTATAGCAGGAGGATCTAATGGTTACACTGGTGATGTAAATTTTACAATTAATGGAGGAGAAATTTCTACAGTTCAAGGTGTTAACCGTGGTGAAATGAATACTATAACAACAACAATCAATGGTGGAAAAATTAATGCTGTTTATGCAGCAGGTGATTCTAGTGATACAGGTGTTGATGGTATAGTTAATGAAAAAGTTAGTTTAAAGGTTTTTGATGGAGAAATCACTACAATTAGTGCTGGTACATCTGGAGGACCAAACTCATTAGCAACAGCCCTAGTAGAAGCAGAAATCAATGCGAAATTCGAAGATAAAATTGGTCAAGATTTTAGTGAAGATACTACAGAAGTAACTGTAAACCTAATGTTAATTGCTGGAAATTCTGCTGAAACAATCCAAATTCCAAAAGGAACAACATTTACAAAAGAAGAATTACAAGCTTTAATTGATGAAATCAATAATGAATTAGCTGCAGACAAATTAAAATTAGCTGGTTTCTATTTAGATGAAGAATTAACCCAAGAATTTGATTTTGCAAATCCAATTGATAGTGATACAGAATTATATATGAAACTTGTAGAATTAAAAGACGAAGAAAAAGGAGAAAAGAATCCAGAAACTTCTGATATTAATTTATTCTTAATCATCTCTTTAGCAGCTCTAGGTACATTAGGTACTGCAGTTGTATTAAAGAATAGACTTTCATAATAAAAATAATTAAGAGGTGCTTCCTAAAGTACTTCTTTTTTTTGTTTAAAAAGCATAAATATCTATAGGTGAAATTATGTTTTTTAAAAAGATTGATGAACGTATAAAAATAACTTTTTTAGTAATGTTAATTCTCTTTATATTTATAATTTTAAGAGTCTTCTACATCCAAGTATTTGACTATAAAAAATTAAATGAGTATGCTTCAGACCTATGGAGCAGGGACTTACCAATCGAAGCTAACAGAGGCCTAATTCTCGATCAAAACGGAGTAGTGCTAGCTGATAATCTAACAACAACATCTCTTGTCTTAATACCAAATCAAATTAAAGAAAAAGAAAAGGCAACCGAAGAACTTTCTAAAATATTAAATGTTTCTTATGCTGAAATGCAAAAACATGTCTATAAAAAAACTTCTATTGAAAGAGTCCACCCAGAAGGAAGACGACTTTCCTATGATATAGCTGAAAAAATATCCAATCTAAAACTAGAAGGCGTCTATCTAGTTAAAGAAGCCAAAAGATACTATCCTTATGGTAATTTACTATCACATTCATTAGGGTATGTTGGAATAGATAATCAAGGTTTATCAGGTTTAGAATTAGAGTATGATAAATATCTAACTGGCAAGTCAGGTGCTATTAAATACTTTTCAGATGCCAAAGGTAACAAATTAAATGTTTCAGACGTTTATGTTGAACCCCAAGATGGTATGAATCTTTATTTAACAATTGATATAAATATTCAAAAGTCTATTGAAAGAGAACTAGATAATATTGTCGATATGTTTTCTCCTGATATGGCTCTAGCTGTTGTCATGAACCCTAAGACTGGTGAAATCCTAGGTATGGGATCAAGACCAGATTATAATCCCAATACCTATCAAAAGTACTCTCAAGACGTTCTAAGTAGAAACCTCCCAGTTTGGTCCTCCTATGAACCAGGATCAACTTTCAAAATTATCACTATGGCAACATCAGTTGAAGAAAAAATTATTGATATTGAAAATGATCATTTCTATGACTCAGGTAGTGTAAATGTAGATGGTTCAGTCTTAAAATGTTGGAAAGCCGGAGGCCATGGTGATCAAACCTTCCTTCAAGTACTCCAAAATTCTTGTAACCCAGGTTTCGTAAAACTGGGTCAAATGCTGGGTAAAGAAAGACTATTTTCCTATATTAAAAAATTTGGCTTTGGAGAAAAAACAGGAGTCGATTTAAATGGTGAAGGTCAAGGTATCTTATTTCCTTTAGAAAGGGTTGGTAATGTAGAACTATCAACAACTGCTTTTGGTCAAGGAGTAAGTGTAACTCCCATTCAACAAGTAACCGCCGTATCTGCTGTCGTTAATGGTGGCTATCTATATAAACCATATATCGTAAAAAGTATTGCTGAAAAAGAAACAAATAGCATTATTCAAGAAACTTCAAAAACACTAGTTAGAAAAGTAATTTCTAGTGAAACTTCTGCTATTATGCGTCATGCTTTAGAAAGTGTTGTTGCTAAAGGAGGAGGAAAAGCCGCCTATATTGAAGGCTATCGTATTGGGGGTAAAACAGGAACTGCTCAAAAAGTAAAAGATGGCAGGTACTTAGTCGGAAACTACATAATGTCCTTTATGTCCATTGTACCTTCAAATGATCCGGAAGCTGTTTTCTATCTAGCTATTGATAATCCTAAAAATACAGCACTTCTATCAAGTTATACCACAACCCCAATCGCAAGAAGAATCCTATTAGATATAATTGATGCCTTAGATATAAAAGAACAAAAAGAAGGTATGGAAAAAGATTTGGAATGGACCGATAAAATAATGTATCAAGTACCAAATGTCATTGGAAAAAGTGTCAAAGAAGCAAAAAAACTCTTATCAAACTTTACAATAGAATATACCGGTACTGGAGAAACAGTAATTTCTCAGTCACCAGACGCCAATACAAAATTAGAAGATAGAGGTACAGTAAGACTTTTATTAGAATAAAACTTTATGTTATAATACTTGTAGCTAAAGAGGGTGATATTATGCCAGAAATAAAAATAGTAAATAATGATGAAGAATTAAATCAAGTATTTAACTTTTTATCAAAAACAATCTATGATGATAGTATTCTTCATAAAGAAAAATACTATCCCATGTCTTCCCGCCTAGAAGAAATTAAAAAACAGTTAAAAATCGATAAAGACTTTTTAATGTATATTGAAGAAAACAACCATATAGTAGCGGCCATTACTGGTAAAAACATGGATTAAACAAAGAAAAAAATAACACTTGGTATTCTAGCAGTATCACCATCAAAAAGAAGACTTGGCTATGCAACTAAACTTATAAGGGAGTTTGAAAAAATATCTCTAAAAAAAGGTATAACTCACATAGACTTAGGTTCTAGGTATAGAGCCAGCTCTTTATATGAACATCTAAATTATAAGTATTCTCTAATGGTTCAAATATTTGACTTTGTTAAATTAGAAGATATTAGAAAGGCTAATAAATATAATTTAAAAGAGATAAGTTCAAATCAAGATTCAGCTTATGGTTATATACTTTATAAAGTACCAAGTATATCTAAAAAATATATTACCTGTTTTGAAAAACAAGTACCTACCGCTATAGCTCAATATATATTTAAAAAAGATCTATAGAAAGGAAAAATAAAATAATATGTCACATTATAATGCTTATGCTAGTTTTAAAACTAAAAAAAGTATTGAGAAAAAAGAGTTAATAAAAGAAAAACAAAACAAACAAATAATCTTACCGACTGATTTTATCATTGAAAAAAGTTCTAATTACGGAATTGTCCTAGAAGTGAAATATAAAACTGCCTATGTCTTATATAATAATGAAATTATATCAGCAACACTAAAAAAAGGAATAAACACAATTTGTAATAAAATTATTTTTCCAGGTGATAAAGTAATTATAGAAAAAGCTAAAACGTCTTATACTATAACTAATCTACTAAAAAGAACATCTATTCTAAGTAGAGTAAAAAAAGATAGTACCAGACTAAATGATCTTGGAACAACAAAAAATATTGCCTCTAACATTGACTTAGCTGTAATAGTTGCATCTGCTAAAGATCCAGCTCTTCATCCTAAGTTTATTGATAGATATCTTTTGTTATTAGAAAATAGTAATATACCAACAATTATTTGTCTAAATAAATCTGATTTAAAAACCGAAGAAACAGAAAAAATACTAGGTGTCTATCGTAATTTAGGTCTAAAAGTAATTGAAACTTCAACCTATACTAATCAGGGTATTACAAATTTGAAGGAAGAACTAAGAGGAAAACAAGCAATCTTTATTGGTAATTCAGGAGTAGGTAAATCATCTCTAACAAATGCCTTAATGGATACTGAAACCATCAAAACCTCAACTATTAGTTCTAAGAGTAAAAGAGGTCGTCATACAACAACTTCCTCAAAATACTATATTTGGGATGAAGACTCTAGTATTATTGATACACCAGGTATTAGAAGTTTAGATGTTTCAAACTTAAATCCAATAGAAATTCAAAACTATTTTAAAGAGTTTTCAAATATTAAAGAAAAATGCAAGTATAAAAATTGTCTTCATTACCAAGAACCAACCGCAGCTTGTACCATTAAGCAAGCAGTTGAAAATAATACTATAAATAAAAATAGATATCAAAGTTATTTAAGGATCTTAAAAGATACCTTGAATGATAAATAGAGGAGTAAATAAAATGAAAAGAATGAATTTAATCGTAGTCTTCAATCAAGACAAAACAAAATTATTAATGTGTGAAAGAACTAAAGAACCATACAAAGGACAATTAAACTTAGTAGGTGGAAAAATTGAAAAAGATGATGACAATCTAAATGAAGCCTACCGTGAACTACAAGAGGAAACTGGTATTACTAAAGATGATATTGACTTAGTATATTTCATGACTTGCAATTATCATACTTTTAATAAAGGTCTAGAAATTTACTATGGAGTTTTAAATAAAAATGTCGAATTAGTAGAAGAAGTAAATAAATTAGTTTGGGTAAATGAAGATGACAATTTCTTTGATTTTACTAAATATGCCGGAGAAGGAAACCTAGGTCATATAATTGCTGAAATAAAACTAGAACTATCAAAGTAATTGCAAAAATCTAAATAATATGTTAAATTATTACTGGAGGAGTGATAAAATGTACAATTTTGCTAATCATGTAATCATGTATACATTAAATATCACACCTAACATCTAAATAAATAAAAAAATATTAGATGTAGGTGTGAAGTTTTCGTCGTGCCTACATCTGTACATGAATGGACTATACAGATGTATAGTCCTTTTTTTGATTATGGTGCGATTAAAAATACTATAATTAAGGATGTGATTATATGATCGAAATAGGAATAAATAAAATAACAAAAAATTTTGGTTTTGGACCAGTCTTAAACGATATAAGTTTTGAAGTAAAAACAAAAGAACGTATTGCTTTAATAGGTGATAATGGTTCAGGTAAAACAACTCTTTTAAATATAATTTCAGGAATTGAAAAAGCAACATCTGGAACCATCTCTATAAGAAAAAATGCTAAAATAGGGTACTTACCACAATTAATTAAAAATAAAGCGGAAAAAACAACTGTAAAAGATGTTTTATATGACGGTATAAAAGATTTAATTGATCTACGTGATAAATTAGAAGAGTACGAAGAAAAAATTACTAAATCCGATGAATCTACCATCGAAAAATTAATAATTAGATATTCAAATCTTCAGACTGACTTTATTAATATGTCAGGATATGAAATAGATGCTAAAGTAGAAAAAGTAATTAAGGGTTTTAAAATAAATAAAGAGCTTCTTCCAAGAAAATTTAATAGCCTATCTGGAGGAGAAAAAACTATCATTACCTTTGCCTCTATTATTATCTCTGAACCAGATATCCTACTTTTAGATGAACCAACTAATCACTTAGATATTGATACACTAGAATGGTTAGAGGAATACTTAAGAAACTATAAAGGATCGATTCTAATGATTTCTCACGATAGATACTTTCTAGATGAAGTAGCAACTAAAACTATTCTTTTAGAAAATGCTAAGATAAATATTTTTCATGGTAATTATACCAAATTCATTAAAGAAAATGATGACCGTATTGAAAAGGAATTTAAAGATTATAAAGACCAACAAAAACAAATAAAAGCCATGGAAGCCTCAATCAAAAGACTAGAGGAGTATGGTAATCTTGCTAAAAACGAAATGTTTTTTAAACGTGCTGAAAGTATTAGAAAACGTCTAAATAAATTAGAAAGACTAGATAAACCAGTTGAAAAAGAAAAACTACCTCTAACATTCTCGTCTAGTCGCTCAGGAAAAGAAGTCTTAAACTTATCTAAGATTAATATTTCATATCCAGACAAAACAATACTAAAAGATGCAACCTTAAGAATACTTTATCAAGACAAAGTCTGCTTACTAGGACCTAATGGTTCAGGTAAATCTACTCTTGTAAAGTATATCTTACAAAATTCTACTCATGGTACTAATGTTAAAATTGGTTATATCCCTCAAGAAATAACTTTTGAAAATGACAACAGTACAATAATAGAGGAAGCCAAACACTATTTTATAGGAGAAGAACATCATTTAAGAGCTGCTCTAAGTAAATTTTACTTTTTTAAAGATAACGTCTATAAAAGAATAAAAGACTTATCAGGTGGAGAAAAAGTACGTTTAAAATTATTTTGTCTAATACAATCTAACATTAATTTTCTAATACTAGATGAACCAACTAACCATATAGATATAGAAACAAAAGAAATATTAGAAAGTGCTCTAACTGAGTATCAAGGAACTTTATTATTTATATCTCACGATCGTTATTTTATTAATAACCTAGCTTCAAAAATAATATATATAGAAAATAATAAATTAAAAGAAATACCTGGTAATTATGAAGACTACAAAAGATATAAAAGAAAGGAAAATTAATATGAAAGAAATAATTTATAATACTGATAATTTAAAAGAAAGTGAAATGACAAGAACTGTTACTAGAGCTAAAGTAATCTTAGTAAATTCAAAAGATGAAATCTTACTAGCTAATGGTTCAAATACTTATTTTTTAATAGGTGGACATGTTGAAGATAATGAATCTCTAGAAGACTGTCTAATAAGAGAAGTAAAAGAAGAAACAGGAATCAACCTACCAAGAGAAGAAAGAATACCTGTACTTAATATTAAATATTTATGTAAAGATTATCCAACATCTGGAGAAAACACTTTATACATTGCTACATATTTTTATACTAAGTGTGATTTAAAACCAGACTTAAGTTCCATAAATTTAACTGAAGATGAAAAAAAGGGTGGCTTCCATCTAGAATATATTCCTAAAAAAGATATCATCAAAACTCTAGAAGATTGCCTACCAGTATGTACTAATGAAAAGATTGTTATTGACACTCTAGAAGCTATTAAAGAATACTTAAAAATGACTGCATAGCTTGTAAAATATAAAAGACTTAAGTATAATTTATACAAGGAATGATTATATGAAAACAAAAATAATACTTCAAATACTATCTATTATTTCTATGGTAATAGGCTTATTCTTCTTTTATACTTATCAAAGGTTAGAAAAGAAAGAACAATTATCAAACCAAAAAAGGATATATCAAAAGAAAGAAACAATCTGCTTTTACTTAGGCATAATACTTGAAGTAATTGGTCTAACATTACTAATGTTTATTTAAAGAGTATTTGTAAAGATACTCTTTTCTCATGAATTTAAAAAACTAATTATATTAACTTTAAAAAAAATATGATAAACTAATTATGGTGATACTATGGATGAGACAATAGGACAAAAAGGTGGTCACAATGATCAAAAAAGAAGCCTGATTATTACTAAAAAACAATTAGCAAAATTAAAAGCTTATCAAGAAGAACAAGAACTAAAAGAATTAGAGGATAAAGTAAAACGCCAGCAACTTGTAACCTTTATAAAAATAGCTCCGATAATAATAACTGGTACCGTTTTAAAAACTTTATCTGGAACAGAACATAAAGAAGCAACAAGTCCTCTAATACTACCAACTTCATCAGAAGAAAATTATAAAAAACAATCATTTCTTACTCCGGGTAAGGATGGCAACATAATAGAAGTAGAAATAAAGACTAGTGAACATACTAAAGAAAGAGTAAATATAAATTCTACTAACTTAGAAAATCTACTTACTAATCACAAGCCTAAGAAAAGAAAAACAACACCTGTAGAAGTCATAGAAATAGATCAAACAAAAATTCCTATTAAAGAAACTACCAAAGAAGATACTTTTGATCTTGATAAGTTAAAAAATAAAGAAATAGTAAGTCAATATGAAGAAAAACTAAAAGAAGCAAGAAGTAGTCTAAAAGATTTAATATATGAATATAACATTATAGAGAAAGCTTATCAAAATACCAAGAACACAAAAGAACTAGAAGAACTTCTAGATAGATTAAATTCACTTATCAAAAAGATTAATGAATTAAAAGATAAATTATCTCTAGATACTTCTGACAAATATGACTTTAACTATATCAAAGAACTAGCAAGTCTCTATATTGATTCTTTTAATAATAAAGAAATAGTTAATGAAATAAAAGATTCAAAACTATATATTTCTATTTCAGATAAAGTATCTGAATTAAAAAAAGAAGAAGAACTATTAACTCTACGCTTAGAAGAAAAAAAGAATAATCTTCAAATTGGAGAGAGTGAAATCGATGATTTTAAAGATAGATATGATAATTATAAAGACTTTAATGATAAGTTAGAAAAATTTAGAAAAGCTCAAGATATAATTGCTAGACAAACTCTAGAAAATGTCAGAAACTGTGTAACAATTCAAGAAAGAGTAGCCGTAACTACCAGAGTTTTAAATAGACAAGCAAGAAATCTAAAAAGAACACTAAGAAGAAGAGTTCTAATGCCCGGTCCAAGAGGAGCTAGAAGAATGACTGCTATAACAGGTGCTTATCTTAGGACAATGCAAAACATATTAAGACCACAGCAAGTAGTAGAACATTATCAAAATGTAGAAATAACTGATTATTCTAAAGACATTGAATATAGTATTAATGAAATAGATAAGAACCTAGCTTCTTTAAAAACAACATCCATAGAATTAAAAGATACTATTAAAATGATTGAAACTGATTATAAAGATTTTCTAGATACTAAAGAAGTAAAAGAACTATTAGCTAACCTAGAAGAAGTATATGATTCACTAAAGGAAAAGGAAGAAGATTTAATCAGAATAAAAGAAGAACAAGAGAAAAACTTATCTCTTCAAAAGTCTGCTTATGTAAAAAGAAGAGAATAAATAATTAACTGTAAAATTTTGTATAAAATTGTCTATTTATTCATAATGACAAGTTGATTATGATATAATATTTCAAGAGAAATGGAGTGACAAAGATGTTACTATTAACAAAAGCTATAGTTGCTATCATGATGGGCTTTTTAATGTCTGCTGGACTAGGTCTAATTTTAGTACCATGTCTAAAAAAACTTAGAGTCGGTCAAAAAATAAGTATATTTGTAGGAGAAACACATCGAAAAAAAGAAGGTACTCCTACTATGGGAGGTCTAATATTTATACTCCCAACTATAATTGCGACAATTGCCCTAGTATTGATGGGAAAAGTACCTTACACATCTAATTTAGGAATCGTCTTACTAGTGTTTTTAGGATATGCTTGTATCGGTTTCCTAGATGATTTTTTATCGATTAGAAAAGGTAATAATGAAGGTCTAACTACTTATCAAAAACTATTTATGCAAGTCTTAATCGCAATAGGCTTTTTCTATATTTATATGCGTTCTGGTGGACAAACTTCCTGGGTAGTAGGAACACTCCATATTGATATAGAAATGGGCTGGTTATATGGCTTATTTATATTATTTGTCTTAGTAGGAGCATCAAATGCTGTAAATATAACAGATGGTCTAGATGGTCTAGCAGGAGGCTTATCAGCAATAGCTTTTATAGCCTTCAGTTTAATATCATTAATGGTAGGCTTTGAAGATATAGGAATGTTTAGTTTAATACTTGTTGGTAGTATTGTTGGTTTCTTAATATACAATACTTATCCTGCTAAAATATTTATGGGAGATACAGGTTCCCTTGCCCTAGGTGGAGTAATGGGTGCAATCGCAATCCTAACTCATAGAGAATTAACTCTTTTAGTAGTTGCGAGTGTCTTTGTAATAGAAACATTATCTGTAATTATTCAAACAATTTCTTATCAATTATTTCATAAGAAAATATTCTTAATGACACCTCTTCATCATCATTTTGAAAAACTAGGATGGAAAGAAACTGATATCGTAAAATTGTTCTGGGTATGTGGCTTAATATTATCAATGGCTGGAATTATATTCGGAGTATGGCTATAAAGTCCAAATAGGACTTTTTTTTATGCAAAAAACATATACTTTACAAGGTGATAAGTATGCAAAAGAAAATAGATAAAATTCTCTTCTTCACCAGTATTATTTTATCTTTATTTGGTATTGTAATGATTTATTCTGCCTCTAGTATTTGGGCTGAGTATAAATTTAATGATGCTTTTCATTATTTAAAGTATCAATCAATATTTTTTATAGTAGGTATAATTATCATGTTAATTATTTCTAAAATAGATTATAAAGTTTACTATGAAAAATCAAATCTAATTTTATCTATTTGTCTTATTCTATTAGTACTAGTTATAATACCTGGTATTGGTAGTATTAGAAATGGTTCTAGATCCTGGTTTGGAATAGGTCCATTTGGTATTCAACCTAGTGAAGCAGCTAAACTTGGTTTAATTATTTTTACAAGTAAATACTTATCTAAAAGCAATAAGTTTTTAAAAAGCTATAAACAAGGAGTTTTTCCTATTCTTGGTATAACTCTTCTTATCTTTTTTCTTATAATGCTTCAACCAGATCTTGGTACTGGTGTGATTTTAGTTATGTCAATTATCTCTTTATTATTTATTGCTGGTGTAAATATGAAGTTCTTTCTAGGTATTGGAATCCTTGGCATAATTGGTATTACTATTTTAATAATAATTGCCCCATATCGTATGGATAGAATAACGTCTTTTATAAATCCTTGGAATGATGCCTTAGGTACTGGCTTTCAAATAATTCAAAGTCTCTATGCCATTGGTCCAGGAGGACTACTTGGTACTGGCTTTCTAAACTCCGTTCAAAAACATTTCTATCTTCCAGAACCTCAAACTGATTTTATTTTTTCTATCATAGCAGAAGAGTTCGGAGTAGCAGGAGCTTTTATTGTAACAGGTTTATTTTCTCTAATTCTTTGGCGAGGTATAAAAATAGCTTTAAATTCTAAAGATTTATTTTCTAAATATCTCTCTTTCGGTATGATTTTTCAAATTATCTTTCAAACTCTCATGAACCTAATGGTTGTAATTGGTATGATACCTGTAACAGGGTAAGTCCTACTATGTAACTGATAACTACAATTAAAATAAACCTTTATTTTAAAAGGATTTCGAGAGTTTAGTAAAAAATAAAAAAGATAAAAATTTGATAAAATTAATAAAAATTACAAAAAAACACAAAATTTTGCAGATAAAAAATAGGGGTAATTTTCCCATTACTGCAAAGAAGTTGATTTGAGCAATACCAAAGATACCTCACATATTTTTGGAGGAAAATTTAATGATAAGAAAAGTAGATGTTGGAAGTGTTTTTGGTACTGCCCAAAGAACAAGTTATGAATATATGAAACTACTAAATGAAAAAACTAATGGTAATTTTAGAACATTAGTTGTTGATGATAAAGATGGACTTCATTCAATACCTTTTGCTACTCATGGTTCTAAGGTAGTTATGTATGAACCAAATGAAGTTTATATAAAAGGTGGTGTTATAGATGATATTACTATTACACCTATTACTAATAGAAAATACTTTAAAGAAAATGAATCTAAAATAGAAATTAGAAATACTAATTTTTATGAATCTAAAGTTGAAGATAAATATGACTTTGTATATTGTTATCGTTCTTTACATGAAAGTCATAATAAAAAAATACCTATGAAAAGAAAAATAAGAAAATTACTTTCTTCTGTTAAAGATGATGGTTATATTTATATTTTTTATCATATGGCTAAAAATGAAAAAGATATTAGTAACTTTTCTAGAAATCAATATTTTAGAAAAGGAGAAATGAAAACATATTTTGATCCTAGAGTATGGGAGATTATAACTATAATTGAAAATGATTATTGTACTAACCATAATGGACATCCTTATCATAAAAAGGATCATGAACATCGTGTTGGTCATATCTTTGCTAGAAAGAAAAATACTAGATTAGTACACAAATACTATTATGAAATAATTGGTGTCAGATAATATGACATCTTTTTTATACTTCTATTTAAGGTGAATTTAAATTATTATGGTATAATGGTTATATAAGAGTGGTGATAATATGGGAAAACTTTTCTTATTAACAGGTGATTATATACTTAATTCTAAAGATAAAGATGCTATTGTTAATGCAGCTAACAAGTATATGACATATGGTAGTGGTATTTGTGGTGTTATTTATAGTAATGCTGGAAATCAACTAGAGGAGTATTGTCATAATACTTATAAAACAGATATGGTTAATAATGAGGTTAGAATAACACCAGGATTTAATTTAAATATGGATATAATACATGTATTAGCTCCAAAAGCATATGAAGAGTCTAATCCAGTAGAAGAACTATTAAAAGGATATAGGAATATGCTAGATGAAATTGTAAAACATAATTATAAAAATGTTTTATTATGTAGTTTAGGAACTGGGATACATGGATATAAACATGAAGATATTGCAAGATCACTTATATTCTTATTAAACAATTTTTGCAAAATAAATGATGTTAATATTTATTTAAATAATATATATCCACTTTATAAAGATATTTACTTGAGAGAGTATTTAAATATTAATGCACTTAATTTAAAGAATGATTTATCTAAATTAGATATTTCAGGAATGAAACAATATTTAATTGATAATTCATTAAGAGAAAATGACATAAAGAAGAAATATATTGAATTTTCAAAGGGTAAAGAACTTGAAGATTTATGTTTAACAGAAAAATTGATTTGTTTACAATACACATTGGATAATTTTGATGTTAGTAAAGAACAAATAATGATATTAATAGAAAGTATGGGTGATTAAATTGATAGATATACCAAGACCTTCTAAAAAAGAAGTTGATAGATATTTAAAAAAATGGGATTCTCTAGAAAACTATGTATTGCAGGAAGATTCATTAAATAAATTGTTTTTTAAGACATATCCAAAAAATGATGATATTAATGATATTCTTATTAAAGCTAGTTCTTTAAATGATTTTTATAGTACAAATATTTTTTCAATATTCCCAGTAGCTAAACATATTTTAAAATTAGATATCGATGCTAGATTAGAAAAGGGTGATACCACATTAGTTAATGATATTGCAAAATTAAAAATAAATGGTGTAGATAAAAATTTTTATTCATTTGCGACAAAATATTGTAGTCATCATTTTCCAGAAGTATTTCCAATTTATGATAGTTTTGTAGAAAAATGCTTGATGTATTTTTATAAAAAAGATAAATTCTGCAATTTTAAAAAAGAAGATTTAAAAGATTATACAAAGTTTAAAAATATTCTTGTTTGTTTTAAAAGATATTATGGTATTGATGATTATAATCTTAAAGATATAGATCGTTACTTATGGCAATTAGGTAAGGATTATTTTCCTAAAAAATATTAATTGAGGTGATTAAAATGATGATTAGTCCTTTTTCTTATATCGAAGAACAAAAAAATAAGTCATATAAAGAATTATTAATAGAAAAAAATAATTTATTAAAAGAAATATCTGATTTTGAAAATAATAAAATATCGGAAGAAGAATACAATATAAATCCATCTCCAGATGTTATTTATCAATGCAACTTATTATATTTATCAAAACTATGTGAATTAATTGCTCAAAAGTTTAATCAAGAATTTGAATGGGGAATTAAAGATGAAGGATGATTTATTTGATTATTTAGTTGCTACTGATACACTTGATGAGTTCTTAGGTAACGAAACAATAAATGTATATCAATGTGTAGAAGATAAATATATTAAAATGAAAGTTATTGGTAAATATAAGTATCTTGGTGGACTTGATCAAATTAACTTGGTAAAAAATAAAATCTATTATAGAGTTTATAGAGAAGATGATCCGAATGGTTTTTATATAGTAGATGATTCTGAGGAGGATTATTTATATCCAGAAGATTTTTTTGAAAAAGTAGATTAAGGCAATTAGTTATAATTGCTTTTTTTGTCGTTATTACTGTCTGAATACCAATTTATATGATATAATTATAAATGAGATATATTAGGTGGTGAAGATATGGGAAGTTACGAAAGTGAATCTAAATTAGAAGATAGAATGATAGACCAATTAAAAAAACAAGGTTATCAATATATTGAAATAAATGATGTTACTGAATTAGAAAGAAACTTTAGAGAACAAGTTAATCTTCATAATAGAGGAGAACTTAAATTTAAAGATTTATCAGATAAAGAATTTGAAAGGTTAATGGTTAAAATATCTGGTAAAGGTGTATTCCAATCTGCAAAGGAATTAAGACAAAAACAAGATATTCAAAGAGATGACGGTTCGATTGTTTATCTTGAGTTATTTAATACTAAAGATTGGTGTAAAAATACATTTCAAGTAACTCACCAAACTACTGTTGAGGGAAAATATACAAATCGTTATGATGTAACTATTTTAATAAATGGTCTTCCTCTAGTTCAAATAGAACTTAAACGAAGAGGAATAGATATGAAAGAAGCTTTTAATCAAATTAAAAGATATAAAAGACATTCATATTTTGGACTATATAAATTTATTCAATTATTTATTATAAGTAATGGTGTCGATACAAAGTATTTTGCTAATGGAGATCAAGAACTTAATTATGGATTTACTTTTTATTGGACAGATGTAGATAATAATAGAATAACTAATCTAGAACAATTTTGCTTATTCTTCTTAGATAGATGTCATATAGGTAAAATGATTGCTAGATATATGATTATAAATGAAACAGAAAAAATATTAATGGTTATGCGACCATATCAAGTTTATGCTGTTGAAAACATTGTATCTCGTGCTTTAGATACAAATAACAATGGTTATATTTGGCATACTACTGGATCTGGTAAAACTATTACTTCATTTAAAACTAGTCAAATATTATCTTTAGAACCATCTATTAATCAAGTATTTTTCTTAGTTGATAGAAAAGACTTAGATAAACAAACTTTAGATGAATTTAATAAATTCGATCCAGGTTGTGTTGATATGACTAACCAAACAGATAAATTAATTCAACAAATAAAAGATAGTACTAGACCATTAATTATTACAACAATTCAAAAAATGGCTAATGCATGTTCTAATCCAAAATATGCTAGTGTAATGGAAAAGTATAAAGACTTAAAGACAGTATTTATTATTGATGAATGTCATAGATCTCAATTTGGAGATATGCACAGACAAATATCTAGAACATTTAGTAAAGCTCAATATTTTGGCTTTACTGGAACACCTAGATTTAAAGAAAATCCATCACAAGATGGAAGAAGTACAGCAGACATTTTTGAAAAATGCTTACACACATATTTAATAAAAGATGCTATTAAAGATGAAAATGTTTTAGGATTCTCTGTTGACTATATGAAATTTGTAGAATTCAGTGGACAAACAGAAGAAGATATTATGGTTGAAGGTATAGATACTGATGAAGTATTTATGGCTGATGAAAGAATAGGAATAATTGCTCAAGACATTATTAATCATCATAATCTTAAAACAAGAGATAGAAAGTATAATGCTTTATTTACTGTAGCATCTATACCAATGTTAATTAAGTATTATGATACTTTTAAATCACTTAATCATGATTTAAAAATAGGTGCAATATTTACTTACGGAGCTAATGAAGATTTGGATAAGAATCCAGAACATTCAAGAGAAGCTTTAGATAGAATTATTAAAGATTATAATAAAATGTATAAGACAAATTTCTCTTCACATACTTTTGATTCATATTTTAGAGATATTTGTAAAAAGATTAAAAATACTGAAATAGATATAGTAATAGTTGTTAATATGCTGTTAACTGGATTTGATGCTAAGAGATTAAACACTTTATATGTAGATAAACCTTTAAAGTATCATGATCTTATTCAAGCATTCTCTAGAACAAATAGAGTTGAAACTGATACTAAACCTTTTGGTAATATCGTATGTTATAGAACAACTAAAGCAAGAGTAGATGAAGCTGTTAAATTATTCTCACAAACTGATAGTGTTGATACAGTTATAATGGCTCCATATGAAACTTATATCAATAAGTTCAATGAAGCAGTTAAGAAACTACTTGAAATTACACCAGTAGTTGAAAGTGTAGATTCATTAGAAAGTGAGGATGACATAAAAGAATTTATAGTTGCATTTAGAGAAGTTGCTAAGTTATTAGTAAGTCTTAAAACATTTAATCAATTTGATTTGGATAATACTGATTCAATGATTAATACTCAAATGTTTGAAGACTATAAATCTAAATACTATGAATTATATAGAAAACTATCTAATGATAAAGAAAAAAGTTCTATTTTGAATGATGTTACATTCTCACTAGAACTAATACAAACAGACAAAATTAATGTTTCTTATATTTTAAATCTAATTAGAAATGTAGATTTAACAGATGAAGAGCAAAAACAAAAAGATATAGCTGATATTCAAAGTAAATTAGTTAATATTACAGATGATGATTTATTCTTAAAAGCAGATTTAATCAAGAGTTTCTTATCTTCTATCTTACCAGCATTAAAAGAAGAAGATTCAATTGATGAGGCATTTGATAATCATATGAATAAAGAAAGACAAAAAGAAATTGAAAAATTTGCTACTGATAATAATATTAACTTAGATACTTTGGAAACAATTATTAATGAATTTGAATATAGTGGTATTTTCCCAGATGCATTAATAGGACAATCTATTGAAGCACCATTCTTAAAGAAAATATCTATTATTGAAAATATTAAAGGATTCGTTAAGAATCTATTAAAGAAATATATGTAGGAGGTTAAATTATGTCTAGAGAAGAAAAACAACAAACTCAACAAGCAGAACTTCAAAAACAGTTATGGAGTATTGCCAATACCTTAAGAGGTAATATGGATGCTAATGATTTTAAGAACTATATTCTTGGATTAATCTTCTACAGATATTTATCTGAGAACCTAGTAAATTATGTTAATAATATATATTTAAAAGATGACAATATTGACTATGAAGAAGCTTGGAAAAAAGAAGAGTATAGAGATGCTTTAAAATCTCAATTAATTAATGATTCAAATATGGGATATTTCCTAGAAGCAGATTATTTATGGAGTACATTAATTAATAAAATTAAAACTGGTAAATTTGATATTTCAATGTTAGCAAAAGCTGTTAATACAATATCAGAATCTACTTTAGGAAATGAATCAGAAGATGACTTTGAAAACCTATTTGAAGATATGGATTTAAATAACTCTAAATTAGGTAGAGGAGAAGCAGAAAGAACTAAATTAATATCAACAATTATGTTGAAAATTAATGATATAGATTTCCACCATGAAGATGCTGAAATTGATGTTTTAGGTGATGCTTATGAATACTTAATTTCAAACTTCGCCGCATCAGCTGGAAAGAAAGCAGGAGAATTCTATACTCCTCAACAAGTATCAAGAATTCTTGCTAAATTAGTAACTTTAAATAAATCTAAACTTCAAAGTGTGTACGATCCTACCTGTGGATCTGGTTCATTACTATTAAGAGTAGGTAAGGAAACAAAAGTTACTTCATATTTTGGACAAGAATTTAATTCAACAACATACAACTTAGCTCGAATGAATATGTTATTACATGGTATTTCATTTAAACATTTTGATATTAAAAATGATGATACACTTGAAAGACCAAGACATATTGATATGAAGTTTGATGCAATTGTTGCAAATCCTCCGTATTCAGCTCAATGGAGTGCAGATCCTAAGTTTATGGATGATGAAAGATTTAGTGCTTATGGTAAATTAGCTCCTAAATCAAAAGCCGATTTTGCATTTATTCAACATATGATTTATCAATTATCAGATAATGGAACTATGGCTGTAGTTTTACCTCATGGTGTTCTATTTAGAGGGGCATCAGAGGGAACAATAAGAGAATATCTTATTAAAGAAAAAAATTACTTAGATGCTGTTATTGGCTTACCTGCAAATATATTTTATGGAACAAGCATTCCAACTTGTATTTTAGTATTTAAGAAATGTAGAGAAAATGAAGAAAACATTTTATTTATAGATGCATCAAAAGATTTTGAAACTGGAAAGAATCAAAACAGATTAAGAGATCAAGATGTGGATAAGATTATAGAAGCATATAAGAATAGAACAGAAGTAGAAAAATACTGCCATGTTGCTCCTATGTCTGAAGTAGTTGAAAATGAATATAATTTAAATATTCCTAGATATGTAGATACATTTGAAGAAGAGGAAGAAATAGATATTAAAGCAGTTCAACAAGATTTAAAACAAATTGATAAAGAAATCGCAGAAGTAGATAAAGAGCTTAATGTTTATTTAAAAGAATTAGGTTTAGAAGAATTATAAAATAAAAAGGATTTATACAAACATGTTTTGCATAAGTCCTTTTTTTAGTTCATTTAATTTATTTAGTTTTAATTCTTCTTTTTTAATTTTACTATTTATTGAATTAATGTAGTTTATTATTATTTCTTCTGATTTAGAATCGGTTAATTTTATTGTCATATCTGATAAAGTTGATAATACAATATAAGGTGTATTACCCTCTTTTTTTTCAGAATTTATTCGCTTAGATAGAAAACTATCTAAGTATATTTTTATATATTGTATATTAGATTTAAATTGATTTAATACATAAGTTCTTTGATATGCATTAAATTTACCTTTATAATAATGAATATATCCAACATAAGCACCATTTCCAGATATTAGAAGAGCTTCTGTATCGAAAGCATATTTATCAATATAATAAAAATCTTTAGCACAAGTATAAAATCTATATTGTCCATTTTCTACCATTGCATTTGCATTTAGTTTTCCAGTTGTAATATTACATATATTACCAAGTTTTTCTTCTTTTATTACATTTAAATTAGAAAAAATGTTGTTTGTAAGTCCTTTTTTAAATAAAGAAGATACTAAAAAGACTTATACAAACATGTTTTGCATAAGTCCTTTTTTAAGATTTTTAAGTCCATTTAATTTTTGTTCTTCAAATTTAATTTTTTTATCTAAAGTCGATAAATAAGTTGCATATTTATTTTGTAATTCAATGCTTGGAAGATTTATTTCAATTTCACATAAATTTGTAAAATTAAGAGTTTTTCTTACACCACCCTCAAACCTAGATAATGTTCCTCTTTTAAAATAAATTGAATCAAACCACTCTAACATAAATTTGTTATTTTGATTGGTTGTAAAACATTCATACAAAGGACTTACAACACTAATATTATCATTATCCTTTAAAGCTAAAGAACCAACATTTAATCTTGATGGATTATATCCAAAAACATTTTTTTCAATAACATAATAATTTTTTAAATCCTTACTAGCGACATTTCTATCTTCAAATTGATCCGATTGGGAAATAAAACCAAATTTGTTACTAATACTTTCAACATAATCAATCAAACCATCTTTATTTTTCTTATTCCACTTTGTAAGAATATCTCCTAATTTAATTGTTTTATCTCCATTTTGGAATAGTCTAATTTTAGTGTATGATTTAAATAACTTAAGGTCTTCTATTTTCTTTGATTGAAGTTCGATTTTTTTGTCT
>ERZ827512.506-NODE-506-length-50666-cov-65.257434_pt1 | contig 50666 bp, 41 predicted proteins | sample MGYA00519916_ERZ827512 | MGnify/ENA primary metagenome ERZ827512 (study PRJEB31778, sample SAMEA3449335) | human gut metagenome | biome: human gut; feature: human-associated habitat; material: faeces | place: United Kingdom | collected 2010/2012 ... | reverse complement strand
TGTCCGTTGGAAAGTAGAAAGGGCAATTTGAAGCAATGCACAGAGATTGTTTCGCTGTCTCCGAAACTTTTTCGAGAAATCTGGGACAAAACCGGTCTCTGATTCTCTTAGCTAAGTAGAGGGGGAATCAGGAGCAAGAAAAGTTTTTTGAAAGGGGGTACCAAGTTTTTGAGGAAAAATGTCCGTTAAAAGGTAGAGAGGAAAACGTCCGTGAGACAAAATCGTGACACTCTGATTTATTTTGTCCGTTGGTTATATAGAAGGGGAAAATAATTTTCTCTCGACCCCTGTTTTTCTCTTGTAAATTGTCCGTTGTAAAGTGAAAGGCAAACAGCTTCGCTTCCAAGCCGCCCTTCAAACAAAGTTTTCAAAATCGAAAGGAGAACCACTATGATCACTTACTACAACCACCCCCACATGACCGCTGTACCCACCCGCCTCCTGCTGGATACGAACCTCTCCGCAGAAGCCAAGCTCACCGGCGCGCTCTTGTACACCTTCGAGGACGGCGGTCTGAGTGCGCAGGAACTTGCAGATGTTCTGGGCCTTCCGCCCGAAAAAGTCGCTCCGGTTTTTGCTGAACTCACCGGCAACGGCTATCTGGAAATCCTGGAGGAAAACGGTGCCTTCGGGCTGCACCTGAAGGGGTGAGCCTCATGCCGGATCGCACGCGACCCATCCGCAAAGAAATCTGCCTGAATGAGCAGGAATTGAGCGTGGTTAGCCACAAGATGAACCAGCTTGGCACTCGCAACTTCGGCGCGTATGCCCGAAAAATGCTGATTGACGGGTACATCATCAAGGTCGATTACACTGAGCAGAAGAAGCTGGCCGCTGCCGTCAGCCGCGCTGCTTCAAACATCAATCAGATTTGCCGCCGTATCAACAGCACCGGGCACGTTTATGAAGATGACGTTGCCGAGCTGAAAGCGCGGCAGACTGAAATCTGGGAGCTGCTGAAAATGCGGCAAAAGGACGAGCTTTGACCACAACGGGATTTTCCATGTGTGGGTTTTCCGTCACCGGTTTTCCGGACGGTGGAGAGGCTGACGCTCCGGAGCGTTCCGCAACCGGATTTCAGGACGACGGTTTTCGTGCCTTCCATCGGGGCTGAAATTCATCCTCTAACTAATAAGAAATAAATCAAGATACAAAAAAATCATCCATCAATCAATCAACACAAAAATGGATGGATTGATGGATGGGACAGGAGGTCAGATGAAAACTTTTTGCAAGCTCACGGCGCAGAGCCCAGCGGCGTCCTATGTACCGCTTCCAAGATTCCTTCTCCAAGACGAAGCCCTGCGGGACATCAGCAACGACGCCAAGGTGCTCTACGCGCTGCTGCTGGACAGAGCCAGCATCTCCCGGCAGAACGGCTACGTCGAGCCGGACGGCACGATTCGGCTGTACTTTACCTTGGAACAGGCGCAAACCAAACTCCACCGCAGCCGCCAAAGCGCCACGCGGATCTTCCAGGAGCTGGAATACAGCGGCTTGATTATCCGAAAAAAGCAGGGCTTGGGCAAGCCCGCGCTTATTACGCTGAACTACCCAGCGGACGCAAAGCTCATCGCAAAGGAGGGTGAAGATGTACAAGCTTGATCCCATCGAGCGGCTGCCGGATGGCTCGCTCTTCCGCCTGACGCCGGGACAGCTCCGCAGCGTGCGCGGTCTTACAAAACGCTGCTGCAACTTCTTGGATGGCGACTGCCTGCTGCTGGACGGTGTCTGCCCGCAGTTTATCTCCCGCAGCCTGATCTGCCGGTGGTTCCGCCGCGCTGTGCTGCCCCAGCAGCCAAAGCTGGAACAGGCCATTCTCAGCCCCAAGAAACTCCGCCGCTGCGAAGTCTGCGGCACGGGCATCCTCGCCCGCTCCGGCAGGACAAAATACTGCCCCGCCTGCGCCAAGGAGGTTCACCGCCAGCAGAAGGCGAAATCCGCCCGCAAACGGCGGTCAAGGGTAGACAATTCAGGGGCGAAAAGCCCTTGAATTGCAAGCATTCCCGCACCGCAGAAGGCACATAGCAATACGATTTCCCTCGCAGCCGCGAAATCGAGTTCTATTTGTCTACATAAGCACCACGAAAGGAGACATTTCCATGGACAACATCCTCACCGTCCCCATCCACCTCAAAATGACGCTGACCGCCAGAGAAGCGGCAGAATACAGCAACATCGGCATCAACAAGATCGACAGTATGCTCCGCTCGCCCAACTGCCCCTTTGTCTTGTTCGTTGGGACGAAAAAGCTGGTCAAGCGTCGGGAGTTTGAAGAGTACATCAGCCAAAAGCTGGTGATCTGACGGCAAAAGATAATTTGTAAAAACAGCTTGAGAGAAAAGAACCTATCTGCTATAATTATGTTGTTGCAGTAGGCTCTTTTCTCTCTGCGGGAAAGGAGTATACAATGGGCAAAAACTTAAAAGGCAAAGAATGCGGTAAGGGTATCTACCAAAGAAAGGACGGATTATATCACGCACGTTTTGTAGACAAAGCAGGAAAACGATATGAGAAATATTTCCAGACGATTCCCGAGGCGCGTAACTGGATCGAGCAGGCGAAATATGCCGACAAGCACGAAGATGTGTTTTGTCCCTCGGACACGACGGTTGACGCATGGTTTTCATTTTGGATTGAGGACATTGTGGGCGATTTGGCACCCAACACCCTGCGAAATTATCGGGAGCGATACAAGCAGAACATCCAGCCCATCATCGGCAAAATGTTCCTTTCCGATGTGAAGCCCATGCACTGCAAAAAAGTGCTGCTTTCCATGGATGCGGATTATGCAGGTTCTACCATCCGGCAGACCTATATCACAATGGGTACGATGTTCAAGGCTGCGAAGATGAATGACCTGATTACCAAGCACCCAATGGACGGCGTTCGCTACACAAAGCCGGTCCGAGCGCCGGACGACATTCACTTTTTAACGCGGGATGAGCAAATCAGATTTCTTGAAGTTGCGAAACGCTCCCACAACTACAATCAGTACGCGCTGATCCTTGAAACCGGTTTGCGCACCGGCGAGATGATCGGACTGACGTGGGATGCGATAGATTTCCAGAATCGGACGCTGACGGTCAACAAAACCTTGGAGTACCGCCACAAGCAGCACTTTTGGCGTGCAGGACCTCCGAAAACGCAGCAAAGCTATCGCACCATCCCGCTGACAGATCGGGCCTATGAAATTCTGAAAGAAATCAAGGATAAGCGCCCTTGGCAAAAGGAATCTCCGCTGCTCTCACAAACACTGGAATATATCGACCGGCGAACGGGGGCAATCTCCCGGCTGGTCATGCGTGATCTTGTCTTTATCAACTGGCGTACCGGGGAACCGGCAAAGAACAGTTCCTATGATACCCACCTTTACAAGCTATGTGACGAAGCAGGAATTGAAAAATTCTGTATGCACGCCCTGCGACATACCTATGCTACAAGAGCAATCGAAAGCGGTATGCAGCCGAAGGTGCTGCAAAAGCTGCTGGGTCATGCCAGCATCAAAACAACAATGGATCGGTATGTTCATGTGACTGCCGAATCGCTGGATTATGCCATCAAGCAATTTCAGCAAAATGGTGTAGTCTGATGAAATCCAATAAAGCCAAATGCGGAAATGGTGTAAAAATGGTGTAACAGCCAAGACACCAAACGCTGAAACCCCTTGAAAATCAAGGAAAATCGAAGGAGAATGAGTACAAATGAAATTAGGTATCGTCGGGCTGCCGAATGTCGGCAAGTCAACACTGTTTAATGCGATCACAAACGCCGGGGCGGAGAGCGCGAACTATCCGTTCTGCACGATCGAGCCGAACGTCGGCATGGTCACCGTGCCGGACGAACGCCTTGACTTCCTTGCGTCGATATACGAGCCGAAGAAATACACTCCGGCGGTCATAGAATTTGTGGATATAGCCGGCCTTGTCAAGGGCGCGTCCAAGGGCGAGGGCCTGGGAAACAAGTTTCTGTCCAACATCCGCAACACAGACGCTATCGTTCACGTTGTCAGATGCTTCGATGATGAAAATGTCATCCACGTCGAGGGCGGAACGGATCCTGCCCGTGACGTTGATATCATTGACCTTGAGCTCATCATGGCGGACATGGAAATGGTCGAGCGCAGAATCGAGAAGGCAAACAAAAATGCCAAGGGCGACAAGAAATATCTGCACGAGGCCGAGGTGTTCAAGGGACTTCTTGAGCACCTGAACGAGGGCAAGAGCGTGCGCAGCTATGAGTGCGAGCCGGACGATATGGAGCTTATCGCAACGAGCGACCTTCTTACGATAAAGCCGGTCATCTATGCCGCTAACATGGATGAGGACGGCATCGCCGATTATGAAAACAACGCTTATTACAAGCAGCTCTGCGATATAGCAGCCAAAGAGGGCGCGGAGGTCCTGCCTATCTGCGCGAAGCTCGAAGCTGAGATCGCGGCCCTTGAGCCGGATGAGCGCGAAATGTTCCTTGAAGAGCTGGGCATGAGCCAGTCGGGACTTGATCGCATGATAAAGACCTCGTATTCGCTGCTTGGCCTGATATCCTTCCTCACCTGCGGCAGCGATGAGTGCAGAGCATGGACGATACGCCGCGGAACAAAGGCGCCCCAGGCCGCCGGCAAGATACACACCGATTTCGAACGCGGATTTATCCGCGCCGAGATAGTAGCATTTGACGATCTCAAAGCCTGCGGAAGCATGGCGGCAGCCAAGGAAAAAGGCCTTGTTCGCTCCGAGGGTAAGGATTATGTTATGAACGACGGCGATGTTACGCTGTTCAGATTCAACGTGTGATGGAAGATGTAATGTTTGTTCTCGAACTCATCGGTGCGGCGGCGTTTGCAGTGTCGGGAGCAATGGTCGCGATCGAAAAAAAGGCCGATATATTCGGAGTTTTGTTTCTCGCGGTGACAACGGCGCTCGGCGGCGGCGTTATCCGTGACGTGCTCATAGGAAGAATACCGCCGGTGATGTTTGTTAGCTACTGGTATCTGCTCATATCCGTCGTCGCGGCGCTTGCGGTGTTTATAGACGCTTATCTGCGCAGCGAAAAATACAAGCTGCATTTGGACAAGCTTGACGCAGTGAACAATGTCTTTGACGCGATAGGCCTTGCTGTTTTCACCGTATCCGGCATGAACGCCGCAATGCCGGTGAGCGATAATGTTATCCTCGTTTTGTTTGTAGGCATGTGCACCGGCGTCGGCGGCGGCATGCTGCGCGACGTTATGACGAACACCATGCCCAAGGTGCTCCGAAAGCGCGTGTATGCGGTCGCGTCGCTTATCGGCGGCGGACTTTACTATGTGATGCATGTGCTCGACATAAATCAGCTTTTGTCGGTCGGCTGCGGAATGCTCGTGATTTTTGCGCTGCGCCTGTTTGCGACGATCTATAAGTGGAATCTGCCGTCTGTCAAGTTAGATTAAGAAAATGTAAAATTTCGTGTGTAATATTGACGCGGCGGCATTGCTGTGATATTTTAATTTCAATAAAAGGGAGTAGCGTGCGCCACGCGGCGTTCGGCACGTCGTCATCTCAACCGTCAGGTTCGGTGTGCCGAGTACGATACAGTATTTGCAAGACTTTTACGGCAAGAATAATTGCCGTAAAGGTCTTTTTTAATATTTATTTATAGAAAGGACTTGAGAACTTAAACATGGAATCGGACTCAATACTGCCTCAACTATTGCTTCAGCTTGTGCTGATAGCGGTCAACGCACTGTTTGCCGCAACCGAGATAGCCGTTATTTCGCTCAACGAGACGAAGGTGCGGCGCATGGCCGAGGGCGGAGACAGGAAAGCGGCTAAAATGCTTAGAATGGTGACTGAACCTACGGGATTCCTGTCAACTATTCAGATATGCATAACGCTTGCAGGCTTCCTTGGCTCGGCGTTCGCGGCGGATAACTTTTCCGATAAGCTCGTAAACTGGCTTATAAATGATTGCGAAGTATCCGGAGTGTCACCCTCGGCACTTGATACGATATCGGTCATCATAATAACCCTTGTTTTGTCTTACTTTACGCTGGTGCTCGGCGAGCTTGTTCCAAAACGTATCGCAATGAAGCGATCCGAGAGCATTGCGCGTGCCGTAAGCGGGCTGATGATAGCAATGACCGCGGCGCTCCGTCCGATAATCTGGCTGCTGACCGTTTCAACGAACGGTGTGCTGCGCCTGTGCGGCATAGACCCCGAGGATAATGCCGAGGAAGTGTCGGAGGAAGAGATAATAATGATGCTTGATGAGGGTGAGGAAGCCGGCAGCATAGAAAGCGGCGAAAAAGAGCTTATAAAAAATGTTTTTTCGCTAAACGATACCACTGCCGAGGATGTTATGGTGCATCGCTCGCAAGTAGCTTTCCTAAAACGCGACGATGCTCGAACAACACTGCTCAATGAAATAGCCGAAAGCGGCTATTCTCGCTTTCCCGTGTACGGCGAAAATATCGACGACATTGTAGGAATACTCTACGCAAAGACGTATCTTACCGCCCAAAGCAGGGGCGAACGGTGCGAAATGAAGGATTTCCTGATGCCGCCGCGCTTTGTCCACGCGAGCACACACATAAACCGCATTCTTCTCGATATGCAGCGCGAGCATGCGCATATGGCAGTGGTTGTTGATGATTACGGCGGAGTGATCGGAATAATCACGCTTGAGGATATTCTCGAGGAGCTTGTGGGAGAGATATGGGACGAGAGCGATGAAGTGATAGAGAACATAAGGGAACGCTCCGACGGCAGCTACGATATAAACGGAAGCACACGGCTTTCGGATATGTGTGAAAGTATCGGGTGCAGCATCGACAGCGAGGCCGACACGGTCGGCGGTTGGGTAACGGAAATGCTCGGCGGCATACCGGAAAGCGGAGAAAGCTTTGAGTGCGGCGGCATGCATGTAACGGTCGAATCTACGGATGAAAGACGTGTGCTCAAGGTAAATGTTAACGTAAACATACTCAGGGAGGATGCATAAGTGAAATATTATTGCGAAGAAAAAGATCTCGTGATACGGCAGCTTGACAGCGGCGAAAACGGCCTGAGTCAGGCCGAGGCGGAGCGACGCCTTGCCGAAAACGGCAAAAATAAGCTTGCTGCGGCAAAAAAAGACTCGATACTCAAACAGCTTTTGAAGCAGTTGGCAGACCCGATGATAATCATTCTTCTGGCTGCGGCCGCGATAAGCGGAGTGCTTGCAGTGACGCAGGGCGAGAGCTTCACGGATGTTATCATCATCCTGTTTGTCGTCGTCGTTAACGCCGTTCTGGGCGTTTATCAGGAAAACAAGGCGGAAAAGGCCATTGAAGCTCTTCAGGAAATGTCGGCGGCAACGTCAAAGGTGTTGCGCGACGGAAAGATAGTCACGATCCACAGCGAGGAGCTTGTGGTCGGCGACGTTGTGCTGCTTGAAGCCGGCGACGCCGTTCCGGCAGACGGCAGAATAATCGAAAACGCAAGCCTCAAGATAGAAGAGGCGGCGCTCACGGGCGAGTCGGTGCCGGTCAGCAAGTTTATCGACATCATAAACCTCGCAGACGGCGAGGGCGACGTTCCGCTCGGCGACCGCCGCAATATGGCGTACATGGGCTCTACCGTTGTTTACGGCCGCGGCGCGATGATAGTCTGCGCAACCGGCATGGATACCGAGATGGGCAAGATAGCAGACGCTCTTGCGCAGGCTTCCGACGGGCAGACGCCCTTGCAGATTAAGCTCACGCAGCTGAGCAAAATACTCACCTGGCTCGTTCTCGGCATATGCGTCGTCATATTTGCCGTGCAGCTTCTGCGCGCCGGGGGAATGAGCTTTGAGGTCGTTCTCAACTCCTTCATGATAGCGGTATCGCTCGCGGTCGCTGCCATACCCGAGGGGCTTGCTGCGGTCGTTACGGTGGTTTTGTCCATCGGCGTTACCAACATGTCAAAGCGCAATGCGATAATCCGCCGCCTGACGGCGGTCGAAACTCTCGGCTGCGCGCAGGTCATTTGCTCGGATAAAACCGGCACGCTGACGCAGAACAGGATGACCGTTGTCGATTTCTTCGGCGAAAACGAGCAGGAGCTTGCCAAGGCAATGGCGCTGTGCTGCGATGCCGAGATCGACGATGAGGGTAACGTGACCGGCGAGCCTACGGAGGCTGCGCTGGTTGCATGGGCAAACACTCTGGGACTTAATAAAACCGCGCTTAAAGTATCATTGCCACGCTGCGGCGAAGCGCCGTTTGACTCCGGCAGAAAAATGATGAGCACCCTGCACCTTGCCCCGAACGGCGTTGTTCAGTACACAAAGGGCGCGCCCGACGTTATCATCGGAAAATGTACGCATTATCTCAAAAACGGCGAAGCTGTTCCAATGACCGATGACTACCGCCGTGAGATACTCGATAATAATAAGGCAATGGCCGATAAGGCTCTGCGAGTTTTGGCCTGCGCTCTGCGCATATGGAGTGCGCAGCCTGATGACTGCGAGCCGGAGACGCTTGAGCAGCAGCTCTGCTTTGTGGGCCTTACGGGCATGATCGACCCCGTGCGCCCGGAGGTTAAGGATGCTATCGACGAGTGCAAGGCCGCCGGTATCCGCGCGATTATGATAACCGGCGACCATGTTGACACGGCAGTTGCCATAGCAAAGGAGCTTGGCATCCTGCGCGAGGGCGACAGAGCCGTAACGGGCACGCAGCTTTCACAGATGAGCGATGAGGAGTTTGAGCGCGAATTTCAGAATATAAGTGTCTATGCGCGCGTTCAGCCCGAGCACAAAACGCGCATAGTTTCCGCATGGCGCAAGGCAGGCTACGTCACCGCCATGACCGGCGACGGCGTAAACGACGCGCCGTCTATAAAAAGCGCCGATATCGGCGTCGGCATGGGCATAACCGGCACCGACGTCACAAAAAACGTTGCCGATATGGTGCTTGCCGACGATAATTTTGCCACAATCGTCGGAGCCGTTGAGGAAGGCCGCAGAATATACGATAACATCCGCAAGGCGATCCAGTTCCTGCTCGGCTCGAACATGAGCGAGGTCATAAGCATTTTCGTCGCTACCATACTGGGCTTTACGATATTAAAGCCGGTGCATCTTCTGTGGATAAACCTCGTCACCGACTGCTTCCCGGCGCTGGCGCTCGGCATGGAAAAGGCCGAGGGCAACATCATGCGCCGCCGTCCGCGTCCGGCGAAGGACGGAATATTTGCAGGCGGCATGGGCTTTGACATCGCGTATCAGGGTGTGCTCATCTCGGCGCTCGTTCTGGCGGCGTATTTCGTCGGCCATTATATCGAAACCGGAGTCTGGACGATAACCGACAGCGCCGACGGAACGACGATGGCATTCCTTACAATGTCAATGGCCGAGATATGCCACAGCTTCAATATGCGCTCGCTGCGCGGCTGCATCTTCACCATGGGCACTAAGAACAAGGCTCTCACCTGGGCGGCTTTGGGCAGCATTGCCGCAACCACGCTTGTGTGCGAGGTGCCGTTCCTGGCCGAGGCGTTTGGATTCACGCCGGTATCGTTTGTCGAATACGTCATTGCAATTGGCATAGGCATGCTTGGCATGGTCATCGTTGAGATCGTTAAGACCTTCCAGCGCCGCGCAATGCGAAAAAGAGGCGAAATTCTTTAAGCTTGCAGGTTGACAGCGCTCAAAGACGGTGATAAAATCAAACAATCAGCGATGACGGAGAACGATGACGCGCTGTCTGCCCAGAGAGAAAGGCCGCCGGCTGCAAGCCTTTTCGGACAAAACGTCGGAGACCGCTCCCGAGCCGAAGCAAGGAAATGTGCTTCCGCGCCGCGCCCGTTAAGCGCATGATGAGTTCTATCAAGGTGGGACCGCGTAAAAAATATTACGCCCTTGACGCAATGCGTCAGGGGCGTTTTGATTTTGATAAAGGAGTATAAATCATGGAAGAAAATAAGTACACTTTTGAAAATCCCGAATTCAAAAACACCTATCGCCATACAACAAGCCATATCCTCGCCCAGGCGGTAAAGCGCCTTTATCCCGAGGTCAAGCTGGCCATCGGCCCGGCTATCGAAAACGGCTTTTACTATGACTTTGACGCTCCCTTTGCCATAACTCCCGACATCCTCGAGAAGATCGAGGCCGAGATGCGCAAGATCTGCAAGGAGAAGATAAAGCTTGAAAGATTCGAACTTCCGCGCGAGGAAGCAATAAAATTCATGGAAGAGCGCGAAGAGCCGTACAAGGTCGAGCTTATAAACGACCTGCCCGAGGACGCGGTCATTTCGTTCTACAAACAAGGCGACTTCACCGACCTGTGCGCAGGCCCACACCTGGATTCGACCGGAAGAGTCAAGGGCAACGCAATAAAGCTCACCTCCTGCACCGGCGCATACTGGCGCGGCGATTCCAACCGCAAGATGCTCCAGCGCGTTTACGGTACCTGCTTCATGAAAAAGGACGAGCTTGACGCATATCTTGCCCGCATAGAGGAAGCCAAAAAGCGCGACCATCGCAAGCTCGGCAAGGAGCTTGGCCTGTTCATGCTCACCGAGGAAGGCCCCGGCTTCCCGTTCTTCCTGCCCAAGGGCATGGTCCTTAAAAACACGCTTATCGACTACTGGCGCGAGGTTCACAAGAAGTACGGCTATGTTGAGGTCTCGACCCCGATGATCCTCAATCGCCAGCTTTGGGAGACTTCCGGCCACTGGTTCCACTATAAAGAGAATATGTACACCACCGTCATCGACGGCGAGGACTATGCGATAAAGCCCATGAACTGCCCCGGCGGCATGCTCGTTTACAAATCCGAGCCGCATTCCTACCGTGATCTGCCCCTGCGCGTGGGTGAGCTTGGCCTTGTCCACCGCCATGAGCTGTCCGGCGCTCTGCACGGCCTGTTCCGCGTAAGATGCTTCACTCAGGACGATGCGCACATCTTCATGACCTGGGATCAGATGAAGGACGAGATTAAAAACGTCGTCAAGCTCTTTGACGAGGTATATTCGCTCTTCGGTCTGCCCTACGAGATCGAGCTGAGCACCATGCCCGACGATCATATGGGCGACGAGAAAGATTGGGAATTTGCACAGAACACCCTCAAGGAAGCAATCACCGAGATGGGCAAGAGCTATGTTATCAACGAGGGCGACGGCGCGTTCTACGGCCCGAAGCTTGACTTCCATCTTGAGGACAGCCTGGGAAGAACGTGGCAGTGCGGCACCATTCAACTGGATATGCAGCTGCCCGAGAGATTCGAGCTTGAGTATGTCGGAGCAGACGGCGAGAAGCATCGCCCCGTCATGATCCACCGCGTCGTATTTGGCTCGATCGAGCGCTTCATCGGTGTTATCACCGAGCACTTTGCCGGCGCGTTCCCGACTTGGCTTGCCCCGGTTCAGGTCAAGGTTATGCCGATAACCGATCGCGTTGACGATTATGCAAAGCAGATCGCAAAGCGCCTTGACGAGCACGGCTTCCGCGTTGAGACCGACCTGCGCAACGAAAAGATCGGCTATAAGATCCGTGAGGCTCAGACACAGAAGATCCCCTACATGATAATCGTCGGCGATAAGGAAGCCGAAAACGGCACTGTCTCCGTGCGCACACGCACCGGCGGCGACGAGGGCAGCATGCAGGTAGAAGACTTCATCGCAAAGCTCGGCGAAGAAGTTGCCACCAGAGCAAAATAATCATTTCAGCCTGCCGGTCACGATCGGCAGGCTATTTTGAATTTCGGGAGAAAAACTATGAAACTACTTTTCAAGCAGCGCTTTTTCTCGTGGTTTGACAGCTATGATATTTACGATGAGGGCGGAAGAACCGTGTTCACCGTGGAGGGCAAGCTCGGTTGGGGGCATGTGCTGCATGTTTTGGACGCAGGCGGCCGCCATGTAGGCACGGTGCGCGAAAAGGTGCTGACCCTGTTCGAGCCGAAGTTTGAGATATTCACCGGTGCCGACGAATACATCGGCTGCATAACAAAGCGCCTTACGTTCTTTAAGCCCAAGTTCGATATTGACTTCAACGGCTGGCAGGTCGAGGGTGACTTCTGGGGCTGGGACTATTCGGTCGTGTTGCCCACAGGCGAAACGGTCGCCGTCATAACAAAGGAGCTTTTCAACTGGACCGACACCTATTCCATCGACGTTGCGCGCCCCGAGAATGCCCTGTGTGCGCTCATGCTAGTGCTTGCTATCGACGCCGAAAAATGCAGCAGGAACAGCGGATAGAGCAGCGCGAAAACAAAACCGAAGCGAAAGGGGCTTACAAATATGTATAATCCGCAGCTGGGCAAACGTTCATCCGCTCTTGAAGGTGATCCCGGTCGATTGGGATCACAATATTCCTTACGGTATTCTGCATTCACCAGAACCGAGCCCAACGGTGCAGCGCTTCCTGGACGCCGCCGAAAGCGTGCGCCATGAGCTGTACGACTGATTATAACCCGAAGGTATATACTGATCAACAAAGCGAGACTTCTTACGGAGTCTCGCTTTGACTATTTCATAGAGCCGGTTAAAATCTACTGCTTCATCTATTTTTCGCAACAGATGCCCCTTGGGAACCAAGCTCTCTGTATCGACAATCTCTATGACACCACGATCCATTTTTCTGCGTTCCGGTATCTTTCATCACCCAGAACCATTTTACCATCTAAATGCAAAAAAGCCCAGCTGGGCTGGACTTTTTCGACAGACTGAAACGGTGCAGCTCCCAACGGGAGCTGCACCGTTTTTGGCTTAGATTAAATTCGGAACACGCGGCCGTCGCGCGTTGGGTGTGCTGCCGGCTTGTCGCCGCAGACATAGCCGAGAATGCAGTGGCCGACGCCGATGTACTCATCGCCGATGCCTGCCTTGCGCAGAATCTCGCGCGCTTCGGGCATCTCGAACACTTCCTTTGCTCTGTTGACCCAGCACGAGCCGAGCCCGACGGCATTTGCAGCGTTCATGAGATTTCCGAGCACGAGCGCGCCGTCTTCGATATATGTTGGAACATTGCGGTCGGCCAGAACGACGATGACGGTCGGAGCGCCGTAAAACGGGTCGATGTCCTTGCCCATGACCTTGGCGTTGAGCTTTGAAAGCAGCGAGATGGTGTCCTTATCCTGCACGACGAGCATAGCCGTCGGCTGTCTGTTCATTGCCGACGGGGCTAACAGACCGGCTTTCAGAACGCTCTGAAGCTCATCCTCCGATATCTGCTTGGGCTTGTAAGCTCTTATGCTTCTGCGCTCGAGCAGGTTGCCGAGTGCCTCACTCATTGCCGCCGTCCTCCTCAATGTCGTAAAACTCGGCGTACTCGCCGCCGTTTTTTCCGGCCTCGACTGCGGCCTTTGCCGCCTCAAGCTCTTCGCGCATAGTCTCTATGCGATCGTCCATCGCCTTGAGTTCGTCAAACAGCGGAGCATAGCTCTCGCCGGGGTTGTTGCGGTTTTCGTCGTAGCAGAGTCTGCCGATCTCGATGAACACCTTGTTCTGCTCCTCAAGCTCGCCGTTTATCTGAAGGGTGAGCTTTGCAATATTGGCATAGCAGCGCGCGGCCGTGCTGCCCTTGTCATAGGCGTCCTTGAGGCCGCCGCTTTCAACATAATCCTTTGCCTTTTTGGTCACACTGTTGATCGTGCCCTTGAGTATGCTTTTGTAATCTGCCATGATGTTAGCTCCTTTCCTGCCCGTCGGCCTTTTTCGTCCGCTCGCTGCGGTTTACGAAAAGCTCGTCGGGTGAATGTGTTTTTCTTGCGTTTACTATAAGAATGACGGCCGCGATCAGCGCGCTTACTATTGCAAGCAGCTGTGATACGCGGATATCCGTTGTGCCGATATACAGGCTGTCGGTCCGCAGACCTTCGACCCACGCTCTGCCGAGGCCGTACCACAAAACGTACAGCCATGTAAACTGCCCGTCGTATTTCCTCGCACCGCGGCGCAGAAGTATGTAGAGTATGATAAGCCCCGTGAAGTTCCACAGGCTTTCGTAAAGAAACGTCGGGTGTACAAACACCGTAACGCCATCGGGCGTAGTAAGTCCCATGCGGCAGAAGATATCCGTTTCAACGCCGAATGCCTCGCGGTTTATAAAGTTGCCCCAGCGGCCTATGGCCTGTCCGATGAGCAGACCGAACGCAGCAAGATCGCCGAGCGCGAGAACGGGTATCTTCTTTTTTTTGCACACGAGAACACCGGTTATAACGCCTGCGATTATACCTCCGTAGATAGCGAGGCCACCGTCGCGCAAGGACAGGATCTCCGATGGATTGGCGAGAAAGTAATCAAGCTTGAACAGAACGTAATACAGTCTTGCGCCGATTATGCAGGTCGGGATCAGCCATATTACGAAGTCGAAAAAATCATCCGAGGTAAGGCCGAACTTCGCTGCCTGCTTTGCGCAGAACAGTGCGGCGAGGATAAAGCCGAGGGCGATTATCGCACCGTAAAAATAAATTTCAAAGCCGAAAACCGTAAAGCTGTACGGTGGGTCGATGCTCCAGTCGCCGAGCATCGGGAAGCTTATCGCTGCATCACGCAGCATGGTTGCTGTGAGAAAAGTCATAGGATATCACGCCTTTACAGGGGAAATGACGCTCATTGCGAGCCTGTCGGGAGTCATGAATGCCTTGAGGAAATCCTCGCATTCGCCTTTTTCAACGCTCTCGAGCACTTCAAACGCATCGAGCGCGCAGTAGCTGCCGAACACACCGTCGGCAAGTGAAAGACACAGACTGTCGAAGTCCTCAAGTCCGCGCAGGCGCGAGCCGAAGGAGGCGCGCTTTGCCGCCTCGAACAGCTCCGTGTCAAGCCCGTTTGCGAACACCTCGGCAAGCTCGGCATTTATCTCGCTCAGGACGCGCTGCGGATCGGGGCTTTCGCCGCCGAGCATGATCGTTGCCGTTCCGGCGGTGTAGTCGATCTCGTAATCATAGTCGCGGTTGAGCACACCCTCGGAGTACAGCCGGTTGTAAAACTTCGCAGAGGTGCCGAACACCGTGCGCAGAGCAAGCTGGGCGACTATTTTCTGACGCAGAAGCGCGTCGCCATCGCGCGCAGGCGTGACCTTTGCACCGATAAGATACTGGGGCGCGGAGACCTCCATCTGCTCCTCGTTGTAGCTTTTTATGGGCTTTTCGGACTCGGGCTGACCCATGTCGGCTTTTGGAATCTCGGCCTTTTCGCGCGGCAGAAGCTCGTCGGCGATGGCGAATATCTCCTCGGGATCGCAGTCGCCTGCGACGCACAGCGTCATGTTTGACGGCGCGTAAAACGCCTTGTGGCAGTTATAGAGCGTTTCGGCGGTTATCTCCGCAATGCTCTCGATGCTGCCGGCGACCTGATCGCGGATGGGGTTAAACTCATACAGCATGCGCATGAGGCGGTTATACACGACATAGCCGGGATTATCCTCGACCATGCATATCTCCTGGCCGATTATGCCCTGCTCCTTATCGACGGTCTCCTGAGTAAAGTAGGGCGTCGAAACGAACTTGAGCAGCATGCGCAGGTTTTCCTCAAAGCCCGAGGTGCAGTCGAAAAAGTACGCGGTCATGCCGCTTGAGGTGAAGGCGTTCGGCTGCGCGCCGTTTGCGGAAAGCACGCTCAGCGCATTGTCGCCGTCGGGCATGTCGAACATCTTGTGCTCGAGAAAGTGCGCAACTCCGGCAGGCGTGTCGTGCATCTTTCCGCCGAGGGAGAAGCGCCTGTGCGCGCCGCCGTAATTGGTGGCAAAAACGGCATACGACAGCCGGAAGCCGGGCTTTGTTATAACGTTTACGTTAAGACCGTTGCGCAGCTGGCCGAAGTACAGATCCTCGCCGATTTTTTCATATCTTTTATGCTTCATCGCTGTCCTCCTCACCGTTTCCGCGCAGGTAATACACAGCGTCGCCGACAACGCTGTTTGCTATATCGACAACTGCCTGAAGCTCCACGCATTCGACCGCCTCGGCAAGCTCCTCGGGGTCAAAATCAAGGCCGTCGATCGTGTTGGCAAGGTAAAATCCCTCAAGATTATACTGCGAATCGAGCGTTGCGCGAAGATCGGAGGCAACGCTTTTCTTGGCAGCCAGCAGCTCATCGTCCGTGACCTCGCCGCGCCTTATCGCCTCAAGCTGGGCGCAGATCTCGTCCTTGGCAGCGCCGAATTTGTCAAAATCAACGCCGGATGAGACGATCATAAGCCCCTTGTGCAGATCGACAAGCGAGCTTGCGTAATAGCAAAGCGAGAGCTTTTCGCGAACGTTCATGAAAAGCTTGGACGTTACACAGCCGCCGAAAACGGCATTGAAAACGTAAAGCGCCGCAATGTCCGGATCCTCCATGCAGTCGCCGAGGCGATAGCCCATGACGAGCTTGCCCTGAGTAACGCTCAGCTCATCGTTAAATTCGCGGACGGACTCCTCAACGGCGTTCATGCGTATATCGGTGCCGATGTCATAGTCGATCTCGCCTCTGGGCATGCCGCTGAACGCATCCGAAAGCTTCTCGGCAACGGTGTCCGCGCCGAGGCTGCCGCAATAGAATATCTCGATAGGGCAGGTCATGATAAGGCTGCGGTAATGCTTTGTGAGCTTCTGATAATATATATTTTCCGCCGTGTCCTCGGTGCCGAGGCGCGATACGGCAAACGGCTCGTAGCAGCACATCTGCTCAATGAGCCTGTGCAGTGCCCATGCGCGCTTGTCGTTTAGTCTGCTTCTTATGCTGTCAAGCAGCTTATCCTTTTCGCTGTCCACATATTCGGGCAGAAGCAGTCCGCCCTTGGTGCAGGGCGCGAGCAGTATCTCGCCGCAAAGATTTGCGATGCTTTCAAAAACGCCGCTGCCGTCGGGCAGATATTTATCATCGGCAAAGCTCGCGAGAAAGCCGATGCACTGTATCTCGCCGATTTTGCGCACAACAGGCTCGATATAGCTGCCGTAAAGCCCGTCAAGCTCGGTCGCGAGCGCCTGCATATCGGTGTGATTTCTGCTGCCGCGGCGCAGAACATAGGGGATGAGTGCGTTCATTGCCGCCGTTTCGCGGTCAAGCTGAGTCAGCAGGCTGATGCTCAGACAGCCGGTCTTGAATTTGTCGTTTTCGAGCGCGGTTAGCCATACGCCGGGGAGTATCTCTTTTCTGACTGTCTCCATGGCATGACCTCCTTTGATTTATAATAAATCAGTATAGCACACTTTTCAGCTATATGGTATACCTTTTCCGTCATAAATTTCTCCGTCGAGCAATACTCCGCCGAGACCGATCAAGATATCGTGCGTCCTGCCGGAGCGGGTTTTAAGCGTCACGCGGCAGTCGGAAAAGCCGTCGGGCAGACAGGGGCGGATATATATCATGCCGTGCCACGGCTTAAGGCCAAGAAGCTCCTCGGCAAACACCCTGAAATACCAGCCGGATGAGCCGGTGTACCACGTCCATCCGGCCTCGCCGACGTGGCCTGGGCAGGTGTAGATATCGGCAGGAATGACAAACGGCTCTGCTTCATAAACGCGCCCGTCGTGTGCTTCCGGCAGCAGACAGCGCAGTATAGCCCAGCCGTCGTCCGGCCGGGAGCGCCTGAAGCAGGCCTGAGCAAGCCACAGCGCAGCGTGCGTGTACTGTCCGCCGTTTTCCCGGAAGCCCGGTCCGTAGCTGCGAATATAGCCGGGGTCGCGCCCCGAACCGAAAAACGGAGGATCAAAGAGCTTCACAAGTCCGTTTTCCCGGTCAAACAGCAGCCTGAGTGCACTGTCGAGCGCGGTGTCGGCCTTCGTATTTGACGCTTCCGGGCAGAAGCAGGCCCAGCTTTGTGCAATGGAATCTATGCGGCAGCATTCGCTCTGCCGGCCGCCCAGCTCCTCGCCGTCTGGCCAGTAGCCACGCAGATACCATTGACCGTCCCACGCGCGGTCGGCGGCCTTGCCAAGCTCGGCGGCACGCGCACGGTATTCGTCCGCGCCCTGCCTGCCAAGCTCAACAAGAATATCGGCAAAGCGTTTCACACAGCAGGAGAAAAACCATGTCAGCCACACGCTCTCGCCGAAAACGGCGCTCATGCCGTCGTTCCAGTCGCTGCTGCCGAAGTACAAAAGCCCGTGGCTGCCCGTGCCGCGGCCTACGCAGCAGTCAACGGCGCGCTTTGCGTGCATAAGAACGCTCTCGGCGCAGTCCGAGCGCATGGGCGTTTCATAGCGGTCACCTTCGCTGCCGTCCAAAGGTTTTGAGTTTACATAATATTCAGAAACATCGCAGATAGAAGCGTCGCCCGTTTTTTCTACATATTCGCACAGCGCCCACACCAGCCACAGCAGATCGTCCGAGCACCGCGTGCGCACGCCTTTATCCGCGCCGCCGGCGCTGTGCCACCAGTGCATCACGTCACCCTCGAGGTACTGGTGCCGGCAGCAGGCGAGTATCTGCTGCTTTGCGATGTTCGGGTCAAGCAGGATGAGGTTAACAGCGTCCTGAAGCTGATCGCGGAAGCCGAACGCGCCGCCGCTTTGATAAACGGAGCATCGTCCGAGGATGCGGCATGCCAGCGTTTGATACACAGCCCAGCCGCTCATATATCTGTCCGCCTTGCCGCAGCCGGAAAGGCTCATCCTGCGGCACAGGCTGCGCCAGTGCACCTTTGCTTTTTCAAGTGCCGCAAATGCTGTGTCGCATTTACATAATTCTAAAAGCCTGTCCGGGCTTTCGCATCCGCAGACGAGCACTGTGACAGGCTCGGCGGCGTAGCTTGCGGCAAAAACGGGATAGCTCAGTCCACTCGTGCGCGAGTCAAATTCTCCGTGCAGCCAGGATAAACCGTCGCATGTCCAGCTGAGCGCCTCGCTTGAGCAAACAGCGCTGAAACTAAGCCCTCGTATAGCCGAGCGCGTGCTCGATGCGGTGAACGCTGAGTTTACATAACTGCACGAGACTGCGCCGCGGTCGTTGTCACTGTCGGACAAAAGAAGCTCGCATTTCCAGCCGAGCTTTCCGGGGTGCTCGCCGAAAAATTCAATTATAAAAACCCTTGCATCCATATCCGGCGGAACAAAAGCCGTGCAGCGCGCTGCAAAGCTGCCGAAGCTTTTTTCCCAAACGGCGAAGCCAAAGCCGAAGGTGACGCGGCAGGGCGCGCCGTCCTCGTCGGCAAAAAGGCTGTATCGTCCGGAGCCGTCGAAGTATTCAAGCACCTCCGCTCCGTCGATCGCTCGAGGGTCGTTTATCCATGGGGTAAGCCGCAGCTCGCGCGCGTTTTTAAGCCACATGTTTCCCGTGCCGCTGTCGGCGGCGATATATCCGAAGCTACCGTTTGTCAGGATGCTGCTCCACACTCTCGACGGCAGCGAGCGGTTTACATAAAACGAAAAGCTTCCGTCGTCGTATTCGTTCCGTACAGATGAAGCGCCGATTCTTATTCGCTGCGCAAAAACCCTCGGAGCATTTTCAAATCTGCGGCTGTGTGCATCCTCTCCGACGATGAACGAGGCAGCGCTTTCTATAAGCTCGGCATCCTCTGTCGGCAGCAGACGCACCCCGGCGTGGGTGCCGATGAGCGCTTCAAGTCCGTGGGAAGCGAGCGTGTCGCGCACCTTGGAGTACACCGGCCTGCGATATTCGCCGCCCTCGTCGGTCAGGAACACAAGATCTGCGTAAACGCCGCAGCTTCTGAGCAGACAGAACTGCTTTGTTACAGATACAACGTTGCCGTCATCCTTGCAGCAGATTATCGGAAGATCGCCCGAAATTGAGCAGCGCCAAAGGCTGCTTTTGGCCGGAAGCTGCGTATGCGAGCCGCCAAACCACAGGCTTTGCAGCATGTCCATGGCGCCGCCCAGCTCGCGAGATGACATGTGCGTGACGCTTGCGCAGGCCGAAACCATTGCGCCGTACTCGGCAGGCCCCATCGCGAGCATATGCTGCGCGCCGCTGTATGCGCCCTCGGGTGTGTCGGCAAGGCACAGTGCAAAGCGCACGTCGAGCTTTTCCCCGGCCTTGAGCGACAGCGGAACGGCGGCCGCTACCGTAGGATATGACAAAAATCCGTCCTCGCTCGAGCCGCCTGCCTTTGCAGCCATCGGCTTATCGCAGGCAAGGCACAGCCAGCACTCGGCCTGATTTCCGCGCGGCAGACGGTGCAGCGTTATGCAATTTTGGTCGCGCCGCGCTTCTATGCCGAGCCGCCAATAGGCAGGATGGTTAACATAATCGGAAGCATCGGCAAGTACGGCCTCGAACGAAAATTCAAGGCTTGCACTGTCAATATCCGATTTTGCGAAAACTGACACCGTGCGCGCCTCGCCGTTTTCGGCGCCCGACACCGCAACGGAAGTGCGCGCCGTGAACTCATCGTAAACGCATGAAAATTCGGCGGATATTTCGGAAAATTCCCACATATACGCGCCGCTTTCGACGGGCGAAGGGAGAAGTGAGCGCACCTTGCCGCCATGCGTAAGCGTTATTTCCGCCCCGTGCCCCTCGCCGATAGGCTTGGACGGCGCGCGGTAGATAAGCATATCGGAGCAGCTTGCCGAGCTTATTCCGCTTTCGGTTAACATAATGCTGTAAGCCCCGTTTGACAGCAGTGAGCACTGCGGCGAAGCGTAGTCAATTGTGCTGCCGCGTTTTTCCCAGCGGCTGTTGGGCAGTATCTGCTTGTCGGCCTCTGCCTCGCTCAGATGCAGCACCGGCGCGCCGAGCGGTATGCGCTCTTCGAGAAGCTGCCTGTAGGCGGCCATATCCGGCGAGTGCATGAAAGCACGCCGGACGCAGTTATCTCCGAGATAATTTGCAATGGCAAGCATGCTCATGCCCAGATGGTGCGCCATGAAGCAGCGCACCTTTTCGCCCTCGGGCGTTCGGCAGCGCGAGGGGGTGAAGTCGAGCGCCTCGAAAAATCCGTAGCGTGCCCTCATGCCGCACTTTTCGAGCCGACGCAGATTGGCAACGGCAGCCTCGGGGTCAACTGCGAGGGCGAGAAAGCTTGCATACGGCGCCAATACAAGCTCTGTATCCTGGCCGCGCTTGAGCGCAAGCCGGGCGCAGCCGTGAGCCTTGTAGCGGTAATTAAGCGCCGGGTCGAGCGAGTAAAAAGCGCTTTCGGATATGCCCCACACACCGCCGCGGCTGCGGCGCTTTTTTTGAACATAAACGCAGAATTTCGCCGTTTCGTACAGCAGACTGTCTTGCGTCAGCGGCAGGAAAAGCTCCGGCATGAGATACTCAAACATCGTGCCAGTCCAGCTTGCCATGCCGCGGTAGCCGCCCGACGAGCGCATTGCGCGCGACAGTCTGTGCCAGTGCCTGCGCGGCACGTCGCCTTTGGCTATGGCAGTGTAGCTCGTAAGGCGCGCCTCGCTTGCCATGAGGTCGTAAAGCCCCGGCGAGGCCGTGCCTTTTTCGAGGTCTATGCCGATGTGCATAAGGCCGCGCCGGACGCTGTAAAATATCGAAAAATCCATATCGGCAACAAGCCTGCGAGCGCGTTCGGCAAGCTTGCAAAGCCCAACGGAATCGAGCCTGTTTTGCAGCGTGATCAGACATGCGCACAGATTTCCGCAATCGACCGTGGACAGATACTTTGGCTCGAGCGCGCGCAGGGTGCGCGTGTCGTACCAGTTGCAGAAATGTCCGCCGAAGCGCGGAAGCTTTTCCAGCGTATCGAGCATGTTTTCTATAAACTCCTCGGCACGTGCAAGGTCTATTATCCCAAGCTCCTGCGCGCACATTGCCGAGCAAAGCGCAAGCCCGATGTTAGTGGGCGATGTGCGATGTGCGATGCCGACGGGCGGCTGCTCCTGGAAATTATCCGGCGGCAGGAAATTATCCTGCGCGGTGCAGAATGCGTCAAAATAGCTCCATATCTCATTCGCACAGCCGATAAGGTATCGGCGTTCCTCCGCTGATGGCTGTTTTTCTGCCTTTGCAGGAAGGCTCAGCGCCAATGCCGCAAGCGGCGCGAGGATCCACAGCAGTCCGACGGCTTTCGCGAAGATGCCGACCGAGAATATCACAAGGCACAGACCCGATATCGGTGCAAGCCACATATTTTTATAAAACCCGGCCGCACCGTTTCGCTTGCCTGCGCTCTGCGCTGCCGTTTCCCACTCAAGCAGATTTTTGCCGCTTACGAGCATCCGCCAGAGCGCACTCACGGCGGCGGAAAGCGATATCCACGCCTCGTACGGCAAAAACCAGAGTCTGAACGCCGTGCGCACGATGCTCTCGCCTATTCCGCCGAGGGTGCGGCTGTGGTACTTTGCCGTCAGCGCCTCGGGCTTGCCCGATGCAAGCTCGGTGAGCGATATTATAAGTCCGGCAGCAAGCGCGATGAGCGCTGCCCATGCGGCGAGGACAAGGCCGTGCGCCCGGAGCAGCAGTCCGGCGAAGATAGCGGCAAATGTCGCCGGAGCTACCAGACTGCGGCGCAGCGAGTCGAACAGCTTCCAGCGCTCAATATCCGGAAGGAGTGCGCTTTTGCGGAATATCCAGCCGGCGTTCTGCCAGTCGCCGCGTATCCAGCGGTGACTGCGCCGAAAATAGGCGATCGGCGAACCGGGGAAGGAGTCGGAAAACTCAACGCCGCTCATATATCCGCCGCGCAGATACGCTCCCTCGAGTGCATCGTGCGAAAGAACCCTGCCCTCGGGAATGTGCATCTTGGAGCACAGCAGCAGCGCTTCGGCGTCGATTATGCCCTTGCCGGAAAAACCGCCGCGGTCGAAAAGATCCATGCCCACCTCGCCGCAGAGCATGCCGTATGGCTCAAGTCCGCCGCCTCCGGAGAAAATGCGCGCAAAATCGGTAGAAACGGCCGAGGGCAGCGTTGCGCACATGCGCGGATGTATGATGCCGTGCCCGGCGGTGACAAGTCCTCGCTCGCGGTCGAGCACCGGCGCGTTCATCGGGTGCAGTATTGCGCCGATAAGCTCGCGAACCGAGCCGGGAGAGGGCACGGTGTCGCCGTCGAGGGTGAGAATGTAGCGCGCAGAGCGCAAAAGCTGAGCGTTGCCGCAGCGCGTGTTCAGCTCGCTTTTATCGCCGCACATGAGCTTTGCAAGCTCCAGCAGCGCGCCGCGCTTGCGCTCAAAGCCGGAGTATTTTCCGCGCCCTTCGTCGAGTGTTCGCTCGCGCGTGAAAAGATAAAATCCGCCGCCGTATTTTCGGTTCAGCGCATCGATAGCGCACTGAGCCGCTGCAATGATTGCCTTGTCCTCAGGCACGGTTTTGGTTTTTGACTCTTTTAGGTCGGCAAGAATGCCCATGAGCAGATTTTTTCCGCAGTCGCGGTTTGCAAGATAAAACTCCTCCAAAATCGCGGCAAAATGCCTGCCGCCTTCCTCGTCCGTGAGCAGCGCCGATATCACGCACATCGTCCGCCCCTCGTCGGGAACGCCGCCGTCAAGCTCAAGCCTCGGCAGGTGCCGCGGCGGAATGCACAGCAGAATGATGTAATCGAGCATGACCTTCGTAAGCTCCGAAAGCGGCAGAAGCAGCAGCGCCGCAGCAATGGCGCTGCGCGATAAAAAGCCGCACAGCAGCGTCAGAAACAGCGTTATCAAAACATTTGCGGATATATATGCCGCCGCGCGTCTTTTCTCATTCGGCGCACTGAATAAAAATGCGCCGACGTGCTTTTCGCGCCCCCTTGCGGCACGGCATTGCTCGATGAGCTTTTTGGCAAAAACGTGCTCCTCGAGCCCCTCGCGCTTGGCAAGCTTGGATAGCCTTGCGCGGTACTCGGCGCGGCTCTGCTCATCCATGCGAGGATAAACTCCGGCAGGGTCTGCCGACAGCGACTTTTCGACGATGTCCGCGCGCTCAAGCAGACTATGCATGTCAAGCTCTGATATCAGCCGCACAGAGCCGAAAAGCGCGGCAAACTCCCCGGCAAGCTCTTCCGGCTCCGCAGTGGTTTTAAGCTTGCGGCAGGCGTCGGCCAGCGAGAAAGTCAGCTGCACGAGCAAAACCGCCGGAAGCAGATAAAGCTCTGCCTGCGGCAGCGGCGAAACGCTTTGAAAACCGGCCAGATATTCAAGCATATTGTCCTCGGAGAGCTTTCCCGAGCACACTTTTATCATATCCCGGCACAGCACGGACAATATCACACCGTCGCCTCCGGCGCGCAGCCGGCGAACATCTCTGAGCGCGCCGCCTGCACGCTTTGCCTCGCGCAATGCAAGATAGCGGTTATCCAAAAGCCAGCGGCAGCTCGACGGCATAGATGCCGCGCTGCCGAAGCGCGCCTCTATAAGCCGGTAGACCGCGTTTATTTCCGTGCAGCTTTGCCGGAGCTGCGCGCGCAGACTGCTTGCCGGGGCTGTCGATGTGCATTCATTGAGCCTTGCGCAGCTTGCCGCATGGCCGAAAACGGTGTTCTTATTCTGACTGTCCATGTTCATTCTCCCGTCAGTTTGTTATAAATGTCAGTTTTGCCGCAAAATTTGAAATATATTCGGCGTAAGCTGACGAGAGCCGAACCCATATCGCCTGTCAGTACCCTTCCGATTGCTTTTGCCTTGATGGGCGCCGGCCCATCTGCACCAAAGAAAGCCAAAAATATCTCGAAAAGCACAGCCAACAGGTGCCTGTCAAAACCGATATGGGTCAAGCTCTCGTCAGCTCAAGTTAAGTGACAAGAATAAACCCTTGACAGCGGGCGGAGATGATGCTATACTCTGTAAAGCAAAAAACGTTTACAGGGGAGGGTACGCCGTGGAGAACAGTGCAGTGATGCGTTCAATGCTGTTTGATTTTTACGGCGAGCTGCTCACGGATAAGCAGCGTGAGTATTTCGACCTCCGCTATAACGAGGATCTTTCGCTTGGCGAGATCGCCGAGCAGTGCGGCATATCGCGCCAGGGCGTGTGGGACATAATCCGCAGAGCCGAGGCCGCGATGACCGAGATCGAAGAAAAAACCGGGCTTATAAAGCGCTTTCTCGAGCGCAACGCCCAGATAGACGAAATAATCCGGGAGCTTAGGGATAAGGGCACAGAGCCGGGTATCCTCAAGCAGCTGGAGGAACTTAAGATTTAGGAGGCAGAGAACATGGCATTTGAATCATTGTCCGACAAGCTGTCCGCTGCCTTTAAAAAGCTGCGCGGCAAGGGCAGACTGACCGCGGCAGACGTCAAGGAAGCCATGAAGGAAGTGCGCATGGCGCTTCTGGAGGCCGATGTCAGCTATAAGGTCGTAAAGGAATTTACAAAAAGCGTTACGGAGCGCGCCTCGGGCGCAGATGTGCTTGAAGCGCTCTCGCCTGCTCAGCAGGTCATCAAAATAGTCAACGAAGAGCTTGTAAAGCTCATGGGCAGCGAAAATCAGCGCCTGAGCATCGGCTCAAAGTCGCCGAGCGTGGTTATGCTCGTCGGCCTTCAGGGTGCCGGTAAAACGACAAACGGCGCAAAGCTTGCAGCCTACATGCGCAAGCAGGGCAAGCGTCCGCTGCTGGCCGCGTGCGATATCTATCGCCCGGCTGCAATAAAGCAGCTCGAGACTGTCGGCAAGCAGCTCGATATCCCCGTGTTCCAGATGGGAACTACAAATCCCGTCGATATCGCAAAGGCTGCCGTCGAGCATGCGAAAAAGCACGGCAACGACCTTGTGTTCCTCGATACGGCAGGCCGCCTGCACATTGACGAGGAGCTTATGCAGGAGCTTCAGAACATCCGCGATGAGGTCGAGCCGAGCGAGATACTGCTCGTTGTCGATGCGATGACCGGCCAGGATGCAGTGAACGCGGCAAACGCATTCAACGACGCGCTCGGCGTTACCGGCGTCATGCTCACAAAGCTTGACGGCGATGCGCGCGGCGGCGCGGCGCTTTCGATAAAGGCAAGCACCGGCAAGCCTATCAAATTCATCGGCGTCGGCGAGAAGCTCGATCAGATCGAGCCGTTCTACCCCGACCGTATGGCCTCGCGTATCCTCGGCATGGGCGACGTGCTCACGCTTATAGAAAAGGCCGAGCAGAGCTTTGACGAGAAAAAGGCCCTTGAAATGGCCGAGCGAATGAAGGCAAACCGCTTCTCGCTTTCCGATTACCTCGATCAGATGCGCTCGCTCAAGGGTATGGGCGATATAAACGACCTTGCCGGCATGATTCCCGGCGTTGACGCAAAGGCGCTCAAGGGCGCAAAGGTCGATGAAAAGGGCATGGCTCGCATCGAGGCGATAATCCTCTCGATGACTCAGGCCGAGCGCGACGATCCGTCGATACTCAATGCCTCGCGCAAAAAGCGAATTGCCGCCGGCAGCGGCACATCGGTCGTTGATATAAACCGCCTGCTCAAGCAGTTTGACGCGATGCAGGGCATGATGCGCCAGCTTTCCGGCAAGAACATGAAGAAGCTGCAAAAGCGCTTCGGCGGAATGGGCGGAGGCGGCGGTTTCCCCGGCCTCGGCGGATTTAAACTTTGATTACTTTCGCAAACGCGTTTGTAATATATGAAGAAATAATATGGAGGTGAAAGATAAATGGTAAAGATCAGACTTCGCAGAATGGGCGCAAAGAAGGCACCTTTCTACCGCATCGTCGTTGCTGACTCCCGCTGCCCCCGTGACGGCCGCTTCATCGAGGAGATAGGCACTTACGATCCCATGGCAGAGGGCGAGAACATCAAGGTCGATCTCGAGCGCGCAAAGTACTGGATATCCAACGGTGCTCAGCCTACCGAAACCGTACGCGGCCTGCTTACTAAAGTCGAGGCCTAACAAGGAGAAGCTACCGGCATGAAAGAACTTTTGACCTATATCGTACAGAGCCTCGTTGAAAAACCCGAAGAGGTCTCTGTGACCGAGCGCGTTCACGGCGGCGAGACCGTATATGAAGTACGCGTAGCTGACGGAGACATGGGCAAGGTCATTGGCCGGCAGGGCAGGATCGTAAAAGAGATCCGTATACTCATGCGGGCTGTCGCCCAGAGACAGGGCAAAAAGGTTTCAGTCGATATCATGGACTGATCAAAAAGCAGAACGGAAATTACCGTTCTGCTTTTTTTGGTGCCGCCGCGCTTGTTAAATCGTGAGTATTGTGGTAAATTATATACTGACCAACTATGGAGGTTTTCACATGGAAAAGCAGCAGTACATCGAAGCTGGCAAGATCGTTAATACCCACGGCGTGCGCGGCGAGGTCAAGATCCAGGTATGGCTTGACAGCCCGGAGTTCATGCGCCGTTTTAAGACTTTATATATCGACTCAAAGCCGGTCAGGCTCCTCTCATCGCGCGAGCATAAGGGCTTTCTTATAGCCATGCTCGACGGAGTGGAGGACATAAACGCGGCCATGAGCCTGAAGAATAAGACCGTTTACATCGACCGCGCGGATGCAAAGCTCAAAAAGGGCGAATACTTCCTGTGCGATATCATCGGCTCGCGCGTCGAGACCGAAAACGGCGAGCTTGTCGGTACACTTGAGGATATCCTCGAAACGCCGGCATCGTCTGTTTACATCGTTCGCGGCGAAACAGAGCACATGATCCCGGCGGTCCCTGAATTCGTGCTCAAAACCGATGCCGAAAACGGAATAATAACCGTGCATCTGATAGAAGGCATGTAATATATTATGTTAACTGACAACAAAGACAAGTCCACCGGTATGAGAATAGATATAATGACGCTGTTCCCGGATACGATGAATGCGATAATGCATGAAAGCATCCTCGGACGGGCGGCGAAAAAGGGAATAATCGAGATAAACTGCGTGCAGATACGCGATTATACGGAAAATAAGCAGTGCCAGGTAGACGACTATCCGTATGGCGGCGGCTGGGGCTGCGTTATGATGGCGCAGCCGCTCAAGTCCTGCCTTGATGACATTATGTCAACTGCGCAGGGCAAGCGCAGCCGCGTTATCTACATGTCGCCGCAGGGCAAGCCATACGATCAGGCAACGGCAAGGCGACTTAAAAACGACTATGACCATCTCGTGCTCGTGTGCGGCCATTATGAGGGCATAGACGAGCGCTTTATCGAGCAGTGCGTCGATGAGGAGATATCGCTGGGCGATTTCGTCCTGACAGGCGGAGAGCTTGCCGCGATGGCGGTTGCCGACTCCGTGTGCCGCCTCGTGCCGGGCGTTCTGGCCGATGAGGAGTGCTTCACCGGCGAAAGCCACTGGGACGGAGTGCTCGAATATCCGCAGTATACGCGCCCCGAGGTCTGGGAGGGCAGGGAAGTGCCGAAGGTGCTTCTCGGCGGAGACCATGCTGCCGTTGCGCGCTGGCGGCGCAAAAAAAGCCTTGAGCGCACGATGGACAAGCGCCCGGATATGTTTGAAAAGCTTGAGCTGACGGATAAAACCGACTTGAAGCTTTTGGGCGAGATAAAGAAAGAGCGCAGCCGCATGCAGCTCACAAAGCCGATAGAGTGCCGCAAGGCCGTGCCGGAGGATATGGATGAGATAATGCTCATCGTGCGTCAGGCCCGCAATTACCTCAAAAAGCACAGGGTCGATCAGTGGCAGGGCGAGTATCCGGCCGAGGCAAACTTCCTGCCGGATATAAATGCCGGAAGATGCTTTGTTATGACATATGGCGGCGCGGTGGCAGGCTTCTTCTGCCTCGGCGAAGAGCCCGAGCCGGATTACGACGGCATAACCGACGGCCGCTGGCACGGCGAGGGCAAATACTGCACGCTGCACCGCGCGGCGGTAGCTGCCGAGTTCCGCGGGACCGGACTGAGCCAAAAGCTCATGGAAGCTCTTGAATGCCATTCAAGAGCCTTGGGGGCAAAGTCTATACGCACCGATACACACAGAAAAAACAAGGCTATGCAGCAGCTTCTGCGCGCAAGCGGCTTTGTCTATCGCGGAAACATGCTCTGCTCGGCCGAGCCTGGGCACGACCCTGCGCGCCAGTGCTTTGAAAAACTGCTTTGACGGAGAAAATGATGGATCTTACGAACATAAACGATATAAAAGCGCTGCTTGCACGGCACGGCTTCCGCTTTTCCAAATCCATGGGGCAGAACTTTTTGACCGCTGCGTGGGTGCCGGAGGATATCGCCGATTCCGCCGGAATTGACAAAGATACCGGTGTTTTGGAGATCGGCCCAGGCATAGGCTGCCTCACCGAGCAGCTTTCAATGCGCGCAGGCAAGGTCGTTTCCGTCGAGATTGACAAGGCACTCAAACCGGTGCTTCGGGAGACTCTCGGAGGCTGTGAAAATGTCGAGATAGTTTTCGATGATGTGCTCAAGGTCGATATTCCTTCGCTTTTGGATGAAAAAATGCCGGGAATGCGACACGTTGTGTGCGCCAATCTGCCGTATAATGTGACGGGACCTGTGATATCAAAGCTTTTGGAGAGCGGCTGCTTTGACTGCGTGACGGTCATGATCCAGCGCGAGGTCGCGCGCAGGATATGCGCAAAGCCCGGAACGGGTGATTACGGCGCGTTCACGGTGTTTGTAAACTGGTTTGCACAGCCAGAGCTTCTTTTCGATGTGCCGCCCGGCTGCTTCATTCCGCAGCCCAAGGTGACCTCGAGCGTGATACGCCTGACAAAGCGCGCAGAGCCCCCGGCAGAGGTAAAAAGCGAGGCAATGTTCATGCGCGTTGTGAAGGCGGCATTCGCCCAGCGGCGCAAGACTTTGCTGAACGCTTTAAGTGCAGGATTTGGCGAAATGAGCAAGGAAACCGTTGAAAAATGCCTTACAGATAGTGGTTTTGACCCAAAACTGCGCGGAGAGGTCCTTTCAATTGGTGAATTTGCAAAAATCGCGGATGCTTTTTGCGCTGTTTTAGATTAATTTTTGTAAGCAAAATGCATTGATTAAGAACTATCAAAGATGGTAGTCTTAATTAAGGTGTTATTGGTAATAATTTTTATGAAAATATGGAGGAAAAGATCATGAAACTGACCGATAATGTCCACATTCTCAAGTGGGTCGATGAAATGGCCGCACTCACCAAGCCCGAGAAGATCGTTTGGATCGACGGCTCTGAAGAGCAGCTCGAGCAGCTGCGCGCCGAAGCTATGGGCACAGGCGAGCTTATTAAGCTCAACGAAGAGAAGCTCCCCGGATGCTACCTTCACCGTTCGGACGTAAACGACGTTGCGCGCGTCGAAGATCGCACCTTTATCTGCTCCAAGCGTCAGGAGGATGCAGGTCCGACCAACAACTGGATGGATCCTCAGGAGATGTACAAAAAGCTGTATGAGATATTCGACGGCTCGATGAAGGGGCGCACGATGTATGTCATCCCCTATTCGATGGGCGTTGTCGGCTCTGACTTTGCTAAGTACGGCATCGAGCTTACCGACAGCATCTATGTCGTCGTATCCATGGCAATAATGACCCGTATCGGCACCAAGGTGCTCGACGCTATCGGCGACAATGCCGACTATATCAAGGGCCTGCACTCCAAGGCTCAGCTCGATCCCGAGAAGAGATACATCGTCCACTTCCCGGAAGACAACACCATCATGTCCGTCAACTCCGGCTACGGCGGAAACGTTCTGCTCGGCAAAAAGTGCTTTGCACTGCGCATAGCCTCCACCCTCGGCAGAAAAGAGGACTGGATGGCAGAGCATATGCTCATCCTCGGCGTTGAAAACCCGCAGGGCGAGATCCGCTACGTCTGCGGCGCATTCCCGTCCGCATGCGGAAAAACAAACCTCGCAATGCTCATTCCGCCCGAGGCTTACCGCGAAAAGGGCTGGAAGTGCTGGACGGTCGGCGACGATATCGCATGGCTGCGCATCGGTCCCGACGGCAGACTGTGGGCAGTAAACCCCGAAAACGGCTTCTTTGGCGTTGCTCCCGGCACCAGCGCAAAGTCAAACCCCAACGCACTTGCCGCAACCAAGAAGAACACCATCTTCACCAACGTTGTCCACAATCTTGACGACAACACCGTCTGGTGGGAAGGCATGGATAAGAATCCCCCCAAGAACGCTGAAAACTGGAAGGGCGAAAAGTGGGACTGCACCGACGGCAGCAAGGGCGCACACCCCAACTCTCGTTTCACCGCTCCGGCCGTGAACTGCCCCTGCATCAGCCCCGAGTTTGAGAGCAAGACCGGCGTTCCCATCTCCGCAATAATCTTCGGCGGCCGCCGCGCAAAGACCGCTCCTCTGGTCTATCAGTCCCGTGACTGGGATCACGGCGTGTTCGTCGGCTCCATCATGGCAAGCGAGACCACCGCAGCTGCAACCGGCAAGGTCGGCGTTGTAAGGCGCGATCCCATGGCGATGCGTCCGTTCTGCGGCTACAATATGGGCGACTACTGGCAGCATTGGCTCGACATGGGCGCAAAGCTTTCCAATCCCCCGAAGATCTTCAACGTCAACTGGTTCCGCACCGATGACGAGGGCAACTTCGAGTGGCCCGGCTTCGGCGATAACCTGCGCGTTGTCGAGTGGATACTCGGCCGCTGCTTCGGCGAGAAGGACGCAGTCGAGACCGAGCTTGGCTATGAGCCCAAGCCTGAAGATATCAACCTCGAAGGCGTTGATGTCACTCTCGACACCGTTAAGGATATCCTCGGAGTCGATAAGGAGCTATGGCTTGAGGAATGCAAGGGCATCCGCGAGTATTACGCACAGTTCGGTGATAAGCTGCCCAAAAAGCTTGCACAGGAACTCGACGACCTCGAAGCAAGACTTAAAAAGTAAAAAAACGCGCGCTTTTGTGCGCGTAAGCATAGAAAGGATGATTACCCAATGAGCAAGAAGTATGTTTATCTGTTCTCCGAAGGCAACGCAAAAATGCGTGAGCTTCTCGGCGGTAAGGGCGCAAACCTGGCGGAAATGACCAACATCGGTCTGCCCGTACCCCAGGGCTTCACCATTACCACCGAGGCATGCACGCAGTACTATGAAGACGGCCAGAAGATCAATGATGAGATCATGGCAGAGATCATGGAGTACGTAGTGAAGATGGAAGGCATCACCGGAAAGAAGTTCGGCGACCTTGAAAATCCTCTACTCGTATCTGTCCGCTCCGGCGCACGTGCATCCATGCCCGGCATGATGGACACCATCCTCAACCTCGGCCTGAACGAGCAGGTCGTTGAAGTCATGGCTAAGAAGTCCAATAATCCCCGTTGGGCATGGGACTGCTACCGCCGCTTCATCCAGATGTACTCCGACGTTGTTATGGAAGTCGGCAAAAAATACTTCGAACAGCTCATTGATGAAATGAAGGAAGCTCGCGGCGTAACTCAGGACGTTGAGCTGACCGCGGACGACCTTAAGGAACTTGCAGGCAAGTTCAAGGCAGAATACAAGGAAAAGATCGGCGAGGACTTCCCGACCGACCCGAAAGAGCAGCTTATGGGCGCTATCAAGGCAGTTTTCCGCAGCTGGGACAACCCCCGTGCAAACGTTTACCGCCGCGATAACGACATCCCCTACAGCTGGGGCACCGCTGTCAACGTTCAGATGATGGCATTCGGCAACATGGGCGACGACTGCGGCACCGGCGTTGCATTTACTCGCGACCCCGCAACCGGCGAGAAGAAGCTCATGGGCGAGTTCCTTACCAATGCACAGGGCGAAGACGTCGTCGCCGGCGTCCGTACCCCGATGCCCATCGCACAGATGGCAGAGAAGTTCCCCGAGGCATTTGCCCAGTTTGAGAACGTCTGCAAGACCCTTGAAGATCACTATCGTGATATGCAGGACATGGAGTTCACCGTTGAAAACGGCAAGCTCTACATGCTCCAGACCCGTAACGGCAAGCGCACCGCACAGGCCGCGCTCAAGATCGCATGCGACCTCGTTGACGAGGGTATGATCAGCGAAAAAGAAGCCGTTGCAATGATCGACCCCAGAAACCTTGACACTCTGCTGCACCCCCAGTTTGATGCTGCCGCCCTCAAGGCTGCAACTCCGATGGGCAAGGGCCTTGGTGCATCCCCCGGCGCTGCATGCGGCAAGGTCGTTTTCACCGCCGAGGAAGCAAAGGCATGGAACGAGCGCGGCGAAAAGGTAGTTCTCGTCCGTCTCGAGACCTCTCCCGAGGATATCGAGGGCATGAAGGCCGCACAGGGCATCCTGACCGTTCGCGGCGGCATGACCAGCCACGCTGCCGTTGTTGCTCGCGGCATGGGCAAGTGCTGCGTCTCCGGCTGCGGCGACATTAAGATGGACGAGGAGAACAAGCAGTTCACCCTCGCCGGCAAGACCTTCCACGAGGGTGACTTCATCTCTCTCGACGGCTCGACCGGTAAGATCTACGACGGCATCATCCCCACCGTTGACGCTTCCATCGCAGGCGAGTTCGGCCGCATCATGGCATGGGCCGATAAGTACCGCCGCCTCCAGGTCCGCACCAATGCCGACACTCCGCACGATGCACGCAAGGCTCGCGAGCTTGGTGCACAGGGCATCGGCCTTACCCGTACCGAGCACATGTTCTTCGACAGCGACCGTATCGCCGCGTTCCGCGAGATGATCTGCGCCGACACTCTTGAAGAGCGCGTCGCGGCTCTTGCAAAGCTCGAGCCCATGCAGCAGGCCGACTTCGAGGGCATCTATGAAGCAATGGAAGGCTGCCCGGTAACCATACGTTTCCTTGATCCTCCTCTCCACGAGTTCGTTCCCACTGAGGAAGCCGATATCGAGGCTCTGGCAAAGGCACAGCATAAGTCCGTTGAGACTATCAAGGCTCTCATCGCATCCCTGCATGAGTTCAACCCCATGATGGGTCACCGCGGCTGCCGTCTGGCTGTCACCTATCCCGAGATCGCTGCAATGCAGACCCGTGCTGTCATCAGCGCTGCAATAAACGTTCAGAAGCGCCATCCCGAGTGGAAGATGGTTCCCGAGATCATGATCCCGCTGGTCGGCGAAGTCAAGGAGCTTAAGTACGTAAAGGACGTCGTTGTCAAGAACGCCGACGAGCTGATCGCTGCAAGCGGCCTTGATATGAAGTACCTTGTCGGTACCATGATCGAGATCCCCAGAGCGGCTCTGACCGCCGACGAGATCGCCAAGGAAGCAGAGTTCTTCTCCTTCGGCACCAACGACCTGACTCAGATGACCTTCGGCTTCAGCCGTGACGACGCAGGCAAGTTCCTCGGCGCTTACTACGATAAGAAGATCTATGAGAACGACCCGTTTGCAAAGCTCGACCAGGTCGGCGTAGGCAAGCTTGTCAAGATGGCATGCCAGCTCGGCCGCGCAACTCGTCCCGACCTGCACCTGGGCATCTGCGGCGAGCACGGCGGCGACCCCTCCTCTGTGGAATTCTGCCACAAGGTCGGCCTCGACTACGTCTCCTGCAGCCCCTTCCGCGTTCCCATCGCACGTCTCGCCGCCGCACAGGCTGCTATCAAAAGTAGGTAGGAGTTCTCTTTCCTTTGAATTACCGCTTGGTTTCAAGGAAGCAGAAGCCTATCGAAAGGCTAACGGACAGTATTTAAGGAAAAATCAATGGAGAGATACCACCGTAAGGGTGCTTATCGACCTTGATTGAAAACCGAACTATAATAAGCGTATCATTAGAAATAGTGATACGCTTATTTTTTATCTCTTTGCAAAGTTGTTCTTCCCCCTGCTCTTTTATATAATAAGATTAGCAAGGAGGTCGAGCGTATGAAAGACAAAACCACTCATCTATATGTAGACAGTCATGAAAGGAAGCTGATATTGCATAGCCTTGTGGAGCTGAAAAACGCTCTCATACGGCAAGGCAGATATACGGACTGCATTGACGAACTCATTTTCAAGGTAGCTAATGCACCCGTCAAGAAAATGAAAATCGAATATGTCTAAGGCAATTCAAGAGTGAGCCGCTTATTCTTTTCCATAAGAGTAAGCGGCTTTTTTGCGTTCTCTGTACGATTTACATAGCCGCCTTGACAAAGCGGCTAAATCTATGCGAAAGGAGGACGCAGCTATGTCATATTGCAAAGTGATTGCTCTGACCAATCAGAAAGGCGGTGTTGGTAAGACCACAACGGCGGTCAATCTGGGTGTGGGTCTGGCGAAGCAGGGAAAAAGAGTGCTGTTGATTGACGCCGATGCACAGGCAAATCTCACAATGGCTCTGGGTTACAGCCGACCAGACGATTTACCCATTACGCTCTCCACAATCATGCAGAACATCATAGACGATAAATCTTTTGATGTTTCGCAAGGAATTTTATCTCACAGCGAGGGCGTTGCCCTGCTTCCGTCAAACATTGAGTTATCGGGCTTTGAAGTAAGGCTAATCAATGCAATGAGCCGTGAGCGTGTTTTGAAAACCTATGTGAATGAGGTTAAGAAAAACTACGATTATGTGCTTATTGACTGTATGCCGAGCTTGGGTATGATAACCATTAACGCTCTGGCGGCCGCTGACAGCGTGGTTATCCCAACACAGCCCCACTATCTTTCTGCAAAAGGCTTAGAGCTGTTACTTCGCTCCGTGTCAATGGTCAAGCGGCAAATCAATCCCAAACTCAGAATTGACGGTATCTTAATGACAATGGTTATGCCCCGTACCAACATTTCAAAAGAAATCACGGCGACGGTCAAGAGTGCCTACGGTCAGAAAATCAAGGTGTTTGATACCGAGATACCTCATTCTATCCGTGCGGTGGAAGCAACCGCAGAGGGTAAAAGCATTTTCGCCTACGACAAAGGCGGCAAGGTTGCCGCTGCGTATGAACAGTTCTCAAAGGAGGTGGCAGAGCTTGGCGAGAAACAGAGAAACCAAAATCGAGCTGACCGCTTACGATGACCTGTTCCAGACGGACGAAAGCCGTGCGGAAGCAGCTTTAAGCAAGATACGGGATATTCCCCTGTCGGAGATTGACGAGTTTCCAGACCACCCATTCAAGGTTTTAATGGACGAGGATATGGAACAGCTTGTCGAGAGCGTGAAACGGAACGGCGTAATGACCCCTGCTACCGTGCGTTTGAAAGAGGACGGGCGGTATGAGCTTATCAGCGGTCACAGACGAAAAAAGGCTTGTGAGCTTGCAGGGCTTGAAACCCTCAAATGCGAGGTCAAAGACCTTACCCGTGATGAAGCCATTATTGTTATGGTGGAAAGTAATCTGCAAAGGTCTGTTATTCTGCCGAGTGAAAAAGCCTTTGCCTATAAAATGCGGCTTGAAGCGATGGACAGATAAGGAAAACGGAATGATTTAACTTCGACACCATTGGTGTCGAAGTCGAGGTCTAACGAAGAACTTGCCGACAAAGTAGGCGAAAGCCGTGAGCAAATTCGCCGTTTTATCCGCTTGACCGAGCTTGTACCCGAAATTCTCCAAATGGTAGACGAACGGCAAATTGCTTTCCGTCCTGCGGTGGAGATTTCCTATCTTGCCGAGGGACAGCAGTACACCTTGCTTGAAGCGATGAGCTATAACGACGCTACTCCCTCGTTGGCGCAGGCTATCAAAATGAAAAAGTTTAGCCAAGACGGAAAACTGACGGATGAGGTTATCCAATCCATTATGGAGGAAGAAAAGCCAAACCAAAAGGAAAAGCCTGTTTTCCATGATGAACGGATAACCAAGCTCATTCCGAAAACCGTTCCCAAAGGACAGGAAACGGATTTTGTTGTTAAGGCTTTGGAGTTTTACACCCGACACCTGCAACGAAACAAAGCACACGAAAGATAGCCGCACACCGAGGGCGAGGTCTGCCTGTTTGCGTGGATAGCCGCATTTTGCGCTTCCCCCTCTCCACACCTCACCCCCTAACTACTGCCAAGACTATCCGAGAAAAGAATATCTGCAATATCTCGCAAATCGGTTTGTACCTTTGAGGACTTCTGATGTTTTTCGTATAATGAAGCCGTAAAGGAGGTCGATATGATGAGAAAATCAATGTTTGCAGCGCTTCTTGTGCTGATAATGCTGCTATGTGGCTGCTCCGATGTTTCAACAGCCCCCACACTGAATGATGAAAGTGAGCTTGTGACGGAAACCGAAGCTGCTGCCGAAGCCGAAAGCACCAAGAGCATTTATTCCTCGGAAAGTAATGAGAGCAAAGCTCCAGAAACGAGTGCGGCGCTTGAAACTGCCGCAAAGGTAACGGAGTGTGAGCCTGTTCAGAGTGAAACGGTAAGGCAAACCGAGCCTGCCAAGCAGAGTGAAGCAGAAACACCTGCAACGAAATCCTCTACGGAAAATAATAATCCGCCGCCTGCGGAAACACCGACGCAAACCGCTTCCGAAAACACAAAGACAGCCTATGATTTTGAGTTCGATATGGAAGCGATAAAGGCGGATTGTATCGGTGTCGGTCAGTCAATGGGGCTTCGTTTGGATACCTCTCTCACTCCGAGCAATGCAAGCTGGTGGAATCCTGTAACGGCATCACGGAGCAATCAAGGCGAAGCCTTAAAGCAGAGCCTTGAAAGCTATATCAAGTTTCATACCGCTGAAAATCTCAGCGGATACGGAATTGATGAAATCTCAGAATTTAATATTTGCTGCGAAGCAAAAGGAAACGGCGAATATCTGATTTACTTTCTTTTTGCATAAGTGGCAGCAAGGCTTATCCCTCTGTTTCAAAAACAGGGGGATTTTTTATACCCAAAATCAAGAAAGGACGGTTTAACAGTCTATGAAAACAAAGTTTAAGAAGAACGGAAGGCGGCTTCTGGCGGCTATCCTCTGCCTTGTTATGGCGGTTATGGCATTGCCGATGTCCGCCTTTGCGTGGACAAGCGAGGAAGGCGTTAGCTGCACTTCCTCATTCGGGGACTACTATGTCGGCTCTGACGGAGGATACTATCGCAGCAAATCCTCTTATTCGTTCATCGTGTACGACAGCGACGGCAACACCTCTGTAAGAACAATCAGCGCAGGCAACGCCAAGCGCAAATACCTTATGACCGACAGCAGCGGAACGCACCAAGTTTACTGCGTAGAGTCTGGCATTGGCTTTAATACGGGAAACAGCTATGTATCCCAGAACGGCAAAAACAGCTCCTATTTCCGCAAGCTGCCTACCGAAGCACAGTTCGGCGTAATGATGGCTCTGATGTACGGTTGGCACGAGGGAAAATTCTCGCCTGTTACTGGCACGAACACAGATGATTATGCGTTTGCGACTCAAACGATTATCTGGGAATATCAGCAGCAGCTCCGCACAAGCCCGTCCGACCTGCACAGTGCAAACGGCATTGATGCGGACACTTACCGCTATTCCCTAAAGAGCAGACCTGCTGAGAAGTGTTACGACTGGATTTTGTCGCAGATGGCAAACCACTATACCATTCCGAGCTTTGCCGCAAGAAATCAGAACAAGGCAGACACCTATACGCTCAAGTATAATCCCGACAGGCAGAATTACAGCTTGACCCTTACCGACACAAACAACACCCTCGCTAATTTAAGCCTTTCGGCAAGCGGCATTAAGGTGTCCAGAAGCGGAAATCAGTACACCTTTACAAGCGACAATATGATTACCTCGCCAATTACGGTATCCGCACAGAAAGCCGTCAATCTGGATTGCGACGAGATGCTTATCTGGGGCTGCGTAGGCAAGCAAACAATGGTTTCGGGAGCTTCCGACCCTGTATATTTCTATTTTAAGATTGATACCGAAACCTACGGAACAGGTCTTATCAAAAAGACCTCGGAGGACGGTGTTGTATCTGGCATCAAATTCAATATTTCTGGCAACGGTGTAAATCAAACCGTCGTGACCAAAGCAGACGGCACGGTAGATATTTCTTTGATGCCGGGGGTCTACACCGTCACAGAACAGCCGATTGACCGATATGAGCCGCAGAGCGTTCAGAGAATTACTATCGTAAGCGGTCACACCTCTACCGTGACTTTCAGCAATACGCTGAAGCGTGGCAGTCTGGAGATTATCAAAAGCTCCGAGGACAATCTGGTGGAGGGCGTGAAATTCCATCTTTACGGCACATCTTTAAGCGGGCTGCCCGTTGATGAATACGCCGTGACCGATGCAAACGGTGTTGCAAGATTTGAAAATGTGCTTATCAGCGGCGCTGCCCCTTACACCGTAGAGGAAATTGACACGGCGGTGCGCTATGTCATTCCCGCTTCCCAGACAGCGTCTATCGAATGGGAAAAGATAACGAGCCGCAGCTTTACAAACATTCTCAAAAAATTCAATGTGACCGTAACGAAATCAGATACAGAAATGGGTACGGCGCAGGGCGACGCTTCTCTTGCGGGTGCGGTCTACGGCATTTATAAGGGCGAAGAACTCATTGACACCTACACGACAGATAAAAACGGTCAGTTTACAACGAAGTATTATGTATGCGGCAACGATTGGACTGTCCGAGAAATCAGCCCGTCTGAGGGCTATTTGCTTGACAGAACAATCCACAAGGTCGGCGCAGAGCCAGAGCTTTACACCGTGGAGTTTAACTCTACCGCAAATGATGTGACCGAGCAGGTCATCAAGGGCAATATCGCCATTATCAAGCATACCGACAACGGCGAAACGCAGATTGAAACGCCCGAAACAGGCGCAACATTTGAAGTGTTCCGCAAGGCGGCAGGCAGCTTTGACGCTGCAAAGGAAACCGAGCGAGATATTCTCACTTGTGATGAAAACGGCTTTGCCCAGACAAAGGATATGCCTTACGGTATCTACACCGTCCGCCAGACCTCTGGTTGGGAGGGGCGTGAGCTGATGAAGCCCTTTGATGTGTTTATCAGCAAGGACGGTCAGACCTACCGCTATCTTATCAACAACGCAAACTTTGAAAGCTATATCAAGGTCGTGAAGAAAGATGCGGAAACAGGCAACACCATTCCGTATGCAGGCGCAGGCTTCCAGATTTACGACCCGAACGGAAACCTTGTGACAATGACCTTCACCTATCCCGAAGTGACGACCATTGACACCTTTTATACCACAGCCGACGGCGAGCTTATCACGCCGCAGACCTTGGAATACGGCAAGGGCTATTCTCTGGTTGAGGTACAAGCACCGTATGGCTATGTGCTGAACTCCGAGCCTGTCTATTTTGATGTGATGCAGGAAAACTCCGAGATTGACAGCGGTATTACCGTCATTGAGGTAGTACGCTCCAATGTGGCGCAGAAAGGAACGATTACTGTATCCAAATCGGGCGAAGTGTTCAGCTCCGTCAATGAAACAGGCGGCTTGTATCAGCCTGACTATGCGGTGCGTGGGCTTGAAGGCGCAGTCTATGAGATTTCCGCCGCCGAGGATATTTATACTCTGGACGGTACGCTCAGAGCTTCTAAGGGCGAGGTTGTCGATACCGTTTCCACAGGTGCAGACGGTACGGCGGTAAGCAAGGAACTCTATCTCGGAAAATACGAGGTCAAGGAAATCACAGCTCCGTTTGGAATGGTGCTGAACGAGGAAACTCACACCGTTGAGCTTGTATATGCGGGTCAGAATGTCGCCGTTACCGAAACCGCCACTTCTTTCTATAACGAAAGGCAGCGTGTAGAAATCGACCTTATCAAGCGCCTTATGACAGACGAAGCCTACGGCATTGGTAAGAACGGCGAAATTTTTGATGTAACCTTTGGCTTGTATGCGGAAAAGGAACTGACGGCGGCAGACGGCACGGTTATCCCTGCTGACGGTCTGATTGAGATTATCTCTCTTGACGAGAATGGAAACGGCAAGGTCAAAACCGACCTGCCTATCGGGAGCTACTATGCAAAAGAGCTTGCGACCAATTCCGCATATATCTTGAACGGGCAGAAATATCCCGTCACTTTCGAGTATGCGGGACAGGAAACGGCTACTGTTCACATCACAGCCAACGACGGCGAAGCCATTGAGAATGACATCATTTACGGCTCTGTAAGCGGTAAGAAATCCGACGAGGACGGCAACGCTCTCGGCGGTGCGGTTATCGGCATTTTCAAGACAGGCACAGAGAAATTCACAACCGAAAACGCCATCCAGACTACCGTTACGGCTGCTGACGGCAGCTTTTCTTTTGAAAAAGTGCCGTATGGAACTTGGGTCATCCGTGAAATCGAAAGCCCGACAGGTTTTGTACTCTCCGAGGAAGAAATCACGGTCACAATCGGTGCGGTTGATGAGGTCGTGGAAATCGAGCTTGTCAACTACTTCATTAAGGGCAATATCGAATTGACGAAGGTCGATAAGGACTACCCCGACAACAAGCTCACAGGTGCAGAATTTGAGGTCTATGCCGACGCCAATGGTGACGGCAAGCTGGATATCGGCGATAAGCTGCTCGGAACAATGACCGAGCTTGACGGCGGCGTTTATCAGATGAAGGAGCTTCGGTACGGAAAGTACCTTGTCCGTGAGAAAACTGCTCCGACAGGCTTTGTGCTTGATGAGAATGTATATTCCGTATTCATCGAGGAAAACGGCAAGACCTATATCGTTGAAAACGAGGCAGGCGTGGGCTTTGTCAATGCGGCGCAGAAAGGCTCTCTTAAAATCGTAAAGACTTCTTCCGACGGTAAAGTTGAGGGCTTCTCGTTCCGTGTGACGGGAGCTGACGGCTATGACCAGACCTTTAAGACCGACAAAAACGGCGAGATTTTTATTGAGGGTCTGCGAATTGGCGAATACACCGTATCCGAGGTAAACGACAGCGTTTCCGCAGGATATATCCTGCCTGCCGACAAGCAGGCTACGGTCAAGGTCGGTGCTACCACTATCGTTGAGATGCACAACGAGCTTCGTGACACCCCGAAAACGGGCGATGATTTTAATCTTGCCTTGTGGGTAAGCCTTGCGGCTGCCTCCGTTCTGGGCGCAGGCGTTCTCGGCTTCGCAGGCTTTAAGAAAAAGAAAAAGGAGGACTGATTTATGGAAGCAAAGACCATTATTGCAATCGTGCTTGTGGTGTTTATCGTAGGCGCTGCGGTGTGGCTGAATATCCGTAACAGAAAGAAGTAACAAGCGTCGGGGCGGCTGAAAAAGCCGCCCCTTTGCTGTTTATGGAGGTAAATCTATGAGAAATCTCAAAACCATTGAGGGCAAGGTCAGAGCCGTTCTGCAAAAGGACGAGGAAGCCCGAAACGACGATATGCTGCTTTATTTGAAGGTCTGTAACGGCTGTCTGAAAGATACAGGAGCTATGCCCTTTGCCGAGGTAATGGCTCAGTATAAATATCTGGGACTGCCGAGCTTTGAGAGCGTTGGCAGGACACGCCGCAAATTACAGGCACAATATCCAGAGCTTATGGGAAACGCCCGTGTAAGGCGGCTTCGTGCCGCAGGCGAAAAGGCGTACCGCAAATACGCTAAGGAATGAGGTGCAAAATGGAGGAAAAACGGATAAACAGCGGTTATGAAATTATAGAGAGCCATACTATCGGGAGTAATGAGCTTGTCATCGGGCATAACCCCGAAGCCCCCAACCCCTATGTGTGTTGGTACTGTAAAAACGGCTCGGATTATTTCTGGGGATATTACTGCAATCAGTTGTCCGAAGCAAGAAAGAAGCTGAATGAACGCTATCGGCGGGAGTGCCGTATGCCCTACAATCAGCCCGATAAAAGCCAGAAAAGCCGTGATGACCGTGAGCGATAAAAAGGTATATGACTGCAAGACCTGTCCTTATCCCCGATATAAGGACGGGTCTGTTATTTTCTGCGATGTCTGTATCCGAAAGATTTTAGACGAGCAGAAAGAGAAAAAAGAACGAAAGGAGCAGCCGAATGAGTGAGGAAAAGAGAAAACTCGGTGATTACGAGATTATCCAGAGCATCTATATCGGAGATAAAGAGGTCGTGTTCGGCGTAAACAAAAAAGACCCGTATCCCTTTATGGTGTGCTGCTGCGATTACCACAACCCTCTGTCAGCGGCGTGGCCGACAGAGGGTATCGCTTCGGACGATTATCTGGAAGCAATGCAGATTTTTGTTGACCGAGTACAATCGCAGATTGACCGCACCAAAGCGGAGCTTGCCAAATTTCCCTTTGACAAGACCGTGTTTACAAAGGAGCATTGTATCCCCGATGACGGTATGCGTAACATTGTGGGCAAGGTTGTCGTTATCAATTCCGAGCCGAAACGCTATGAATATCAGCATCCTGCCTATCAGCTTGTGTTGGCTGACGGAGGAAACGGAGCTATCGGCGGCAGAGGTCGGGCGGTGTTTGGCACTTGCCTTGCCACAGGCGAACAAGCCAGATGGGAAAGGTACGATGTGCTTGGAGAAATCAAGCCCGAATGTATGCCCGATTGGGCAAAGGAAGCACTTGCTAAAATCAAGGCGCAGGAAAAAGAGAAAAAGCAGAAAAGTCGGGAGGAACGCTGATATGGAGATACGAGCATTAACCCCTGCCGAGCAGAAATACACCTATGCTCAGAGTATGCAGCTTGAGGGACAGACCGCCAATATCGGTCATCTGCGTGGAGATTTTGACAGCTCTGGATACGGCTTTTATACCACTTGGACGGACACCCGAATACAATGGAAAACGGACGAGTTCAAGGTGGAGTTTGACGAAGTTATCAATGCTCTGCGCTCCGATAAATACGGACTGCTGAAAAACCGTTCCGCTATGAGTGCGTATGCAAGGCAGTATGCGGACAGCGCCTTTAAGGGGTGCTATTGCACGGAGTACGGTTTCCGTGTGGATACGGAGAAACACACCTATCTGCTGCGCTGTAACCCCACAAGGGGCGACTACAATTTTTATTGCTACTGCTTTGTAAAGGAATGGCTTGATAAGCACATTCAGAAAGCTGAGCAAGGTATCCGATTTATTGACCCGAACTATAAGGAGCTGTTCCGTATCCCAGACGGCGGCAGGATAATCGTAACGAACTCTTGGGGAGAAAAGCGAGAATATTCCTGCCGCTTTATAGATGAATGTCATACCGAGGTCGGCAACAACATTTTTCATATCTGCGAGTTTGCCGAGCGTATGCAGCAAAACGGGGCGACCTACGAGCCGAAACAGGTGGAGCAGCCACCCCAGAAAGCGCCGAGGAAAAACAACTATGAACGATAAAGGAGGATTGCGATATGGCTGTTAATCAGAAAGCCGTCAAGGTTTTGAACAAGGTTTTGGAAGCAGGCTTTACCGATGAAAAAGCAATTTCCGCTATGACTATGGACGATATTCTCTCTATGCAGAGTATCACGGTTGCGGACATTGCCCTTATCAACGACCTGCAAAAGAGCATTAAAGCGAACAAGGTCATTTCCTTTCTCGGCGGTGCTGCCGATGAATAAGAAAGACCGAATAACGAAAATGGAATAAGGAGGTGCAAATTCAATGGCTGCGAAGTATCAGCTAATTACGGAGCTGTATCGGCGCACAGGTATTGCGGTTGCAAAAAATCCGCAGGCGTGGCAGAGCTTTTTAGCTGCTGCTTGCCGCAACTATAAATGCCGCTTTGATGAACAGCTTTTAATATATGCGCAGCGCCCCGACGCTATCGCCGTTGCAGAGCTTGACACTTGGAACAAGCGTTTTAAGCGTTGGGTAAACAAAGACAGTAAGGGTATCGCCGTTTTCGACCCGAAGGGTCGCAGGAACACCCTTAAATACTATTTTGATGTTTCGGACACGCACGACGGATATTACGGCAGCCGCCCCGTCCCGATATGGCAGATGAACGGACGATACGAGCAGGCTGTTATCGAAAGGCTCTCCGATAGATTTGGCAACACAGAAAGCACCGACCTTGCTTCTGCCCTAATGGAAACGGCAAAGAACGCCGTTGAGGATAATCTGCAAGACTATTTCTCTCAGCTCAAAGGCTTCACAAGGGACAGCTTCTTGGAGGAATTGGACGACCTTAATGTAGAGGTCTGTTACAGGCGTTTGGTAACAAACAGCGTTGCATTTATGCTGATGAGCCGCTGCGGTCTGGATACAAACGAGCATTTTGACCGAGAGGATTTTGAGGGCATTATCAATTTCAATACGCCTGCGACTATTAACGCCCTCGGCATTGCCACAAGCGATATTTCCGAAATGGCTCTCAAGGAAATTTCTCTTGCAATACAAAATCTGCAAATCGCAGAGAAAGGCACAAATCGCACCTTTGTACCAGAAAGCAAAAGCCAATATAATATAGGCAGAATACAACCCGAAAGGAGCGAAAATAATGAACGCAATCACTTACAGCAGGCAAGGCGATTATCTTATTCCCGACCTGACATTACCGACCGAGCAAGAAAATCCGCTTGGCAGATACGCACAGATGCGCAGGAGTTATCTGGAGCAGCACAAGCGAGTGATCTATCTCAACCTGCTGACATCGGGCAAGCTGAACGAGCATCTGTATCAGACCGAGCAGACGGCTCTCCAGAGATTGGAGCTTCTGACGAAGCAGCTTTCAGCCGAACAGGGCGTGACGGAGGAACTGAAAGAGAAAGCCCCGATGCAGTGGGTACAGAGAATGAACAACATCCGCAGTCAAGCGGAGGAAGTGATTATGACCGAGCTGATTTACAAGTAAGCGTTGCCAACGCCGATGAGGTCAAGGTCAATCTTCCCACCGTAGAGGAACAAATCGAAATAATAGCCGAAGCAGAGGACGAAAAATCCTCTGCTTTTGCTGTTTCACAGGAAGATATTGACTCTGTTCTGACAAGAGGAAGCGGCTTTCAAAACGGAAAATACCGTATCTACCGTCAGTTTCAGAAATATGAGGACAGCAAAAGTAATATCGCTTTTCTCAAAAAGGAATACGGTACAGGCGGCGGAACGCACCTTTACTCCGACGGAACAAACGGCAGCGAATGGCACGATGGCAAAGGCATCGGCATTGAAAAGCACGGGTCATATACAAACCCAGACTTGCGGCTCAGTTGGTCTAAGGTTGAAAAGCGGCTGCGTGAGCTGATAAAGGCAAACCGCTATCTCAATCCGAAAGAAAAAGACCATTATGCCGATTATCTGGAGAGCGTGTCAGCACCCCAATATGAGGTTGACGCCCAGAGAAAAATGGCAAGGCAGCGTTTTATCGACGCTCATCGTGACCTGCCGCCTGACGACAAACGGGATACCCTTGCCTTGCGCCTGTCGGACTTTATCCGTGACTTGGACGGGTACGAAAAAGACCTGTTATCCAATGTGGAGCGTTCCAACCTTGCCGATGTTACTGCTGAGCAAATGGAGAAGCACTTGTCCGACCCCGCCACCGTTCAACAGCTCCTTGATTTTCTTACCCAGATACAATGGAAAACGACATCGGTTTTCAGCCGCAGCAATGCGTGGAAATTTTCCGAGGAATTGCGGGAGCTATATCCGCTTCGCTATCTCTATAAAGAGGGCGACGTGGTGTATATCGGCGCAGACAAATACGAAATCACAGATTTTGACGAAAACACCGTATCGCTCCGAAATGCCGAGTTTCCGTTGTTCGGCAAGGAATACAGCCGAGAGGATTTTGAGAAAAAGCTCAAGGAAAATCCCGCAAACGACCATCTGAAAGTTGTCGTGACCGAGAAGCAGCGGACAGAAGCACCGTCCGAGAAGAAGCCAGACGGAATACGGTTTTCTATCGGCTTTTCCGAACACCCTGCTTTTTACGATAGGCAGCTTAATGACCGTTATACGGATTTGAGCTTTGCTCTCGGAAACAAGCTGCTCGGTGTTCTGGACGAAAAGCAGCACCGAGAGCGTGAAAGCAAGGAAATCGGTTGGTATCACAAAACGGATTTTAAGATTACCGCTACCGTCGGCGGCGAGGACTTTCACTATGAGGGGCGTTTTGATATTGGCGACGGCGAGGGCGACCTTATCGCCCACATCAAGAATTATTATGATTACTGCCTGTCGCCGCAATGCCTGTTTATCCCCGAATGGAAGCGACAGGGCGAGGATTATTACCGAGAACGGATGGAAAGTCTGCGCTTGGGGCGTGATGTATTTATCCCATTCTTGGAGCAGAATACCGAGCTGACGCCAGAGGACGAAAAGCTCCTTTCTGAGATTATGGCTACCGAAAGCGACTGGTACAGGAAAGCCGAAGAACCAGAACGACCGTCTGCGGCAGATGAGATGATTGCCTATGCGGAAAAGGTTGCTTCGGAATATGAATCCGAGCCGCAGGAGGAACGCTTTGAGATTTTGATGACCTCGGATGCGTTTCCCGACCCCGAAGATGTTTACGCCATTTGGGATAATATCCGAGAGAAATATTACGCCGATGATTACGGTAAAATTCTGACCTATCCCACAGAGGAAGCGGCAAATGAGGGCTTGGCGGCAGTCAAGAAAGCGGTTGCCGACAAGGAAGCCGAGGAATGGCTGTATGTGGAACGGGCTAAACAAGGTTTAGATCCCGTTCCCGTGCAGGACAACGCCGACCTTATCGGCAAAGAAATCACGATAGACAACCGCAAATATGTTGTGGAGAGCGTCGGCAGGATAAGCGGCGATGTGTCCCTGCGTGACATCACTTTTCAGAACAGCACAGGCTTTCCAATTAACCGAGTGGAGAAAATCGGCTATATCCGAAGCCTTTTGGAACAGGCAAAAGCCGAATTACCGCCCGAAGAAAAGACGGAAGCTCCAGCCGTTTTATCTGCTGACCGTCACAATTTCCGCATTACCGATGACACGCTCGGCGTAGGCGGAGCAAAAGAAAAGTTCCGCAACAATATGGCGGCTATCAATCTTCTGCACGAGCTTGAAATCGAAAACCGCCTTGCCACACCCGAAGAACAGGAAATCCTATCTCGGTATGTCGGTTGGGGCGGTTTGTCTATGGCGTTTGACGAACACAATGCTGCTTGGGCTGACGAGTTTAAGGAACTGTATGCGAGCCTATCCCCAGAGGAATACAACGCTGCTATGGAGTCAACGCTGACCGCCTTTTATACGCCGCCCGTTGTTATCAAGGCAATGTACGAAGCGCTCGACCGCTTGGGCTTCTCACAGGGCAATATCTTGGAGCCTTCCTGCGGCACGGGCAATTTCTTCGGCTTGCTGCCCGAAAGTATGGCAGGCTCAAAGCTCCACGGCGTAGAGTTAGACCCGCTGACAGGTAAAATCGCAAAGCAGCTCTACCAGAAAGCCAATATTGCCATAGAGGGCTTTGAGAAAACAAAGCTCCCAGACGACCATTTTGATGTGGTTATCGGCAATGTGCCTTTCGGAGAAATCCGTGTGAACGACAGCCGATACAACGCCCAGAAGTTTCTCATACACGATTACTTTTTCGCAAAGGCGCTTGATAAAGTCCGTGCCGGCGGCGTTGTAATGTTCATTACCTCTAAGGGAACAATGGACAAAGCAAGCCCAGAGGTAAGAAAATATATTGCCCAGAGAGCCGAGCTGTTAGGCGCAATCCGTTTGCCAGACAACACTTTCCGTGCCAACGCAGGCACAGAGGTCACAAGCGATATTCTCATTCTGCAAAAGCGTGACCGTGTAATTGATGTTGAGCCAGATTGGGTGTATCTGGACACAGACGAAAACGGCGTTACGGTGAACAGCTATTTTGTTCAGCACCCCGAAATGGTGCTTGGGCAAATGCGGCTTGAAAGCACCCGCTTCGGGAAATCAGAGCCTGCCTGCAAAGCCTATGATGACAAATCTCTGTCCGAGCTGCTTCACGACGCCGTTCAAAGGATAAACGGCGAAATCACAGAGCTTGATAATGAGATAGACCAAATCTCCGACGAACAGGACACATCCGTTCCCGCCGACCCGAATGTACGCAACTTCTCATTCACTCTTATAGACGGCAAGGTTTATTTCCGAGAGAATGACCGTATGACCCCTGCCACCGTATCAATGACGGCGGAAAATCGTATCAAGGGACTTATAGAAATACGGGATTGTGTGCGCAGGCTCATTGAGTATCAGACCGAGGATTATCCAGAGGAAATGATACGCACCGAGCAGGAAAACCTAAACCGCCTGTACGACAGTTATACCGAGAAATACGGTCTTATCAACAGCCGAGGAAATTATCTTGCCTTTGCGTCAGACGAGAGCTATTTTCTTTTGTGTTCTCTGGAAGTGCTTGATGACGAGGGCAATTTCAAGCGGAAAGCGGATATGTTTACAAAGCGGACTATCAAGCCGCACCGTGAAGTAACCTCGGTTGAAACATCGAGCGAAGCCCTCGCCCTATCCATCGGAGAGAAAGCCCGTGTTGATTTGCCCTATATGGAACAGCTTACGGGCAAAACGCAGGATGAGCTTGTTAAGGATTTGCACGGCGTTATCTTCAAAGTGCCGAACTCCGAGCCTGTTTCCTATGCAGCCGCAGACGAGTATCTATCGGGCAATGTCCGCACAAAGCTCATTATTGCACAGGCGGCGGCAAAGGACGACCCAGAGCTTGCGGTCAATGTGGAAGCCTTAAAACAGGTCATTCCGAAAGACCTATCCGCTGCCGAAATCTCCGTCCGTCTGGGAACGACTTGGATACCGCAGGAGGATATTCAGCAGTTTGTTATGGAACTGCTTACTCCGTCGCAGTACGCCAGAGGAAAAATCAAGGTGCGCTACACCGAGTTTAACGGCGATTGGTTTATTGTGAACAAAAGCTCCGACTTCGATAATGTCAAGGCAAACAGCACCTACGGTACAAAGAGGGCTTCTGCCTACCGCATTATTGAGGATACTCTGAACCTGCGTGATGTCCGTATTTTTGACTATGTGTATGATGAACACGGCAACAAAAAAGCGGTGTTCAATGCCAAGGAAACGACGGCAGCACAGGCAAAGCAGGAAGCCATCAAGCAGGTGTTTGCGGATTGGATATGGAAAGACCCAGAACGGCGAAACCGTCTTGTTCGCTATTACAACGACACTTTTAACTGTATCCGTCCCCGTGAGTATGACGGCAGTCATATCACTTTCGGCGGTATAAGCCCAGAAATCACATTAAGACCGCACCAAGTAAACGCTATCGCCCATATTCTTTACGGCGGCAATACGCTCCTTGCCCACAAGGTAGGCGCAGGCAAGACCTTTGAAATGGTAGCCGCCGCACAGGAAAGCAAGCGGCTCGGACTTTGCCAGAAATCAATGTTTGTTGTTCCCAATCACCTTGTCGGTCAGTGGGCTTCCGAATATCTGCGGCTCTATCCGAGCGCCAATATTCTTGTTACGACCAAACAGGATTTTGAAACGGGCAATCGCAAGAAGTTCTGCGGGCGCATTGCCACAGGTGACTACGATGCGGTCATCATCGGACACAGTCAGTTTGAAAAAATCCCGATGAGCGTGGAACGCCAGAAAATGCAGTTGGAAAAACAGCTCTTTGATATAGAACGAGGTATTGAAGATGTGCAGGCTTCCAAAGGCGAACAATTCACGGTCAAGCAGCTTATGAAAACCCGCAAGAGTATCAAAGCAAAACTCGACAAACTCAATGATACCAAGCGCAAGGATACGGTAATCGAGTTTGAACAGCTCGGCGTTGACCGCTTGTTCATTGACGAGAGCCATTTTTACAAGAATTTGTACCTCTATACCAAGATGCGCAGAGTGGGCGGTATAGCTCAGACCGAAGCCCAGAAGTCAAGCGACCTTTTTATGAAGTGCCGCTATCTGGACGAAATCACGGGCAACCGAGGAACGATTTTCGCAACGGGTACGCCCGTCAGCAATTCTATGGTAGAGCTGTACTCGGTGCAGAGATATTTGCAGTACGACACTCTGGTACAAAACGGCTTGCAGCATTTTGACAGTTGGGCGTCCACCTTCGGAGAAACCATAACGGCTCTGGAGCTTGCCCCAGAGGGCTATACTTTAGTAGGACGATAAATAATGCGTTTCTAAATTGAAAATAGGCTATCAAAATCGGTCTTGGAACTTCAAAAAAATATTTTGATTTTCTTGAAAAACAGTTCCGCTTTGTACCCCTATTTTCTCCTATTAGCAGAGGGAGTAA
>ERZ827512.505-NODE-505-length-50678-cov-6.395788_pt1 | contig 50678 bp, 49 predicted proteins | sample MGYA00519916_ERZ827512 | MGnify/ENA primary metagenome ERZ827512 (study PRJEB31778, sample SAMEA3449335) | human gut metagenome | biome: human gut; feature: human-associated habitat; material: faeces | place: United Kingdom | collected 2010/2012 ... | reverse complement strand
AAATTCCCCGATAGTTCAGCCGGTAGAACACCTGACTGTTAATCAGGGCGTCGTAGGTTCGAGTCCTACTCGGGGAGCCATAAAATCAATGACCCGGACGTTTTCCGTCCGGGATTTTTTTATTTTTATATATGATTTTCTGCACTTTTTATAAAAAACACAAAATAAAATACGGAACCAGTTTTCAGGGTATATAAACACACCTTAAAATACTGATTCCGTATGTAAAGTTTTAAATATTCAGCTTTTTATTTCCAGCTTATCTTGTCAGTTTATAAATAAGCGCGTTGCAGATTGCAGCCGCAACGTTGCTGCCGCCCTTGCGCCCTACTGCTACGATATAAGGAATGCCTGTCTGCATAATAATTTCTTTTGATTCCACTACATTAACAAAACCTACCGGCACACCGATTACCAGTGCCGGTTTTATTTTGCCTTCTTTTACAAGTTCATCAAGGCGTACCAGCGCGGTAGGAGCATTGCCAACGGCAATAATTACCGGGCCTTCAACAGTGCAGGCTTTTTCCATGCAGGCTGCAGCACGTGTGGAGCCTGCTTCTTTGGCTCTTGCTGCAACATCGGCATCTGCCATAAAGCAAACGGCTTTGGCACCGAGCTTGGCAAGCCCTGCTTTATTAATACCGGTGCAGGCCATATTGGTATCGGTAATAATGGTTGCGCCGTTTTTTAAAGCCTCCAATGCTTTTTCAACTACGCCTTCAGAAAAACGCATATTGCGTGCATAGTCAAAATCAGCAGATGTATGAATAACACGTTTAACAATGCTTATTTTTTCGGGGTCAATTTTTAATTCGCCCAGTTCTTCACCGATAATTTCCATACTGCGTTTTTCTATATCCGCAGGCAGTACATTTTGTAATTTCATATAAACCTCCTGTTATTTTTCAATACCTTCGCGCGCCATAATTCCCTTATCCATCGGATGTTTTACTTTACGCATTTCCGATACATAATCGGCAATTTCTACAAGTTCCGGCGCGGGATTGCGCCCTGTTAAAACAACTTCCAGATTTTCCGGCTTATGCCGCAAAAATTCAATGAGTTTCGGCATTTCAAAAACTTTTGCGTTCAGTGCGCCTATTACTTCATCCAAAATTAAAAGCGAATAGCCGCCGTTTTTTATTTTTGCCAAAACCTGTTCAAACATTTTATTATGATCGATAAGCAAAGCATGTTTTTCTTCTTCATTCATTTGAAAAGTAAACTTTTTGCTTTCTTTGCTGCGCATTACTTCAATATCCGGCAGTTTGGCAAGCGAATAAAGCTCCCCGCTGTCGCGGCTTTTTAAAAACTGCGCCAGCAGAACCTTATTGCCGCGCCCTGCACAGCGTACTGCCAGGCCAACGGCTGCGGTGGTTTTTCCCTTGCCGTCGCCGCAGTAAATATGTACTAACCCAAACATTTAAATACCAGCCTCTAAAATTTCGTAAACTTTCTTCATGTCGATATTCTTTCTGATATTGTCGGCAAGAATATCGTACTGCTGTTTTTTATATTCATCAAAATTGATAACTTTAATGTCGTCGCTGCTCATGCCTTTTTTGGCAAGCAATGCTTCAACAACGGCAGCTGCCACGCCTTCGCTGTCAAAAATGCCGTGTACATAAGTGCCGTAAACATTAAGCTGGCCTTCAATATGCTGCGAACCTTCCGGCATAACGCCGCCTTCTTCGTAAATAGGCTGCATCTGGGTCAGCGCATTATCTTTATCAAATTCGGTTACGCCGGAATGAATTTCGTAGCCGTAAAAATCTTTGCCGCTGAGATTTGCAAAAACGCCCTGTACGCTGCCGAAACGGCCTTCCACGCGGATAGTGCGTTTCTTTTCGGCAAAAATGGTTTCAACATCCAAAAGGCCGATACCGGCAGTATCGCCGCCTTCTTCAACGCCATACGGGTCGCTCAGGTTTTTGCCGAGCATCTGGTAACCGCCGCAAACGCCGAAAATAACAGTCCCTTTATGCGCATGCTTCAGAATTTCTGCTTCAAAACCGCTCTGGCGCAGCCATTTCAGGTCGCCAATAGTATTTTTGGTGCCGGGAATGATAATCATATCGGGATTTTTCAAATCCTGCACTTTATCTACATAACGCAGGGAAACACCGGGAATAAGTTCAAACACGTTAAAATCGGTATAGTTGGACATGCGCGGAATGCGCACAACGGCAATATCAACCGCTTTAACTTCGGTATGTTCGGTTAAGCGTTCGGAAAGGCTGTCCTCGTCTTCAATATCGACATGCAGCATCGGCACTACGCCTACAACGGGCACGCCTGTTTTTTCTTCAATCATTTTCAAACCCGGGCGCAGAATTTCCACATCGCCGCGGAATTTGTTAATAATAACGCCTTTTACCATTGCGCGTTCATCCGGCTCAAGCAGCATTAATGTTCCGTAAATGGAGGCAAATACGCCGCCGCGGTCGATATCCGCAACCAGAAGCACAGGAGCCTTTGCCATTTTGGCCATGCCCATGTTTACAATATCATCGGTTTTAATGTTAATTTCCGCCGGGCTGCCAGCGCCTTCGATAACGATAATATCATTTTTATCTGCAAGGCCATTAAAGGCTTTCATAATTTCCGGCTTCAGCGTATGCTTCATTTTAAAATATTCAGCCGCTGTCATTGTGCCGATAGGCTCACCGTTTACAATAACCTGCGAACCGCTGTCACTGGTAGGTTTTAACAAAATCGGGTTCATGGCAACGTCAGGTTCAATACCGGCAGCTTCCGCCTGCACAACCTGTGCCCTGCCCATTTCCGCGCCGGTGCGCGTTATAAAAGAATTAAGGGCCATATTCTGCGATTTAAAAGGCGCCACCTTATAGCCGTCCTGATTGAAAACACGGCACAAGCCCGCAGTCACGAGGCTTTTGCCTGCATTTGACATTGTTCCCTGAACCATTATTGTTTTGGCCACGTTAATCACTCGCTCCCATTAAAAATTTATGTATATCATGGTAACCGCCAATAATAGGCGCATTATTATCACAGTTAACTGCGGCGGCAATTACCGGCACATTACCGGCGCTGTGTTTGCCTGTTACGCAGCTTGTTACATGGTCGCCGCAAATTAGTATTTTAAGCGGCTCTTTAACGCTTTTTAAAACAGGGCCGATAAAGTCTTCATCAATGCGTGTTATAAAATCCGCTTTACCGGTGTAATCATACCTGTGCGCCGCTTCGTCGCTGCCGTTAAAATGCGTAACCACAAAATCATAATCCTTTAAAAATTTTATGGTTTGCCCTGCCTTGGCGCAAACGTCGGTATCAATATCCGCCGTTGCCGTTGGCAAATCAGGCACCGGCATTTTCAGCGCACGGGCAATGCCGCGTACAATTTCGGCCTTGCATACGGCTGCGCCTTTAATGCCATGCAAATCATAAAATGCAGGCAGCAGCTTTCTTTCCGAAGGCCCCCAAGGATAAATCCGGTAACTGATGCCGTTTCTGGCAAAAGGTTTAAGTTTTTCGGTTGTTTCATCTATAAATGTTTTTAAAAGCAATGACCTTGCTTTCAAATCACTTAAAAGCATGTCAATATTAAGCCCCATGCTCTCGTGCGGAGGCGCAATATGGCAGTCATGCAGAATCTGCCTGTCATTATCCAGAATCAATAAATTGCGGTACTCGGAAAGATGCAAAAACTCAATTCCCTGCCACAGCTTATTGCATACGGCGGCAGCTTCTGCCATTTCTTTTGCTGTAAGCCCCATTGCGTTAAAAGAAACAAGCCTTCCAGCTTCGTCAACGGATGCCAGATTGCAGCGCAGCACCATTTCATATTCACTGATGTCGCGCCCGTTTGCCAAAAGTTCCAGATAGGCACGGTTAAGCGGAAAATCCTTCTGCTCAACGCCCAGCAGCCGTAAAATACAGCCCAGGCTTTCCGCCGGAAAATCGCTGCCGCAAATGCTTATTTCCGAATATGAGCCTTTTTTCAGCAGTTTGTCAATATTAGGATGCCGGGCATATTCAAACGGCGTCCTGCCCCCAAAAGCATCTATCGGGTCATCTCCCAACCCGTCAATTATCACCATTAATGAGCGCATTATTTTGTACTTCCTTTAATGCTTTGATAAATCTTATATTAACGGCATGCCTTTTAACGGCAATGCGGTAATAATTTCCGTTTAAGTTATGGTAATTGGCGCAGCTGCGGATTAAAAAGCCCTTCTTTAAAAGCTGTTCTTTTAAATCCTGCGGCTGTTCCAGTTTGAAAAATATATAATTAGCCTCAGAGCCATAGGTTTTAGCGCCGAGCCTGTTCAGCGCGGCGGTAAGATAACGGCGTTCTTTTGCTATAAGTTTTTTTGCCTTTTCAACATATGCAGTTTCATCCAAAGCTGCGCAGCCAGCTTCCTGCGCCGGTACGGAAACATTCCAGTCCTGCCCGCATTCATGCAGGCACAAAAGCAAATCCGTATCTGCCGTAAGGCAGTAGCCAAGACGCAAACCCGGCATGGCATAGGTTTTTGTAAAGGCCTTTAATATAATAAGATTATTATTGTTTTGCAGCTTTTCAATCATGCTGTAAGCATTTTCGTCAGCCACAAAATCCATAAAACATTCGTCAATTAAAATTTTTATATTAAGTTTTTGGCACTTTTCAATTATCTCTGTTAAAAGTTCTTTATTAATAAGTTTGCCGGTAGGATTATTGGGATTGCAGATAACCACAAAATCAATATCCGGCGTTAACTGCCTCAAAATATCGCTTTGAGGTTCAAAATTATTTTCTTCCCGCAGCAAGTAATAATCTATCCGGCAGCCAACACTGCGCAGAGCCTTTTCATAATCGGCAAAGGTAGGCGCCAGAAGCAGTGCTTTTTTCGGCCTTAAGGCCAACGCCAGTTTAAACAGTACATCTGCTGCACCGTTGCTGAAAAAAATGTATTCCCCGGGCACGGCTAAAAATCCGGCCAGTTTTTCCGTTAAGCGGCGGCAGAACGGGTCCGGATAATCCGCACATCCTGCAATGGATTTTACAATTGCTTTTTTTACAGACTGCGGCAACCCAAGCGGATTAATGTTTGCAGAATAATCAGCAAGGTTCTTTTTGCCGCTGGCGGTATATATATCGCCGCCATGCACATAGGTATACATCATTTACTCTCCAATTATAAAAATCTTAATTAAATACACCAATGAAAAAGTTAAAATGCTTAAAATACAGGTCATGTACATTAAGCCATTCATTTTCACAATATCTTCGGCATCCGTTTTTTTCACTTCGTCGCCAATGGTATCTTTGGGCACCCATTTGCCAAAGTAAAAATGCCCGCCGCCAAGTTTAATGCCAAGCGCACCGGCTGCTGCCGATTCCGTCATGGCCGAATTGGGGCTTAAATGATGGCGCCTGTCGCGCTTAAAAATACGCCACGAACCGGAAGCATCCATATTCAGAAAATATGCTGCCGCTACCATTAACAACCCGGAAATACGCGCCGGTATAAAGTTGGCTACGTCATCCAGCTTTGCTGCACAGCGCCCGAAATACAAATATTTATCGTTTTTATAGCCAACCATGGAATCCATGGTATTAATTGCTTTATACAAAAATGCCAGCGGCGCCCCGCCGATAAACATGAAAAACAGCGGTGCAATAACGCCGTCAGAGGTATTTTCCGCAACTGTTTCCACGGCAGCCTTTGCAACTTCTTCGTCAGTAAGTTCTGCCGTATCGCGCCCTACAATCCACGAAAGTTTTTTGCGCGCTTCCTGCAAATCGCCGCTTTTCAGTGCATCGTACACCTGCAAACTTGCTTCTTTAAGAGAACGCATTGCAAAAATCTGATAAAACATAAATGTTTCAACGGCAAACGCCAGTACCGGGCTGTACATTTCTGCCAGCGTTAAAATAAAATAAGGCACAGCAAAGGTTACCGTTAAAACAATAACCACCAGCACAAAGCCGCCAATCAGCAAACCTTCCGGCTTTTCTCCGCAAAAGCGGCGCACAGCCTTTTCGGTTATACTTATCAGTTTGCCTATAAAGCAAATAGGATGCGGCAGCCAGCGCGGGTCGCCAAAAATAAAATCTAAAATAAACCCCAAAATTATTGCTGTTAAAAGACCCATACTACAAACCCTTCATCATCAACCAATCATTATTTATCCCTGTAAGCGCGGCAGGCTTTTACAAAATTTGCAGCAAACTCTGTATTGCCCCACAAATGAATGTGCGGATAGCCTGCGTAAAGGTTCGGCGTTGTGTAAACCGCTTCCCATGCTTTTGTTCCGGAAGCTTTGGCAACGGCAAAAGTGTCGCCGTTATTGGTGCTGTCGGAATAATGGAACTCGTGCCCGTTAATTTGCCCGCCTTTTTTGCACAGCAGATTATCGCGCTTGGCCGTTAAAACAACATAGCCAAAACGGTTCAGCTTCTGCGTCATATAAGTTTCGCCATCTACAACACCTGCCCAGTCATAAACATGCCCATTTTTATCGCGGAAAGCCTTCATCAGGTACATAAAGCCGCCGCATTCGGCAATGCACGGCAGCCCGGAATCTACCGCATTTTTTATGCTTGCGCGCATGGATAAATTATCCTGCAGCACTTTGGCATACAGCTCCGGATAGCCGCCGCCAAGATACAAACCGTCACATTCCGGCAGCTTTTTATCTTCCAGCGGGCTGAAATATACAAGCTGCGCCCCAAGGCTTTCCAAAAGTTCCAGCGCGTCCTGATAATAAAAGCAAAAGGCCTTGTCGTAAGCAACGGCAATTTTTACACCGGCAATTTTTTCCTGCTGCAAATCTGTATAAGTTAATGCCGGAGCCGCTGACGCAATTTCAAGCAGCCTGTCAAAATCAATGCTTTTTTCTGCCTGGGCAGCAAGCGTATTGATAATTTCCTGCAAACCGGTAATTTCACCTGCAGTTACAAGCCCTAAATGGCGACTTTCAAAATTGCAGTTTTCCATATGCGGCATATAGCCGAGCAAAGGTATGCCGGTTTCTTTTTCAATGGCTTCTTTATAAAAAAGATAACTCATTGCCGTTACATTATTTAAAACCGCTCCGGCAACATTTACATCTTTACGGAAGTTTTTAAAGCCTTCAATCATGGCGGCAATGGAAAGAGCAGCCCCTTTGGCGTTTACAACCAAAATTACTGGCGTTTGGGTAAGGCGCGCCAAATCGTAGGCACTGCCTTTAAGCGTAGTGCCCATGCCGTCAAAAAAGCCCATAGCTCCTTCCAAAACCGCAATATCGCAATCCTTGCCGTTTTTGGCAAGCAGATATTTGGCAGTTTCTTCCGGAAGCATGAATAAATCCATATTGCGTGATTTTGTGCCGATAACACGGGAATGAAACATCGGGTCGATATAATCCGGGCCGGATTTAAACGCCGCCGTTTTCAGCCCTTTGTTCATTAACGCTTTCAGCACGGCACAAGTTAAAGTTGTTTTGCCGCTGCCGCTGGCAGGTGCAGCCAGCATAAAACGCGGCAGCTTCAGTTCAGCCATTTTACTCACCCTTTTTCAATGCCGTCATTATATAAACAGGGTTCTGGGACATCATCAAATTATAAGCACCAAGTTTTTTGGCACGCGCCGCAAAAACATTTACAATATCAAGCGCGTAGGTTTCATGCTGCTTGTAATACTCCACCACTTCTATCAAAGTTTCAACGGTAATGGCATTAATTACCACGCGGCAGTTTACGTTTTTTGCGTAAATTGTGTCTAACATTTTGCACAAATTACCGCCGCTGCCGCCGATAAACACGCAGTCCGGTACCGGCATTTCTTCCAGTTTTTCCGAAGCCTCGCCTGCAATTACGGTAAGGTTCTCCACGCCGAACAGCTCTTTATTTTTTTCAATAAGCTGCACTGCTTCCGGATTGCGTTCAAACGCATAAACCATGCCGCGTTTGGCCTGCAAAGCAAGTTCAATGGAGCAGGAACCTGTACCGGCGCCAATATCATAAATAACATCGGTTTCCTGCGGCATCAATTTGGAAATGGAAACCGCACGGATTTCCTGCTTCGTCATCGGCACTTTGCTGCGCATGAACAAATCGTCGTTCAAACCGTGGACATTATGTGCCAGAATTTTAGCGTCTTTATTAATAATCATCATTACAGAAAGCGAAGAAAACTGTTTTTGTGCAGCTTCTTTCGCCTTCATGGAACTGATATTTTCGTTATCATAAGAAAGGTTTTCACCGACATAAACCTGTACGCCGCCAAGCCCGAAACTGCACAGTTTGGCGCACAGAGCCTGCGGCGAATTTTCTCCGCCGGTAAGGGCAAATACTTTTTCATTATGGGCAACGGCTTCAATAAAATTCTGCCTGCGGCCGTGCATGCTGATAATTTTTGCGTCATCCCAGGACATTTGCAGCTGCTGCGCAAAATAAACAAGGCTGCTGATACCGCAAAAACGCACACATTCACAATCCGGCAGCTTGCCGCTAATAGTTTTGGCAAGGCTGAAAAAGCCTACATCGCCGCTTACAAGTATGCTGACAATATCTTTTTCAGGATTGGCATTTGCGCAAATATTGCATATTTCTGCCGTCTTGATGGTGTCATAAAAACGCTTTTCAGACGCAAAATTTGCAAGCATACGCTTGTCGCCAATCAAAATCGTACTTTGGTTTATTGCTTCAAGGGCTGCACCGGTTAACAGTTTGGGGTTGCCAGGCCCAATGCCTACAATATTAACCCTTAACATTTCTTCACCTTCATTCTGCGGTCTGGTAACGCTTTTTCATAAGCGCCGCTATATCTGCATAACCGCTGCCGTGTTCGTTTTCGCTTCTGGCAATTATAACAAGTTCCGCTCCGGCTTTATGTGCTGCGGATATTTTTTCTTCAAAACCGCCGGCTTTGCCGGAATCCTTAGTTACAAGGTATTTTGCATTAAAATGCTTAATCATGGCTATGTTTAAATCTTCTTCAAACGGGCCCTGCATGCAGACCACGTTAGCAGGCTTATAGCCAAGCTCCACAGCTTTGGCCAGGGAATCCTGCATCGGCAGAATCCTCAGCGCTATACGCTCACTATAATCCGGCACAGCCGTAAAATCAGGCAGATTTTTACTGCCGGTTGTTAAAAATATTTTGCCTTCAGTATGGCTTAACAATTCGGCTGCTTCTGCGGCGTCGTGCACAACTATGGCACTGCCGTAGCCTGCTTCCGCCGGGCGTACAAGCCGCAGATATTCCGTATTGTTTAAAGCGCAGGCTTCTTTTACGGTTTGCGTAACTACCGTAGCATACGGATGTGTAGCGTCAATTACGCAGTCCGGCTTGTGTTCTGCCAAAAAGCTGCACATAGCCGTTAAATCCATACGCTCCGGCAGAACTTTAACATTATTGTGTTCTTCAATAAGGCCGGCTCCGTACAAGGTCGCCACCGAAACATATATTTCAATATCAAGCGCAGCAAGCTCTTTTACAAGCCCGCGCCCTTCGCTTGTACCGCCGATAATCCAAATGCGTCTGTTCACAGCTTATAGCCTCTGGGGGTAACCAGTTTGCCGTTAATAACTTCGGTTTGCGAGTTGCCGATAATTACAGTAGAGAACATATCTACCTGTTTATCGCGCAGTTCCTGCAAAGTAGTAATTTCATAAGTTTCGCCGTCGCGGCCGATGTTGCGCACAATGCCTGCCGGTACATCAGGGCGCTGGTTTTTCAGCATAATGTCGCAGGCTTTCTGCAAATAATCGTGGCGCTTAAAGCTGGAAGGATTGTACAGGCAAATGCAAAAATCAGCCTGAGATGCGCAGTCAAGGCGTTTTTCGATTTTTTCCCACGGAGTCAGCAAGTCACTTAAAGAAATAAGGCAGAAATCGCTGATGAGCGGAGCGCCGAGCACTGCCGCACCGGAGCAGGCTGCGGTAATGCCGGGAACTACTTCAATATCCAGCTCCGGATGGTCTGCCGCTACCTGGTACATAATGCCTGCCATGCCGTAAACGCCTGCGTCGCCGCTGGAAATCATTGCTACGGTTTTGCCTTTCAGAGCTTCTTCAACAGCAAGGCGGCAGCGGTCAACTTCCTTGCGCATGCCGGTTGTTAAAAATTCCTTGCCGGGAAAATCGTTTTTAATTAAATCTATATAAACATGGTAACCCGCAATAACATCACATTTTTCAAGCGTGTTTTTAGCGCGTGCGGTCATTTGTTCCACACCGCCGGGGCCTAAACCTACTACATAAACTTTCTGCATTTTACACCATCCTAAATTTATTTTAAAAATCTATAATCAGCGGTTCTTCCGCAACCGCTAAGGTAACACCGTCGTGAGCCGTTTTGCACAATTTAAGGCAGCCGCCGCTTGCAAGCACTGCCGAACGCTCACAAACGTTATCAACGCCTGCAATGCTTTTTACAAAAGCGCTCGGCGTAAAATCACCTTTTGCCTGCTGCAGTTCTGCGGCGGTATAAAATTTTACCGGCACATTATGCTTTGCCGCAAAAGCAAGCAGCCCGGCTTCATCTTTTTTTAAATCTACCGAAGCTATGCTTTTTACACAGCGCATGTCAAACCCATGCTTTTCCATTTCAGCAAGCACAAAGTTTTCTATTTTTTCCAAAGGCGTATTTCTGCGGCAGCCAATGCCCAAATGTAAAATTTTAGGCATTAAAACAACCGTTGTGTTAAACGGCTTCTTGTTTTTGCAGGTTGTTACAGCCATGCCTGTTTCTCCGCTGCCGGCAAGTTCCACGCCGGAAGGCAGAGCACCTTTAATTGCGTAATCGCTACATAGCCCTGCTGTTTTGCCTGCAACAAGCGCCGCTGCAAAATCTTTGGCGGCCTGCATGCTTTCAATAACCATGCCGCGCCTTGCCGCCCATTCGTCAACCGCAAACAGGTTATTAACATCGGTTGCGGTGGTAACAACGGGCACGGCTTTAATTGCGGCGGCAATCTGCCTTGCAAGCTCGTTGGCACCGCCAATATGGCCCGAAAGAAGCGATATTACAAAGTTTGCGCATTCATCAATAACAAGCACTGCCGGGTCGGTGGTTTTGCTTTTAACATACGGCGCAATAGCGCGCACCGCAATGCCGCTGGCACCAATAAATATCAGCGCGTCAGCCTTATTAAAATACTCAGCGCAAACAGCCTTGTAATCGTCAACAGCAGTTAAACCTTCGCATACACCGGCAAACTTCGGCATAGTGCAGCATTTTGCCTCGCAGCCAATGCCTGCCAAAAACCTGCCTATGGCGGCGTTAAGCAGCCCGCCGCGTTTGCTGAAGGAAAAAATAACTGCCAGCATTATTTAACCTCAGGTTTAATATCCAGTTTGCTCGGGTCTGCTTCGCGGTAACCGTGCGCAAAGGTCGGGTTATACAGTTCGCTTCTGTCATATTCGCTGCCAAGGAAGTAGCCGACAGTAATGAGCGCGGTTTTGGTAATATTGTATTTTGCCGCGGTTTCGGCAATAGTGCCTACCGTGCAGCGGCAAACCTTTTCATCAGGCCAGGAAGCCTTATAAACAATGGCTGCCGGGGTATCTTCTTTATAACCGCCTGCAATGAGTTCTTTCTGGAGTTTTTCCAGCATGCTGGAACTTAAAAAGATTACCATTGTTGCATTGTGCGCAGCATAATCGGCAATTTTTTGTTTTGAAGGAACAGGAGTGCGCCCTTCCATACGGGTAATAATAACCGACTGGCTTACATTCGGCAGAGTGTATTCTGCTTTTAAAGCGGCTGCAGCAGCGCAGAAGGAACTTACGCCGGGCACAATTTCATAATCGAGCCCATAGCTGCGCAGAAGGTCAATCTGTTCACGGTGAGCACCGTAAATGCTGGGGTCGCCGGTGTGCAGACGTACAACAAGCTTGCCGCTCTGTGCTGCCGGTACCATGGCTGCAATAACTTCTTCCAAAGTCATTTTTGCGCTGTCCATAATTACGCAGTCAGGTTTCGCATATTTTAAAAGTTCTGGATTAACTAAGGAACCGGCATAAATAATAAGGTCAGCCTTTTCCAAAAGTTCTTTGCCTTTCACCGTAATTAAATCCACGGCACCCGGGCCTGCTCCAATAAAATAAATCATTTGTCAAACTCCTTTTCCTTAACTAAAATTATCGAAAAATAACTGCTTTTTTCGTCAATCTCATTCAAATCACGGTAAACTTTTTCGCCTGGCAGTCCGCAGCGTTCTACCATTGCGGCATGGCTCAAAAGCCCGCGTTCTTTAAGTTCGTCGCGCACACTGGCAATCTGGCTGGCCGATTTCATCAGCACTTTATTGCCGGGCGCGTCTAAAAATTTACTCGATTCTTTATAACTGCCGGGCAGGATGATTAAAGGCTCTGCCTTTTCGCACAGCGATACGTTAAGCTTTGCGGCAACGGCGCAGAAGCTGGTTACACCGGCAACGAGTTCCGCATCATAGCCTGCTTTAAGCACCAGTTTATGCACATAAATGCAGGTAGCATAAACAGTCGGGCAGCCAAGCGTGATAAACACCACGTTTTTGCCTTCGTCCAAAAGTTTGGTAATGGTATCGGCGCCTTCCTGGTGTGCCTTGGCCAAAGCGTCTTTATCTTTCGTCATCGGCATGTAAATAACAACCTGTTCCTTTTCGTCGATATTTACAATCTGATTAACGATATTTTTTGCAGTCATAATATCGCCGTCGCCTTTGGGAAGCGCTACAACATCACATTCCTTCAAAAGGCGCACCGCCTTCAGCGTCATCAGTTCCGGGTCGCCGGGGCCAATGCCTACGCTGTACAATTTACCTCGCATTATCTTCATCCTTCCTTTTCATCTGATGCAGTTTTATAAGTTCATCTGCATGGGCTGTTTTGCCCAAAATGCCATATACGTTGGAGAACATCAGCGCGCCGGTTTTTAATTTGCCGTGCACGCGGTGCTGCATATAATAATCTATCTTTTCCGTAACTGCTGGCATAACTTTGTCAAACAGGTTTTCTGCCTTTAAAATTTTAATAACTTCGTCAGTAGTCAGTGCTTCGTAAATTTTACGCCCTGTTTCAAGGCCAGCGCCGTTAAACAGCGCCTGCAGGGCAAACAGTTCGGTGCGGCAGTCCGCATACTTGCTGTGCGTATTCATTACGCCCTGCGCCAGTTTTACCAGCTTGCCGCTGTGCCCTATTAAAAGCAGGCTTTCAAAGCCTTTATACACGGCGTAGTCCAAAAGCTCGCCTACAAAGTTGCTGCATGTAACGGCGTTGTCAATATCCACCTGCAAATTATCGCGTGTAAAATCTTCGCCGTAGTTGCCAAAAAATACCAATAAATCTTTATTGCCCTTTTCGGCCTGTACATTTATTTCGGTGTACATGGTTTCAATCAGCGCCGTGTCGCTCATCGGCTCAACTATGCCGCTGGTGCCCAAAATGCTGATGCCGCCTTCAATGCCAAGGCGCGGGTTAAAAGTTTTCGGCGCTATTTGTACACCTGCCGGGGCAGATATTGTAACCTTCAAGCTGCCGCTGTAATTAAACTGTTCTGCTGCATCACGCAGGCTTTTTAAAATCATTTTGCGCGGCACAGGGTTAATGGCAGGGCCGCCCACGCTGCACGCAAGGCCCGGCTTTGTTACCCTGCCGACGCCTTCGCCACCCTCAATGATATCTTCCGGCGCGTCAGTTTTTTCTACTTTGGCATAAATTAAAATGCCGTTAGTGTCATCAGGGTCGTCGCCGCTGTCTTTTTGTATGGCGCAGCAAGCGTAATCCGGCCTCATTTCAACCTCGTGCGTTTCAAGGTGCAGGCGCACGCCCTTTGGCGTATCTATATCGGCAAAATCAATGCGGCGCCCGGAAAGCAGCATCATAGCCGCGGCTTTGGCAGCAGCGGCGGCACAGCTTCCGGTTGTGTAACCGCAGCGCATTTGTTTGCCCTGCGAAAATGTGTATTCTTCCATAAAAATCCTTTCCAATTCCGGCACAATACGCCGGAACAGCTGCCTTTAATAATAAAAAAGGCTCCTGCCCTACGGCAGAAGTCACAAATACCAACAACACCGCTTGCGCAGTGTTCCTTTTGCTCTCTCCATCGCCCGTAGATACAGCCATTATCAGCCATGCTTCCGGCTAAAACCGGCGGCGGGACCGCTGCGGGCTTGCACCGCAGTACACAGGCCGATTTATTCACTTACCGTATCATTATAACATAGAATTTTTAAAAGTCCAATAAAAATCGTTCCCGGCAAGTTAAATATTGCCCGCTTTGCCTGCCCCTGCTATAATAAAACAGATACAGGAGGACGATATTTATGAATATGCAGGAAATGATAGCACGCATTAACTTTCTGGCGCGCAAAAAACGCACCGAAGGGCTTACGGAAAGCGAACTTCTTGAACAGAAAGAACTTTATGAAGCATATCTTGGCAATATCCACGCGCAGGTAAAACAAAAGCTCGACAGCCTGCTTGCCGCCGGCCAGGAAAACACGGTGCAGCACTAATGTTTACTTTAGGCCCCGGAACCGTTTATTATGAAGACGGCTTTATGCTTGTTATTAATAAACCGGCAGGCATGCTGGTACACCCCACCGTTAAAGAGGACGGCGGCACTTTATATAATTTTGTTAAGCGCTATTACGAAGCCAGCCATATAGAAAGCGGCCTGCACCCAGTTTCAAGGCTCGACCGCAATACTTCCGGGCTTGTTGTTTTTGCCAAGCAGCCGCGCATCCAGTTTTTGCTTTCGCAGCAACAAATGGTAAAAAAATACCTAGGCATTACGGCAAACCTTCCGCCTGCCGCAGAAGGCATTATTGAAGCGCCCATTGCCCGCAAGGAAGGCAGCATAATTGAGCGCTGCATCAGTGAAAGCGGCAAATATGCCCGCACCGATTACCGCGTGCTTTTTACAAATAAAAACATGGCACTTGCGGAACTTACGCTGCACACGGGGCGCACCCACCAGATACGCGTGCACCTTGCGCATATAGGCTGCCCGCTTTATAACGACAACCTTTACGGAACGCCCGGGCCGCAGAGCCGTCACGCGCTGCATGCCAGTTATTTAAAATTTACCCACCCAGTTACCGGCAGTGTTTTGGAAATTTCCTGCGGGCTTCCGGAAGATTTGCGTAAAATTATATACTAATTATCAATATAGTATGCTATAATTAACTTATAAAATTCTTGAAAAGGAGTTGTAGCAAATGCCATTAGTAACATCTACAGAAATGTTTAAAAAAGCCTATGAAGGACATTACGCTGTTGGCGCGTTCAATGTCAATAATATGGAAATTATACAGGGAATTGTTTCTGCCGCCAAGGAAGAAAATTCCCCTTTAATTTTGCAGGTTTCCGCAGGCGCCCGCAAATATGCCAGCCACATTTATTTAATGAAACTGGTAGAAGCAGCCGTTGAAGACACCGGCCTGCCCATCTGCCTGCACCTTGACCACGGCGAAGATTTTGAAATCTGCAAAGCCTGCGTTGACGGCGGCTTTACCTCCGTTATGATTGACGGCAGCAAGCATCCGTTTGAAGAAAACATTGAGCTTACCAAACGTGTTGTTGACTACGCCCACAACAAAGGCGTTGTTGTTGAAGCAGAACTCGGCCGCCTTGCCGGTGTTGAAGACGCAGTTAAAGTAAACACCAAAGACGCTACCTACACCGACCCTGACCAGGCAGTTGAATTTGTAGAACGCACCGGCGTTGACTCTCTGGCTATCGCTATCGGCACCAGCCACGGCGCTTACAAATTTAAAGGCAAACCGGAACTTGATTTTGCCCGCCTTGAAAAAATTACCAACATGCTGCCGGGCTTCCCGCTGGTACTGCACGGCGCGTCCACCGTTATTCCGCAGTTTGTTGAAGAATGCAACAAATACGGCGGCAAACTGGACGGCGCACAGGGCGTTCCGGAAGACATGCTTTTAAAAGCAGGCAAATTCGGCGTTTGCAAAATTAACATTGATACCGACCTGCGCCTTGCAATGACTGCTTCCATCCGCAAATATATGCACGAACATCCTGCTGATTTTGACCCGCGCCAATACTTAAAACCTGCACGAGAAGCCATTAAACAAATGGTAGTTCACAAAATGCGCGACGTACTGAACAGCAGCGGCAGACTGTAATAATCACAATGTTAAATCTGAATTAAACTTAAAAGCACTTGTATGTAAGGTTCGCCCTAATGCAAGTGCTTTTGTTCTATCTGTTTACTTAATATTTCAGCAACGGGTATTTTTTTAATATCAAATAACTATGCCTAAACTGATTTTTCACTCCGTTTTCCGTACAATGATTTTAAACGGTTTAATAATAATAATTAAAAATGTGGGCACATCATAGTAAAATAAGTTTTAATTTATATTTCATTTTTTAGCATTACTATAAAAACATCTGACAAGGAGTGTGATTGAAAATGATTTACCGCCTCAGAAGATGGAGCGCCGCCCTGCTGCTGGGAATGCTTTTAAGCCTGCTAAGTATCTTGCAATGCTTTGCTGCAGGCACCGTCAGCCAGGTTAACTTGCATATCGGGCAAACGCCGGATGCCGTTTACCTCACCTATTCCGCACCGGACGCAGCACAGGGAGTGTTTTCCGTAACAGGTCCAAAAGGAACTGCTGATTATGCCGCCAATCCCATCTGGTCGGATTCGGCAGGCAAATACCTTTATTCTGCCAAAGTGGATGGGCTTGCCCCAGATACTAACTATACCTATAACATTGCAGGCTCTTATTCCGGCACGTTTAAAACGCCGGCAAACTCCGGCGCGTTTACCTTCGCCTTTCTAACCGATACGCAGATTGGTTTTGCAGCTGACGCCAAAGCTACTGGAGCTATGTTCTCTCTGCTGAACAGCCGTGATGATTTGGCTTTTGCCTATATTGCCGGTGATATGACAGACTCCTCCCGTAATGAACGGCAATGGGAAATGCTTTTTGAAAACGGCGGTGTAAATTCTGCTGCCGGGCAAACCTTTTTCGGCAGCCACCTTATTGCTGCCGCACAGGGCAACCACGATAACAGCAGTTTCAGCGGCCATATTACTGCCCCCTGCGCCAACAGCGGTGTAGGCCCTGTTGTTTATGCTTTTGATTACAGCAACGTAAAATTTGTAGTTCTTAACATGAACAACCCGGACACCTGGGCAGCACAGGCAGATTTTCTGCGCCAGCAGGCAGCCGATGCCAAAAATAACAGCAAGTGGCTTGTTGCCGGCTTTCACCAGTCTCTCTATTCCGGCGCCGCACATATCGTGGATTCCGGCATTATATCCGCACGTAAATTCTGGTCACCACTGTTTGCAGAACTTGGCGTGGATTTGGTTTTGCAGGGGCATGACCATGTATATGCCAGAGGCTTTGTAACAAGCACAGGCAGCAACGCAAACCTGACTGCGGAAAACAATACCTATCACACCGGTATTCCTCTCTACATTACCGGCGGACACTCCGGCGCGGTTAAATGGTATGCGGCACGCAATTACCAGATTTCTGCCGGTGACCCGCTGACACCCAATTACAGCTTTCTGGATGTAAATTCCGCAGCGCCTGCCCAAAATCCGTGGGGCACGGATACCAGCAAAACACATGAGCAAACATATATTTTAATTAATGTTGACGGTGATACTATGACTATCTCCACCTATATGTTCCGTTATGACGGAATCTCCGATAAAATGGCAACTCCTCCCTATCTGTACGACAGTTTAACCATAAGCAGATAAGCAACTGTCTTGTAAATTTTAACAGTTAAAATGCAAAAAGCGCTTGCATTCAGAGCAATATCTGATACAGGCGCTTTTTTATATAAAAAATAAGGCTCCGCAAAGCACGGAACCTTTGTGAATTTATTTATTGTATTTTATGTACTGCTTCCGCCATTTCTTTTATGTAATCGCTAACGGGCTGCACGCAGTCCGTACCGTATTTGCCAACTATTTTTACAACTGCGCTGCCAACAATGGCGCCGTCGCTTACTGCTGCCATTTCTTCGGCCTGTTCAGGCGTTGCTATGCCAAAACCAACTGCTGCCGGCACATCCGTTGCCTGGCGTATTTTTTCCGTCATGGCGGCAATGTCGGTGGTAATATCGCTGCGCACGCCAGTAACGCCAAGCGAAGAAACAATATACACGTACCCTTCCGCATCTTTGGCAATCATTTTAATGCGCTCATCAGATGTCGGCGCTACCAACGGAATTAAATCCACGCCGTACTTACGGCAAAGCTCTGCCAGCGGCGTTTTTTCTTCATAAGGCACGTCCGGCACAATAATTCCGTCCAGCCCAACGCTTTGGCAGTTTGCCAGAAATTTTTCCGTGCCATAGGTAAAAATGGGGTTGATATAAGTTAAAAACACCAGCGGCACATCCGTTTTTGTGCGTACGTTTTTTAACATGGCAAAAATTTTATCGGTTGTGGTGCCTGCACTTAAAGCGCGGATGTTGGCTGCCTGAATTACTTCGCCCTCCGCCACCGGGTCGGAAAAAGGTATGCCCAGTTCAACAATATCCGCACCGGCGTTTGCCATGGCAACGATAAGCTTCTCTGTAACATCAAGGTTCGGGTCGCCTGCCGTTATAAAAGGTATGAAACATTTACGCTGTTTTTTGAAAGCTGCTGCTATTTTACTCATGCAAATCCACCCCCATGTATCTTGCAATGGCTGCTACGTCTTTATCGCCGCGGCCGGAAACATTTACTACGATAATTTTATCTTTCGGCAAAGTAGGCGCCAGCTTTTGTGCATAGGCAATAGCGTGAGCGCTTTCGATAGCCGGAATAATGCCTTCCGTTCTGGAAAGATAGCTGAATGCCGCTACCGCTTCGTCGTCAGTTGCCGATACATACTGCGCACGCCCGCTATCATAAAGTGCTGCGTGTTCAGGCCCTATGCCGGGGTAATCAAGCCCTGCCGAAATGCTGTATACCGGTGCAATCTGGCCGTATTCATCCTGCAAAAAGTAAGATTTCATGCCATGGAAAATGCCGAGGCTGCCGCGGGCAATGGTTGCCGCCGTCTGCGCAGTATTAACGCCGCGCCCTGCTGCTTCCACGCCGATAAGCTGTACTTCCTTGTCGGGAATGAAATCATAAAACAGGCCCATGGCGTTAGAGCCGCCGCCCACGCACGCCATTACAACATCCGGCAGGCGGCCTTCTTTTTCAAGCATCTGTGCTTTCACTTCCTTGCCGATAACGCTTTGAAAATCACGTACCATTTCCGGATACGGGTGCGGCCCCATAACGGAACCGAGCACATAATAGGTATCGTTTACATTGGCAGTCCACTGGCGCAGCGCTTCGTTAACGGCATCTTTAAGGGTTTTGGTGCCGCTTTCCACCGCTACTACCTTTGCCCCCAAAAGTTCCATGCGGAATACGTTCAGAGCCTGTCGTTCGGTATCCTCGCGCCCCATATAAACCGTACATTCCATATCCATCAGCGCAGCCGCCGTTGCCGTTGCCACGCCGTGCTGGCCTGCGCCTGTTTCCGCAAGCACACGTTTTTTGCCCATTTTTTTGGCCAGCAGCACCTGCCCCAGTACGTTGTTTATTTTGTGTGAGCCGGTATGGTTCAGGTCTTCGCGTTTTAAATAAATTTTAGCGCCGCCAAGGTCTTTAGTCATCTTTTCGGCATAATACAAAAGCGAAGGGCGGTTGGCGTATTCGTGAAAAAGTTCCTGCAATTCTTTGTTAAACTGCGGGTCGTTTTTATAATATTCATAAGCCTTTTCAAGCTCTATAACCGCGTGCATCAATGTTTCCGGTATATACTGCCCGCCGTGTATTCCGTATCTTCCTTTAGTCATCATATTCATCCTTTCACCTGTTTTATAAAATTTTTAATTTTAACTTCATCCTTACTGCCGCCGGTTTCCACTCCGCCGCTTACATCAACGGCGTATGGCTTTAAGCCTTTTAATGCGCTGCGCACATTCCCGGCATTCAGCCCGCCGGCTAAAAAGTAAGGTTTATTTATTTTAACGCCCTTTAAAAGCTGCGTATCAAACTGCCTGCCCGTTCCGCCGTATGAAGCTCTGCTGTAAGTATCAAACAAAAAATAATCGCAGTTGTAAAACGCGGCTTTTTTTATGTCTGCTTCTTCCCTTACGCGCACGGCTTTAATAACTGGCAGTGTGCATATTTTGCGCAGTTCCGCAATATAGGCGTTGGTTTCATCTCCGTGCAGCTGCACCATATTTATTATGCCAAGTTCGGCAGCCGCGGCAATTTCCTCCGGCGGGGCATTTACAAAAACCCCGATGCTCTTTATTTTTTTATTCAGCTTTGCTTTCAGGCTGCGTGCCGTTATTAAACTTACATACCGTTTGCTTAACGGATAAAACACAAAGCCGGTAAAATCAGGCTTTTGCCTGTTTACAAATTCCACGTCCTGCAAAGTTTTTATACCGCAGATTTTTACCTTTACCACCACTCAACACCTGCCAGTTGTTTCAGCGCACCTGCTGCGTCACCGCTGCGCATCAGCGTTTCACCTATTAATACGGCGTCTGCACCGGCGTTTTGCAGTTTTACAATATCATCGCGCGTTTTTATGCCGCTTTCCGCCACAAAAGTTATGCCCGGCGGCACCAGCTTTTTTAAGCGCAGGCTGTTGTTAAAATCAACCGTAAAATCCTTTAAATTACGGTTATTAACGCCTATAATTTCCGCACTGGCTTTCAGCGCCGTTTCCAGCTCCGCCTCATCATGAACTTCCGTCAAAACATCAAGCCCAATACTTTTTGCCGCGGCAAGATATTCGCGCAAAGCGCTTTCTTCCAAAAGTGCCGTTATTAAAAGTATAGCGTCAGCGCCGATAAGTTTCGCTTCATAAATCTGCGCTTCGTGTACGGTAAAATCCTTACGCAGAACAGGAAGCGAAATGTTTTGGCTGATTGCTTTTAAATATTCGTTGCTGCCTAAAAAATACTGCGGTTCCGTAAGGCACGACACGGCTGCCGCACCGGCTTTTTCGTAAGCCCTGGCCTGCAAAACCGGGTTAAAATTCTTTGCGATAAGCCCTTTGGACGGCGAGGCTTTTTTTACTTCGCAGATAAAAGAAAGCCCCTGTTTTTTTAACGCCTGCCCAAACCCGCGGTTTACCTGCGGCAGCGCTTCTGCCTCACGGCGCAAAGCATTTAAACCATATTTTTTTATCAGTTCACCGGCACGTTCTTTAGATGCCGCCGCTAAAGTATCAAGTATCATAAAAGCCTCACATATTGCTTAATTTTACAAGCTGCTGCAATTTTTCGTAAGCCCTGCCGCTGTCAATCGTTTCTTCCGCCAGAGCCGCACATTCCTTAATGCTGCCTTTGCCGCCAAGATATAAACTTACGGCGCTGTTTAAAACAACTGCGTCGCGTTTGCTGCCGCGTTCCGTCCCGTTTAAAATATTCGTGGTTATCTGCGCGTTTTCCTGTGCATCGCCGCCTACAAGGTCGGCTTTGGAACAGCGTTTAAAGCCCAAATCGGCAGGGTCGAAAATATATTCCGTAACTTTGCCGTTAATAATTTTGGCCATTGTGTTGGTTGCTGAAACCGTTACTTCGTCAAGCCCGTCGTTGCCGTAAACCACTATGCCGCGTTTAACGCCGAGGTTTGAAAGCACGCGCGCCAGCGGCAGCACCAGATCCTTCTGGTAAACGCCCAAAAGCTGCAAACTTGCAAAGGCCGGGTTTGCCAAAGGCCCAATGATATTAAAAATGGTTCTGATGCCGATTTCCTTGCGCACCGGGCCTGCATAACGCATTGAAGCGTGACAGGACTGAGCGAACAAAAAGCAAAGGTTAATTTTTTGCAGCAGTTCTTCATTTTTCTCTGCCGGCAAATCTATTTTTACACCCAAAGCCTCAAGTACATCGGCGGCGCCGCTTTTGCTTGATACACTGCGGTTGCCGTGCTTTGCCACCGGCTGCCCGGCTGCGCTTATTACAAAGGCACTGGTTGTAGATATATTAAAAGTATTTGCACAATCGCCGCCTGTGCCTACTATATCAAGCACATCGCCCTGAGTATGGATACGGCTGCATTTTTCGCGCAGCACCTGCGCGCAGGCGGTAATTTCATCTATTGTTTCACCTTTCATGCGCATGGCGGTAATAAAAGCTGCAATCTGGGCATTGGTAGCGCAGCCGCTCATAATCTGGTCAAAGGCTTCACGTGTTTCTGTTCCTGCAAGGTTTTGGCCTGCTGCAAGTTTGGCAATTGCTGTGTTAATCATTATTAAATCCCCCTTGAATATCAGTCACTCAAAAAATTTGCAAGTATTTTCATACCTTCCGGCATCATTACCGATTCCGCGTTACCATATCGGCAAAACACTCCTTTGCAACCGGTACAGCCGTATAATCAGCGGCATAGGCTTTTACTTCATCCAAACTTAAATTCAACATTTTGTTCCCTCTGAAATTTTTTGTTGGAAATGGCTGCCGCGCTAAATAAAAAAGCCTGTCCCTGTAAATATACAAGGACAGGCAATAATGCTATAAACCTGCGGTACCACCTTGATTCGCGGAAGATTCCGCGCACTTTAGCAGAGTGCCAACACACCCCTCGCCCGTAACGCTGGCGCTGCGTTGCAGAATACTCACAGGAAAACCTGCTTTGACTGCACCCTCAACGGTCCATTTATCAGACTGCATTTCTATCCGTTCCCAGCAACCGGACTCTCTGTGAGCGCATTTTCTGACTTGATCTCCGTCTCGTAGGTTTAGTGGTAATTATTAACTTGTGTATAGTTTACGCACAATACTGTAATTAGTCAACAAATTTTTATCAAAAGCCTTAAAATTTTTAATTTTGCTGTAAATATGTAAAGCAGTTTACAAATTTATGCACATAAACGTTAATCGTCTTTGCGCAGAACTATTTTGCTTACACGGTCATTAGAATCAATGTAAAAATCAAGCCCGGCATCTTCATAATCACCGTCATTCGGAAAATCATATCCAAGCATCATGGTTTGTTTTAAACTTTCATCATTTTTATCAGGCGTAAAATAAACAACTCTGTTAGGCATGCCGTACTGCCCTACAACACGTGCGGCTTCATCGCCGTTGCTTACGCCGCGCATGGTTGCAAACAAGGGTGATTTGCCTTCCATAGCTGTAATGGTATGTTTTTTACGGTTAACGCTGATTTTTACATCTGCATACTCGTAAACATAATCACCGTGTTCTTTGCCTTCTTTAAGCAGTTTTCCGAGAGCTGCGTTTTCCGGCACAAAAACATCGTCAAGTTTCCATTCGCCAAAATTAATATCCTCGTCATTAAGCAAGGGTTCAGCTTCCGCAGGCGTTAAATATTCGGTTGCAATATAGCCCTTATGCCCGTTCCATACGGCTTCAGCCCAGGGCTGCTCGTCTTTTGTAATGCGCAGCAGCGAATGGCGCGGCAGGCAGCTGATTATGTTATTGCTTACGGCAGGATTGGAACGGAAATTAACGTCATCTTCTGCCAAAATCATAAATTCGCCGCTTTTGTAGCCGCTTACGCGTTCGGTTGAATAAAATTTTGTCAAATCTTCTGCCGATGCAGAATTTGCAAATACGGCAAGGCTGATTGCCGCCGTAGCCGTCAAAGCCAAAACTCCCTTAAACATTACTGCTTTGCTGCTCCTTTCTTATTTTGCAAGCTGTTCTTTTAAATAGTTTTCCGCTGCTTCCAGCTGAGTGTCTTTCATGCTTTGCAAGTCAAGCTCCACCTCAACATCCGGCTTAATGCCGGTGCCGTGAATGGAACGCCCGCTCGGCGTATAATATTTGGCTGTTGTAAGTTTCAGCCCTGTATTTTCACTTAATTTATAAACGGATTGAACAGAACCCTTGCCAAAAGTCTGAACGCCGAAAAGTTTGCCCGCACCGGTATCCTGCACAGCACCGGCAACAATTTCAGCCGCACTGGCGCTGCCGTGGTCAACAAGCACAGCCAGCGGATACTTAACTTTTTCAAGGTTTGATTCTTCCACAAAGGTATTGCCGCTGCGGTCCTTAATAGATACCACCGTGCCTTTCGGAACAATGTACTGCGCAACTTTTACGCATTCGCCCAAAATGCCGCCGGGGTTATGGCGCAAATCAAGCAGCAAGGCCTGCATGCCTTCTTTTTCAAGCTCTATATACTTTTTGGCAAAATCGGCGCCGGTCTGTTCGTTAAATACCGAAATGCGTATATAACCGATTTTTGTACCGGGCAGCATCTGCCCGCCTACCGATTCTACCTTAATATCGCCGCGGATAACGCGCACGGTGCGCTCTGCGCCGTCTGCACTTTCAAGAAGCAGCTCCACTTCCGTGCCCTGTTTGCCGCGTATTTTGGCAACAACATCCTCCAGCTGCATACCGTCAACATTCGTACCGTCAACAGCAAGAATTTTATCTCCGGCTTTTATTCCGGCCTCATCGCCAGGTGTTCCTTTCATCGGCGCAACTACAACAAAATCATCGTCCTTTTTGCCAAGAACCACACCAATACCGCCAAAAACACCGTCCGTCAAATCAGTAATTTCGCTGAAGCTTTTCTTGTCAAGGTAAGCGGAATACGGGTCGCCCAAAGCCTTAACCATGCCGGAAGTAGCACCGTCAAACAGCTTTTCATCGTCAACCGGCTCCACATAGTTATCGCGCACGGTAACAAGTGTTTTTAAAAACACCATGCCTCCGGCAGAACTGCCGGCCGCTTTCTGCACCAAGGCCATGATAACGGCCAGGGTAATTACTGCTGTACAGGCACATGCCAGCAGCAAAGTTAAAAAGTTAAACCTTTTTTTCAGCATTTATGCCCCTCCAATTGCAGCCCATTACGGCAGATAGTTCATCGGGTCGGTAAGCTCACCGTTCAGGCGTGCTTCAAAATGGCAGTGCGGGCCGGTAGACCAGCCGGTGCTGCCTGCAAGCGCTATCGTCTGGCCCTGCTGCACATACTGGCCTTCAGATACCCACAGTTCACTGTTATGCCCATACAAACTTACAAGCCCGCCGCCATGGTCAATCATTACGCAGTAGCCATAACCGCCCAGCCATCCGGAATATACAACCGTGCCGCTGTCCGCCGCGGCAATAGGCGTACCGGTGTCACAGGCAATATCATAACCTGAATGGTAACGGGTAGTGCCGAAAATAGGATGTGTACGCCAGCCATAGTAGGAAGTAATTTCGCCCTGCACCGGCCAGATAAATTTGCCCGTGCCTCCGCCGCCCGGCATACCGCCCGCATTTTGCAGGCTGCGCAGCATGCTGGCGATGTTTTCGCTGATAGCTGCAAGGCGGTCGTACTCGCCTTCAACCTGGCTGCGTTCTTCTTCGGCAGCATATAAAAGCTGCGCTCTTTCTTCACGCCGTGCTTCTGCTTCCTGGCGTTTTACTTCAAGCTCTGCCCTTAAAGCATCAAGCTCCTTGGTCTGGGCGTCAAGTTCTTCCTGCCGCTTTTCAATTTCAGCCATTGATTTGTTAATGGCATCAAGCATTGCAATATCGCGGCTGATTATTTTTTGCAGCAGGAACATGCGGGACGAAAAATCGGAAAAATCCTTCGCACCCAAAAGTACGTCCAGATAGTTAATCTGTCCGTTGATATAAATATCGCGCAGGCGCTTTTTAAAAATGTTCATCCTGCGTTCAAGGTTGGCTTTTTCTTCTGCCAGTTTAGCCTGATTATCGGCAATGGCAGTATCAAGTTCCGCCTGGCGGGCATTAATTTCGTCAAGGCGTATCTGTAACTGGCGCAGTTCACTTACTACTTCTTCCATATGGCTGCTGGCCGCATCGGCAGCACGCCTTGCTTCTTCGCGCTGCGCTTCCATATCGCGCATCTGCTGCTGCACCCTGTCATATTCAGCTTGTTTTTCAGAAAGTTCGTCAGCATAACCATGCAGCACCGGCAGGCCTGCAACACATGCCGCCAGAACTGCCGCCAGAACTTTACTTTTCAACATGCGCAGCCCTCCCGTCAAACGCGCAGGAATTTGCGCAAAGATACGTAACTGCCGGCCGCGCCGATAGCTGTACCGCTGATAATAATAAACAAATCAACATAAATCAGCATCGGGTAAGGAGGCAGCATCGGCAAAAACGCCAGCGTGGAATAAATACGCGAAAGCAGTGCCGAATAAGAAATATCTATTATGGTAATGGAAATAAGCGAACCGAAAAAGCCCAGCGTCATGCCTTCCAGCATGAACGGCCAGCGGATAAACCAGTCGGTTGCGCCTACGTATTTCATTATGTTAACTTCGCGCCTGCGGGCAAAAACCGTCAGGCGGATGGTGTTTGCAATAATAAACAGCGTTGCAAAAGCAAGCAGCACTACCAGCAGAATACCGCCGATACGCAGTATTTTGGTAATCTGAAACAGCTGCTCAACAACTTCCTGCCCGAATTTTGCGGTTTCCACGCCTTCCATTTCACCTATCTGCGGAGTAAGCTCGGCTATGCGTTCCGGAGCGTCCACTTCCACTTCAAAATAATACGGGAATGGATTATCCGTGCCAAGCGAGTTAAGCAGGTTCTGCTGTTCGCCAAGGCGTTCTTTAAAGCGTTCCAGCGCTTCTTCTTTGGTTACCGGAGTAACTTTTTCAACACCGGGAAGCCCTTCCAGTTTGGTACGCGTTGCATCAAGCACATCGCCGTCTGCTTCATCCTGCATATAAACGGTTATCTGTACCTGGCTTTCCAGATATTGGGCAAGGTTATTGGTGTTTAAAAATAATAAAAGAAACATACCCAAAACCAACAGCGACAAAGCAACGGTCGATACAGAGGCTACGCTCATCAGGCCGTTGCGCCGTATGGATTTATATGTTTCTCTTACAAAATACTCTTTCGTACTAAGACTCATAGCCGTATACTCCTTTTGCATCATCGCGCACAATATGTCCGTGCTCAATGGCTATAACCCTTTTTTCCATTTCATCAACTATTTCCCTGTCATGCGTAGCCATTACAATAGTGGTTCCGCTTTTGTTTACCTCACGGAAAATATCCATAATTTCCCAGCTGGTTTCCGGGTCAAGGTTGCCGGTAGGTTCATCGGCTATTAAAAGGATAGGGTCGTTAACAATGGCGCGTGCAATGGCAATACGCTGCTGTTCGCCACCGCTGAGCTCGGTAGGATAAGCATGCGCACGCTTGCGCAGCCCTACAAGGTCAAGCACATCGTTAACGCGGCGCTTGATTTTGCGGTACGGAGTTTCGATAACCTGCATTGCAAACGCAACATTGTCATATACGGTACGGTCAGGCAGCAGGCGGTAATCCTGAAAAACTATGCCCAGCTGCCTTCTGAAATACGGAATTTCCTTATCTGTCATTTTTACAAGGTCATGCCCGTTTACGATAACTTTACCGCTGGAAGGCAGAACCTCACGGAACAGCATTTTAAAGAAAGTAGACTTTCCTGCGCCGCTCGGGCCTACAATAAAAACAAATTCGCCCTGCTCAATACGGACGTTAATGTCCTGCAAAGCGACTGAACCGCCTGGATAAATTTTGCTTACATCTATCATTTCCAGCATACGGCCTGCTCCTTTCATTATTCACCGCGCAGCAGCGCAAAAGTTCTTTCCAAATTAAGCTGTGCCTTACTGCGCAGCTGCTCCATCCGTTCATTCTGTACAACCGGCGGCTTGCACCACGCGGCTTTAAGTACGTTTATAAGCTGCTCTTTCTTTATATCGTCCACGCTTCCGGCAAGCACACCACCGGCGGTATTTACAAATGCGTCAACCTTTGGGTCGTACGAAACTGCCAAAAGCGGCACCTTCATAACTGCCGCAAAAACCAGTGCGTGCAGGCGCATGCCTAAAAGCAGCTTAAAATTGCCTATCAGTGATAAAAATTCTTCCGTGTTATATGCGGAATCCAAAAAATAAATGTCTTTTTCGTCTTTTAAAAAGCTGTTAACGGCAGCACAGCTTTTTAAATCTGCCGGATACTGCAATGGCAACAGCACTATCTGCGCGTCATGCTCCGATTTAAACTGTTTTAAGGCAGCTGCAATTACCTTAAAGCAATTTATATCATTTGCCCACGGGCGCACGGAAATACCAAGCACCGGCCTGTTAATATCGATACCGGCATTTTGCAGTATTTTCTGCCCTATGGTTTTATCTGCAACGGGCAAAGCCAGCACAGAATCGGCAGTTACAATAATATTTCTGCCGCTGAGACCCATTTTTAAGAGTTCAGTCTGTGAATCTGCATCTCTTACCGTAATTAAATCCGCCTTGCTGCAGACAATTCTTGTCAGCTTTCTTGCCAGCGTATTGCGGATTGGGCCAATGCCGTGCGAATACAGCATAACCTTTTTGCCTGCCATTTTACCCATTAAAATGATGAACAGATAATAAAAAAGGCTGCGCAGGCTGGTTACATCCTGCAAAAGGCTGCCGCCGCCGCTTAAAAGCATATCGGCATTTTTTACGGCATTGTATATTTTAAAAAAGTTAAAACGGTAAATGCTTTTTACTTTATGTTTGGCAGATGTTTCGGCAGGATTGCCGGAAATAACCGTCAGGTCAATTTCCGGCTGTACGCCGCGCAAAGCCCTTACAATAGATGTAAGCATGGCTTCGTCACCCGCGTTGGCAAATCCGTAATATCCGGAAATGACAATTTTATTCATTACCCAAATATCTCCTTTGCCACTTCTGCAAATAAGGCATTAACAAATTAAGCACAACTACTGCTGCTATGCCTATTACGGCGCCAAGCCAGTAGCCGTCCAGCGCACGGATATAGCTCATGATAACCGGCGTGCGCATATGTGCAAAGGTCTGCACAAGGCTGCCCTGCCCGATAACCGCTCCTGCCACAAGTATCATCTGCCACAGGCGCGGAGCTTTGTAATAAGCCGCGTAAGCTGCTACAAAAAAGGCAGGATGCCCAATCATAAATTCTTTGGTACGCGGGCGTGCATACATCAGCTGTTCCAGCAGGGCACGCATTTTAAGCTCAATGCCCCAAACCGGCACACCGGAAGTATGGCCGCTGCGGCCTACAAAAATATAAGCTACAAAAGCCAGAACACCTAAAATGAACAGATGTTCCAGTTTGATATGCGTCGATAAAAGATAGCGGATATCGGCAATAAGGCCGCCGCCAGTTTTGCCGCCGAAAATATTAAAACGTTTGACATACCATAACAGCATTAATAATACCGGCATAATAAACGTTAATTTTACGCCGCGGTAAATGTCAATTTCCAAAAAGAAACGGATGTCGCCCAAAAGTGCGGAAATCATTGCCGCACCGCACAAGGACATGGCAACTGCCGCGCCAAGCTGTACGGTAGTGCGCATTAAAAACTGCACCATGCATTTGCAGCGTACTTTTACGCTCTCCCACCATTCCACAACTACAATCATGGAAAGTACGGGGAACACGCAGGCCGAAGCAAATGCCAGAAGCTGCCTTGGCAAAGGCGAAGCCATTTTTACAACCAATGCAGCAGCTGCGGCACCAAAAACCGCAAACAGAATATACTGCAATTTACTGCCAAGCCCAAGCAAAAGCGCAAGATACATTACGCCTGCCGCCACAACGGCAAGTGCCGGCAGAACCAACAGCATTTTATCGGGGAAATATGCCTGATAGCCATTGGCATCCGCGTTAAACACACCGCTGGTGCCAAGCTTAAAACCGCGTGACTGAACATCAGCGGCAATACTCTTAACATAATCAAGGTTAAGCTCTAAAATATCCTGCCCGTTCTGCGGCAGCATAAAAGGTTTAATATAATTAATGCGGATATTGCGTTCTTCATCTGTAAGTGCCCAGCGTCGCAAAGCCTCGGGCATTTTCAGCTTGCGCTGCTCAGCCTTGTCGATAATATAAGAACGCGCTACCTGATAATCCATTTTTTCCGCCATGGGAATAAGTCCTTCCATGGGCGCAAACTGGAGCTGGGTATAATGTTCAACCATACCGAAAACCATGTTATGGCTTAACAATTTTTCAGCCATGTAGTCAAGCTTATCGGGGAAACCCACAACTTCCTTGCCGCAGCCGATATAAGAAACAACATTTGCGCCGGATTCATCAATACGGCTGAATATGCTGTCTATCTGCTGTTCCGTTACCGGCAGATAATTTTGCGGGCGTACGATAACGTTAAACCCGGCAGCTGCAATCTGGCGCATTTCTTCGGTGGAAAGGCCAAGAGGCGCCTGCATCAGCGGCATTTTGGTATCGTAGTTGTCGCCTTCAATAATACGCGGGTCGCCCAAAACACGGATAATACGCGGAGATTCACTTACAACGGCAATACGTTCCGGCGCATAGCGCAGATAAAGGTCCTCTTCCACTTCTTTAAAAGTTATAGGTGATTTTCCTTCTGCAATATAAACAGCGTCGGGAATTATATCCTGCTGCTGCAAAGCCGCAAACTGCGTTCCGGCAGTTCCGCCGTGCAAAAGCTCACGCCCCGGAGCGGCATAAACAAGCCCTTTGTTGTCAAGTTTTTTCAGGGTAGTGTCAAAAACTATCAGCGAAGTAACACCGGCATCTTTAAAATCTTTCAATACGGAATCAAGCGGCAGGCCTTCCCAGTCGGCAAGCTGCTGCAGGCCTTCGTATTCCATAGCCATTTCTACGGTATTGTTTTTTTCTTCTATTTCATATCTGCTGTAATTAAGCCATAAAGCACAAACAAGCCCTATAACAATAACTGCCAGCAAAACCGGATTATAACGGCTTTTCATTGCTATCTCCACCCATTAGCCAGTTAAATTTTCTTTTGCTGTGACCTTAAATAAGCCTCAATAAACATATCCAGGCCGCCGTCCATAACAGCCTGCACGTTGCCTGTTTCGGCGCCTGTACGGTGGTCCTTAACCATTTTATACGGCTGGAAAACATAGGAGCGTATCTGGCTGCCCCATTCAATGTCTTGGTAATCACCGGCAATATCGTTTTTCAGTGCTTCCTGTTTGGCGCGTTCATATTCGTACAGTTTGGCGCGCAGAAGCTGCATGCAGCGTTCACGGTTCTGAATCTGCGAGCGTTCGTTCTGGCACTGCACGATTATACCGGTAGGAATATGCGTCATACGCACGGCGGAGCTTGTTTTGTTTACGTGCTGTCCGCCTGCGCCGCTGGCACGGTAAGTATCAACTTTTAAATCGGACGGGTCGATTTTAATATCGACGGTATCGTCAAGTTCAGGCATAACGTCAACAGCCGCAAAAGAAGTGTGGCGGCGTGCATTGGCGTCAAACGGAGAAATGCGCACAAGGCGGTGTACGCCCTTTTCGCTGCGCAGATAGCCGTAAGCATTATGCCCGTTAATTTGCAGCGTAGCACTTTTTACGCCTGCTTCATCGCCAGGCAGATAGTCCAGCATTTCAATGGCAAAGCCCTGGCGTTCGGCATAACGGGTAAACATGCGCAGAAGCATGCTTGTCCAGTCCTGTGCTTCGGTACCGCCGGCACCGGCATGCAGGGTTAAAATAGCATTTTTGGCATCATATTCACCGTTTAAAAGCATTCCCAATTCCAAATGCTCTATTTCTGCTTTGGCAGCTTCCAGCCCGGCTTCAAGTTCTTCTTCCATGCCGGATTCCGGTTCTTCTAAAGCAAGCTCTACCATAACCTCAAGGTCATCAAGCCTTTGTTCAAGGTTATGTACAATGCCCACTTCTTCTTTCAGCTGCGTAACAGCCTGAGCGGTTTTCTGCGCGGCATCCGGGTTGTCCCAGAAATCCGGCGCACCCATTTTATGTTCTAATTCAGCAATGCGGTCCTCTTTGGCAGCGACGTCAAAGAGATCCCCTCATTTCCTCTAATTTTTGCTTCAATGCGGATATTTCGGGTTTGTATTCCTCTATCAGCACCAAATTCACATCCCTTCGTAGGTAATTTATTTTAAATTTTGTTTTTATTTATCTTTGCCGCAGCAGTTTTTATATTTTTTGCCGCTGCCGCAGGGGCACGGGTCGTTGCGGCCCGGTTCTTCCTTTTTAACAACAGGCTGTTTGGTGCCTTCGTCACCGGCGTTGGTAGAAGCATTTTCCAGACGGTCTTCCACCTTAGGCTGGGTAATAACGTTTACGCGGTAAATATAGCGTACAACGTCGTCCTGAATAGCGTCAATCATAGCCTGGAACATATCGTAGGCTTCAAATTTATATTCAACCAGCGGGTCTTTCTGCCCGTATGCACGCAGGCCAACGCCTTCACGCAGCATATCCATGGCATCAAGGTGTTCCATCCAGTGGTTGTCTACAACCTTAAGCATTACAAGGTTTTCCAGTTCACGCATCAGTTCCGGCGTAATGGCGGCTTCACGTTCTGCGTAATGCTCGTCGGCAACTTTGTACAGATATTCTTCCAGTTCCTCACGGCTGAGGTTCTGCAGATATTCAACAGTTAAAAGCCCGCGCGGAGCGTAGAATTCTTCGGCATAGTTAATAAGTGCCTGCAAATCCCAGTCTTCGGAATATACTTCCGGCGGAGCATACATTGCCATGGTGCGGTCTACAACCTTATGCACCATTTCCATAATGGTATCGCGCAGGTTGGCCTGCTGCAAAATTTTGCGGCGCTGGCTGTAAATAACTTCACGCTGCTGGTTCATAACGTTATCGTATTCCAGAACCTGTTTACGGATGGTAAAGTTGCGCGCTTCTACCTTCTTCTGTGCAGATTCGATGGACTTGGTTACAAGTTTATGTTCGATAGGCTCGTCTTCTTCCATGCCCAGCTTATCCATAATGCCGGAAATGTTGTCAGAACCGAACAGGCGCATCAAATCATCTTCCAGCGAAAGGAAGAATTTGGAAGAACCCGGGTCACCCTGACGGGCGCAGCGTCCGCGCAGCTGGTTATCAATACGGCGGCTTTCGTGGCGTTCCGTACCGATAATGTGCAGGCCGCCGAGTTCAGGCACGCCTTCGCCAAGCATAATATCGGTACCGCGGCCTGCCATGTTGGTGGCAATGGTTACAGCGCCGTACTGGCCTGCTTTGGAGATAATTTCCGCTTCTTTTTCATGGTATTTGGCGTTAAGTACATTATGCGCTATGCCGCGGCGCTTGAGCATTGCGGAGAGTTCTTCGGACTGTGCGATGGAAGTTGTGCCAACCAGTACCGGGCGGCCGGATTTATGGCATTCTTCAATTTCCGCAACAGCGGCTTTATATTTGGCGCGTTTTGTTTTATAAATAACATCCGGATAGTCGATACGGATCATCGGTTTGTTGGTAGGAATAACAATTACATCCAGGCCGTAAATTTTCTGGAATTCCTGTTCTTCCGTTTTGGCGGTACCGGTCATGCCGCTTAGCTTGTTGTACATACGGAAGTAGTTCTGGAAGGTAATCGTTGCCAGAGTCTGGCTTTCGCGTTCAACCTTAACGCCTTCTTTGGCTTCAATAGCCTGATGCAGACCTTCGGAGAAACGACGTCCGAACATCAAGCGGCCGGTAAATTCATCGACGATAATTACCTGTCCGTCTTTTACAACGTAATCCCTGTCGCGGTGCATAATGGCCTTGGCTTTTAATGCACACATCAAATGGTGCGAAAAGTCTACGCCGTGTTCAGCGTCATAAAGGTTGGCGATGCCGAGCATTTTTTCTGCTTTGGCAATGCCAGTTTCGGTAGGCGCAACGGTTTTTAATTTTTCGTCTACCGTATAGTCCTCGTTTTCGTTCATGTTGGCAACTACATGTGCCAGCACGCGGTACAAATCGGTAGATTTTTCGCCCGGGCCGGAAATAATCAGCGGTGTACGCGCTTCGTCGATTAAAATACTGTCAACTTCGTCGACAATGCAGAAATTAAGTTCGCGCTGCACCATCTGGTTTTCGTCAACTACCATGTTGTCGCGCAGATAGTCGAAACCAAATTCGTTGTTGGTGCCGTAAGTAATATCAGCAGCATAAGCAGCCTTGCGATCTGGATAATCCATATCATGCACAATAAGACCTACGGAAAGTCCGAGCGCTCTGTAAATGCGGCCCATATCCTCGCTGTCGCGGCGGGCAAGGTAATCGTTCACGGTAACAACATGTACGCCTTTGCCGGTAAGGGCATTTAAATAAGCAGGCAGAGTTGCAACAAGGGTTTTGCCTTCGCCTGTACGCATTTCGGCAATCTTGCCGCGGTGCAGAACAACGCCGCCTATAAGCTGTACATCAAAATGGCGCATGCCGGTAATACGGCGCGAGGTTTCGCGCACAACGGCAAACGCTTCCGGCAGGATATCATCAAGCGTTTCGCCTTTGGCAAGGCGCAATTTAAACTCGCCGGTTTTGGCAGCAAGATTTGCTGAACTCAGCGCCTGCATCTCCGGCTCCAGTGCATTGATTTTATCGACAATGACCTGAATATTTTTTAATTCTTTGGCATTCGGGTCACCAAAAATCTTTTTTAATATGCTTTCGAGCAACACACTCACTCCTTAAAATTCCCTGTTTTATAAACACTATACTAATATAAAATTTTACCAAAAACCGCGCAAAAAGTCAAAAGCCCGGGCCTTTTGTCCCGGGCTTTTTTGTGAAATCAATGTAAAGATTATTTTAATTCAGGCTGCAGCAAACCATAGTTGCCGTCTTTGCGGCGGTATACAACATTTACTCCGCCATAATCGGGGTCAAAGTATACAAAGAAGTCATGGTCAAGCAGGTTCATCTGCAAAATTGCTTCTTCAGCCGTCATCGGGTTCATCGAGAATTTCTTGTTCTTGATAATCTTGAATTCTTCATCCGGAGCCGCTTCTACTTCGGGAGCAGGTACGGGCTCTACAAAGTTGCTGTATTTACGTTTGGCAAGACGTGTTTTATATTTATGTACCTGGCGTTCAATTTTTTCTACTACCAAGTCAATGGACGAATACATATCTTTGGTAGATTCCTGGGCTCTGATTAAAATTCCGCTGGCCGGAACGGTAATTTCCACAATGTGGTTGCCTTTTTCAACTTTAAGTACTGCACTGATATCGCCAACGGTTTTAAACTGCCTCGTGATTTTCGTAATTTTCTTTTCAACATACTCTTTGAGCGCCGGTGTTACAACAATGTTCTTTCCTCTTACGTTTACGTTCATAAATTATCCCTCCTTAATCCCGAGGTCCGGGATAACAAACTCTTTAGTTTGTTATTATTTGTATTCGCCATAATAATTAAAACTCCTGCAAAAAATTACAAAAACTCGTGCAAAAAAGTCTTTTTTCTGCACGAGTTTACAATCTGCTACTATTGTAACAGTTTCAATTATAAAATTTTGGAAAGGAAACTGCGGGTACGTTCTTCTTTGGCATGTAAAAAAATGTCGTCAGGTTTACCCTGTTCCAGAATTTTACCGCCGTCAACAAACAACACCCTGTCGCCAACTTCGCGTGCAAAGCCCATTTCATGGGTAACAACCACCATCGTCATGCCTTCGTTGGCAAGGCGTTTCATAACGTCCAGTACTTCTTTAATCATTTCCGGGTCAAGCGCAGATGTCGGTTCATCAAACAAAAGTGCTTTTGGCTTCATGGCAAGCGCACGCGCAATAGCAACACGCTGCTGCTGCCCGCCGCTAAGCTGGTCCGGATAAGAATCAGCCTTGTCAGAAAGGCCAACCTTGCCTAAAAGCTCCATAGCCGTTGCTTCGGCAGTTTTACGGTCAATGCCACGCACTTTCATCGGCGCAAGCACAAGGTTTTCAAGCACCGTCATGTGCGGAAAAAGGTTAAAACGCTGGAACACCATGCCTACTTCCTTGCGCACTTCGTTAATGTTGGCTTCGCCGTCCAGTTTAATGCCGTCAACAACAATCGTGCCCTCGGTTGGTTCTTCAAGGTAGTTCATGCAGCGCAAAAGCGTACTTTTACCGCTGCCGGACGGGCCGATAATTACCACCACTTCTTTTTCGGCAATGGTAAGGTCAATGCCCTTTAAAACTTCAAGGCTGCCGTAGCTTTTTTTAAGGCCTGTAATTTTAATCATTTCTGTACTCATTTTGTTTCAAACCTCCGCTCCATCAGCCCTACCAGGCGCGCAACCGTAAAGGTCATAATAAGGTAAATTACGGCAACTGCCAGCCAGATTTCAAAAGAAGCATAGGTACGCGCAATAATCAGCTGCCCGCGTCTTGTCAGTTCTTCAAAACCGATAACGGAAACCAGCGAAGAATCCTTCAGCATGGCAATAAATTCATTGCCCAGCGGCGGAATAATGCGCTTAAAGGCCTGCGGCATAATTACATAGCGCATGGTCTGGTACCAGGTCATACCCAGAGAGCGCCCGGCTTCCATCTGCCCTTTATCGATAGACTGGATGCCCGCGCGGAAAATTTCGGCAATGTATGCACCGCTGTTAATGGAGCAGGCGCAGATAGCCGCAAAAAACGGGTCAATGCGCTGGCCGATAATGGTAGGCAGCGCAAAATATACCAGAAAGATTTGTACCAAAAGCGGCGTGCCGCGGATAAAATCTACATAAAAGTTAGCTGCATAACGTACCGGTTTAATGCTGGCAAGCCTTGCCACGCCGATAATCATACCTATTAATAAACCAAAGCCTACGCTCATGGCGGTTATTTCAAGGGTAATTCCGGCACCGGCCAGCAAAAGCGGTATCGCATCTTCAATAAGTTTAAAATTCAGTTCCATTAGGCTTGTCTTTCCTTCCAGTCAGCCTGCGCTTTAATAAATAAAATACGGGGCACACCTTCGTTGCCGTTGATGTTCCCCGCATTCAGGCGCAATGCTTATTTTTTCACTTCACCGAACCAGGTTTTGTAAATCTTGTCATATTCGCCGTCTTTTTTCAGTTCTGCCAAAGCTTTGTTAATGTCTTCAAGCAGTTTGGTGTTGTCTTTTTTAACGGCAATGCCATATTGTTCTGCTTCCATTACATCACCAACGGTTTTGGCAACTTCGCTGCCGCCCTGTGCCAGATAATAACCGATAACCGGGCTGTCGTTGATAACAGCGTCAACGCCGCCGTTGGTCAGTTCCATTGCAGACTCGGTATTGGTATTGAAAAGGGTTACTTTGGCATCTTTAACGCTGTTTGCTTTGTCAGCGCCGGTAGTGCCAATCTGTGCGGCAATGCGTTTGCCGGTAAGGTCATCAATGCTCTTGATGTCGTTGTTGTCTTTTTTAACCATTACAATCAAGCCGGAAGTATAGTAAGGGTCGCTCATGCCTACGGCCTGTTTTCTTTCGTCGGTAATGCTCATACCAGCGATGGCAACGTCAATATTACCGGTGTTCAGCGCAGGAATCAATGCATCAAAACCCATATTGGCAATTTCAACTTTATAGCCGAGTTTTTTACCGATGGCGCGGATTAAATCCATATCAAAGCCTGCCAGTTCATCGCTGCCTTCCTTCTGGAATTCAAACGGAGCAAAAGTCGGTTCAGTTGCTACACGCAAAACTTTATCCGGCTGAGCCTTAGCCTCATCCTTGCTGCCGCCGCAGCCTGCAACTGCCAGTGCCACAAGCATTAAAGCAGCCATTAAAAACACCAAATACTTTTTCATAAACATAACCTCCAACAGCATAAATTTACAAACTTTTATCTGTTAAAATATTATAGCTCTAAAATACAGGTTAAGCAACAAAAACTTTCAAAAAACCTGTATAAAAAAACATTATTTAGCTTCGCCGAACCATTTATTGTAAATTTTATCAAATTCACCGTTCTGCTTCAGCTCATTAAGAGCCTTGTTAATATCGGCTGCCAGTTTGTCGTTGCCTTTCTTAACAGCAATGCCGTAATCTTCGGCATTCAAAACTTCGCCGACGGTTTTAGCGTATTCACTGCCGCCCTGCGCCAAAAAGTATTTCAGCACCGGAGCGTCGTTAATAACAGCGTCAGCCGCGCCGTTTTTCATTTCCAGCACAGCACTGCCGTTATCGTTAAACGCAGTCACCTTGGCGCCTTCAACTTTTTCTGCGCGGAATGCACCGGTAGTGCCAATCTGCACGGCAATACGCTTGCCTTTTAAATCATCAATGCTCTTAATATCGTTGTTGTCTTTCGGTACCATTACCAAAAGGCCGGATTTATAATACGGGTCAGAAAAAATTACCTGCTGCTTGCGTTCTTCGGTAATGCTCATGCCTGCCAGCGCAACATCAATGTTATCTGCCTGCAAAGCAGGAATTAAAGCGTCAAAACCCATTGCGCTGATTTCCACTTTATAACCGAGCTGTTTGCCTATAGCACGGATTAAATCCATGTCAAAACCGGTAAGTTCCTCGCTGCCTTCCGCCTGCATTTCAAACGGCGCAAAAGAAGGTTCAGTACCGACACGCAGTAATTTTTCACCGCCCGCCTGTTTCTCATCATTGCCGCCGCAGCCGGCCGTAACAAGCGCCATTGCCAGCATGGCTGCCATTAATAATGCCAAAAACTTTTTCATCAGGTTATCTCCCTCCAATATTCTGCCAACAGGCAGGTTATAATAATGTATATTATAAAACTAAAAGCCCTTCTGCACAAGCAAAAATATGCAAAAAAGGCTAATTTTTATAAAATAAAGCAACTCAGCTGACCTGGTCTTCGCCCCCACACCCGCCTGCTGGGAGGTTCGCTCCTAAGCAACATGCTCCCCACTACTGCTCCTCTCGCTTTTCGCGGCAGGACTTACTTCTAAGCTGCGCCGTGCTCACAGTAATTTTTACTGCTTACGTGGATCGTTTCGCCCGCAACTGGCATCGACTTTCAACCACAGACCTGAGCTGCATTTTAATTATAGCGGCTAATAGATTTTTTGCAATACCTGCGGCTAAAAAATTTATAAAATGCTCTTTGATATTTTGCCGCGTTGTAGTATACTATTATGTGCAAGATTTGATTGGACGGATTTTTAACAGGATGGTTGTTTTATGATTGCTTTACCCCAGACACTGGATTTTCCACGCGAAAACAACATACGTGAAATATGCAACTCGCTTTTAACGCTGCTGCAAAAAAAAGATACGGGTTTATACATGCACAGCCAGCAGGTTGCCAACTATTCGGCCTGCATTGCGGCCAAGCTCGGCCTGCCCGCCGCAGAAATCGCTTCCATTAAAAGCGCCGCGCTTCTGCACGATATCGGGCATCTTTCCGTGCCTAACACGATTTTAAAAAAATCGCCCTATTTAAGCACGCGCGAGATGGCTACCTATAAACGCCACTGCCAGGCAGGTGCCAGTATGCTCGAAAATATTCCGGAATTTTCGCATATTATCGACATTATTTACAGCCACCACGAAAAGTGGGACGGCACCGGTTACCCCAAGCGTTTAAAAGGCGTAAACATACCGTTGGGAGCGCGTATAATCGCCGTAGCCAATTATTACGACCGCATCGTAAACCCATGCACCCATTACTGGCAAAAAACTCCTATGGAAGCCATTAAGGAAATGAACGACAAAGCCGGCACCGACTTTGACCCTAACGTTGTCCGTGCGTTTTTGGAATCTATAATACCGAGCAAAATAAGGTAAAAACAAACTAATACACAAAAGCTCTTGCTTCTTAATGTAGAAACAAGAGCTTATTTTTATCTGCCCATATACATCATTTTGTAATAGTTTTGGTATTCGCCGCTGATGATTTCCTGCCACCAGTCTTTATTTGCCAAATACCAATCAATAGTTTTTGCTATGCCGTCTTCAAACTTCGTCTGCGGCAGCCAGCCAAGTTCATTGTGTATTTTTGTCGGGTCTATCGCATAACGCCTGTCGTGTCCCGGACGGTCTTTCACAAAAGTTATTAACTCTTCACTTTTGCCCAGCGCTTTTAAAATAATTTTCACAACATCCAAATTGCTCTTCTCGTTATGCCCGCCAACGTTGTAAACTTCGCCCTCGCGCCCATTGCGGATAATTAAATCTATCGCGCTGCAATGGTCTTCAACATACAGCCAGTCGCGCACGTTAGCGCCATCGCCGTATACCGGCAGTGCTTTATCATGCAGGGCATTAATAATCATTAAGGGAATTAACTTTTCTGGAAAATGATATGGACCATAGTTGTTACTGCATCTAGAAATTGTCACCGGCAAACCATATGTCCTGTGGTATGCCAAAACCAATAAATCCGCACTGGCTTTAGACGCAGAATACGGGCTTGAAGTATGCAGCGGCGTTGTTTCAGTAAAGAACAAATCCGGCCTGTCCAATGGCAAATCACCGTACACTTCATCCGTACTTACCTGGTGGTAACGCTTAATGCCGTACTTACGGCAGGCATCCATTAACACGCCTGTACCAATAACATTAGTCTTTAAAAACAGCTCCGGCTCTAAAATACTGCGGTCAACATGGCTTTCCGCCGCAAAATTCACCACAATGTCCGGCTTTACAGCTTCAAACAAGCTGTAAACAAAATCACGGTCAGCAATATCGCCGCGCACAAACTTAAAGTTCGGCTGCTGCATTGCAGCTTTTAAGCTACTTAAATTGCCAGCATACGTCAGCTTGTCCAAGCATATAAATTCATCCTCCGGATGCTGCTTAAGCTGATAATATATAAAATTGCTTCCTATAAACCCGGCCCCGCCGGTGATGATGAGTTTCATTGCTGCTCCCTAAAATACAAGCCTATCTTCAGCAACCAAACGTAAATGCTCGCCATAAGGAGATTTACCGTAAATCTTTGCCGATTCTAAAAGCTGTTCTTTATTAATCCATTTTTCATGGTAGGCTATTTCTTCCGGCGCTGATATTACTAGCCCTTGCCTATTCTGTATCGTCTGCACAAAGCTTGATGCTTCCATAAGGCTTTCCATTGTCCCTGTATCAAGCCAGGCAAAACCTCTCCCCAAAATCTGTGCTTTTAATTTGCCTGCTTCTAAGTATAACCTGTTTAAATCAGTTATTTCAAGCTCTCCACGCGCTGAAGGTTTAACCTGCTTTGCCATTTCTACTACTTTGTTATCGTAAAAATATAAACCAGTAATACAATAATTACTTTTTGGCTTTTGCGGTTTTTCTTCAACGCTGATAACGTTATAGTTTTTATCAAATTCCATAATGCCAAAACGTTCCGGGTCTTTTACATAATAGCCAAAAATTGTAGCATAACCGTTTTCGGCATTCTTTTTCGCTTCCTGCAAATTTTTGCGGAACCAGCCGCCGTAAAAAATATTATCTCCTAATATCATAGCACAGCTGTCTTTGCCGATAAAATTTTCGCCAATTAAAAATGCCTGCGCTAATCCGTCAGGGCTTGGCTGAACGGCATAAGACAGATTTATACCAAAATGTCTGCCGTCACCTAAAAGTTTTTCAAAACGCGGAGTATCACTTGGAGTAGAGATGATTAAAATATCCCTTATGCCGGCAAGCATTAAAGTAGATAACGGATAATAAATCATAGGTTTATCATAAACCGGTAAAAGCTGCTTGCTTGTCACGCGCGTCAATGGATATAATCTTGTTCCAGAACCACCAGCTAAAATTATACCTTTCATAGTTTGCTCCTATTTTTTGCAATCCAAAATAATGCTGCAAATCCTGTCAACATCTGTCAGCGGCAAATCAGCATATAACGGTAAAGTCAGAACACGCTTACTGATATGCAGTGCCACAGGTGTAGCTTCCGGATTATATTTGCCATGGAAACATTCAAAGCTATTAGTTAATGGATAAAAATATTTACGTGCTACAATACCGTTTTGCTGTAATTTTAAATAAACCTCATTACGGCTGCTGCCAAATATTTTTTCATCAAATACTACGGGGAAGTATGCGTAATTTTGTTCTACATCTTTTTGCAATGGGCTTAATTGCAACCCCTCCACACCTTCTAAAATTTCTCTGTATCTTTCCGCAATTAATTTACGTTTCTCTATCTCTTCATCAACATGCTTTAAATTACAAAGCCCCATCGCAGCACAAAATTCATTCATTTTGGCATTTGCCCCGATAAGCTCAACATCTTCGGCTGAAGCAATACCAAAATTTTTCAAATAACGCAGCCGCTCGCCAAATTTAACGTCTTTGTAGCATACTGCACCACCCTCGATAGAATTAAATACCTTAGTCGCATGAAAACTAAAACATGATACGTCACCAAAACTGCCAATACCTTTGGCTTTATACTTAACGCCAAAAGTATGTGCAGCATCATAAAGTACTTTAAGTTCATATTTTTGAGCAAGATTTTCTATTTTCTCAACATCACAAATATTGCCATAAACATGCACAGGTACAATAGCACATGTTTTATCTGTAATAAGGCTTTCAAGTTTATTTACGTCAATCGTAAAATCAACTGGGTTAATATCACAAAAAACAGGATCTAAACCATTACGCACGATAGCCTGAGTAGTGGACGCAAAAGTAAACGGCGTTGTAATTACTTCACCACGCAAATTTAATGCCTGCATAGAAAGTTCCAAAGCCATATGCCCATTAGTTAAAAGGTCTATATTTTCAACACCTAAATATTCTTTTAACTCTGCCTGTAGCTTTTGGTGTTTAACACCCATATTGGTAAGCCAATGGCTTTGCCAAATATCTTTTATTTCTTCTGTATATTCTTCAAATGGCGGCATTGAAGAACGTGTTACGTTGATTGTCATTACTTTACCTCTATTCTTTTAATATTCCATTAACAAAATATTCTTTTTCAATATTTAAAATATTTTTATTTCTGTTTTTTATCTTTTTAGCTGGTATACCAGCATTTATGCTCCAAGGAGCAGAATTACGGTTAATTAATGAAAATGACCCAAAAGCACTACCTTCTTCTAAAATAACTCCCGGCAATATAACACTCGTCGAACCAACAATTACATGCTTTTTTAAATATACTTTTTGACTAACCACATGTTTTAAATTATCTGGAATCATCGGATTTGTCATCGAATTTCCAGAATAATCATCATTAACACTATATACACAAACTCTCGATGAAATATTAACAAAATCATCTAAAACAATGCCTTTATCACCACCATATAATGCTGAATATGCTGCAATATGTATATAGTTACCAATAGTTATATTTCCACTTAATATACAAAAATCATCAATTCTAACATTGTCGCCTATTGATATTTTATTTGGAGCGTAAAAACTTGCTTTTCTACTAATTTTTACATTATTTCCAATATGATTAAAACCTATATTTCTCAGTTCATCATAAGAGTAAAAACTATTCATACTAAATTTCTCCATAACAATTATTTAATAAATATATCCATTGTTTTTTTATATTATTAAAATCCAATATTTTAGTTGCCAATTTATGATTGTTTAATAATTCTTTATTAGTGATTAATTTGAATTCATTATTAACAACTTCATCAGTTGTAAAGATATTAGCTCCAACACTTTTTAGCCCTTTATACATAATTCCATTCGGATTTAAATATATTCTTTTCTTCAAATATAATAAAAGTAATATATTTCCAAAAGCAGATTGATGTTTATAATCAAATATTGCAATATCTACGTTACATAAGAATTTAAAATATTCTTGAAAAGTTGTAAATTTCTCAAGCAAATAGACTTTGTCCCCCCAAAAAACATCTGTGGCTTTTTCTTTTATTTCCTTTGCATATTCACTGTTTCCATATGCCAACGGTAAATACAATTCAATTTTATCCTTATATGGTGTTAATTTTTCTATCCAAAATTCATGATTTAAAAACGGATATGCAGAATGCCCCAATAATATTTTTAAATTACTATGCGGTTCACATTCTGTTTCCCATTTTTCTAAATCAGATGAATAATAACCCATTGGATATAACGCTTGGTAAACAACTACATCATTTCCGTATCTTTCTTTAATAGTAAATTTATCACCAACAAATCCAGCTACAATTCCTTTAAATTTACTAATTTTTTCAGCAGCTTTTTTGTTATAATATTTTTGTCTTTTTAAAATCCTATAAATTTTTCTAGCTAATAAATAAAAAATATTATGCTTTGATTCAACTGTATATAAATCATGCCCCCAAACGCACCATATAATTCTTTTGCACTCTTCATCTGTTAATTTAGCAATATCTTTAGTTGAGTAATTTAAGGCATGTATTATTATATAGTCACCAATTTCAAAATACTTTTTTAAACCAGTCGTTCTACGTACATCTTTATCGAAAATAGAATTATCTGCCAGAACATTCTTCATATCTTCTTCAAATGCATATACAAATAAATGTTTATAAGGCAAATCTAATTCATTAATTAGATTTTGAGTTGCTGTATTAAATATCTTAGATTTATTCAAGAAAATATGAATAAAATTATATTTTTTCATAAATTATAAAAACCTTTCTTTTATGACCTTAACTAAGTATTCAAATGCCTCATTCTTAAATATTATTGAAAGTAAGATATACATTGTTACTCCAATAATTATCTGTAAAACTAATCTAAAAAAAGTACTTAATCCATCAAACGGCAAAATTTTAATTAATATGCACATTATTAGTGATAATAAAAAACTTGGCAACATATCTTTTATTTGTTCATAATAAGAATACTTTAATAGAAATTTATTCGGGTAGGAATTTATAAAAGTTGCCATTATACCTGTGATTAAATAAGTTATTGCCACAACCAAAACACCATATTGAATTGAAATTAATAATGCTGTAATCCCTATTACTTTTTTTACAATCTCTAATTTTAAAAATATATCGCTTCGCCCCATAGCGTTTATAGCTTGTAAATTTGCCGTATGTATTGACAATAACCCATAAGTTATGCAAGCAATTTGCAAATATGGCACTACCTGGAGCCATTTATCTTTTAAAACCAAGCTTACTATACTATCAGCACAGGCTACCATACCTAACATCATCGGCCACATTATATATGAACTTATTTGTATAGCCTTACGTGTATGCGCTTTTACTTTTTCTGGTTCGTCTTGTTCAAAAGCTAACGTAGGAAACATCACACTACTGATTGATGAATTAATGTTTGTAACAATCACCATAGGAAACTTTTTGCCTGTATCAAAAAAAGCTAAATCTGTCGGTGTATAGAATTTACCAATTAATAAACTGTTAAGTGATTGATAACCTGTCTCAAGCAAACCTGAAAGTAAAAGTTTCCAACCATAGCTGAATAAACTTTTTAAACGCTGCAATGAAAAAATTAACTGCGGCCGCCAACTTATTACACTAAATAGCACAATAGTATTTATAACAGCATTACTTAAATACTGCCCGACAAGAGACCATATTCCATAACCGTTATAAGCCATAAAAATGCCTACTACTGCCGAAGCCGCTGTTCCGCTTAAAGTGCTGAAAAAAAACTTTTTAAACTGCATCTTACGCGAAACATAGGCCTGCTGAACAGAATTTATAGCAGCAACTGGTATACGCAATGCTAAAACCTGTAAAGCTGGTTGTAAAATTGGCATATTATAAAACTTAGCAACAGACGGCGCAGATAAAAAAACAGCTAAATATACAAATATTGAAAATATAAAGCTAAAATAAAATACTGAAGAAAAATCTAAATCATCAGCATCTTTTTTCTGTATTAAGGCACTGCCAAAGCCGGCATTCACAAATACGTCAGCAATAGTTATAAAAACTAAAAGTATAGCTATAGCTCCGTAATCACTTGGGCTCAGTAAACGTGCCAAAATTATGGAAAGTATAAATGTTATAGTTTGTGCGCCAATACGTTCAGCAAATTTCCATAATAAAGAAGAAATTATTTTATATTTAACTAAATTTATCATTTTAATTTATCAACATGACAATCTCTTTGCGGCACATTTTTTAAAATATTCAAATATTTTAAAAAATATATTAGTAATTTATAAATAAAAAAATAAATAAAATAAATTTTTTCATTTGAGCGAATATATAACTTTTTAAAAATAATAAAATCAATATTTTTTCTACTTTTAAAAAATTTTACTAAATAAGCACATAAAACCATACATAAGCTTTTTTTTCTAAGAGATTGATCAATATTTATATTAAATATATTTTCTACCATAATAATTAAACTATAAATATCATCATATCTCTTTTGACTAACATCTTTATATTTTGTTCTGCTATTATAACTATCACCAATATATGTTCTTCTATAACAACCCATAATATTTTCCATAAATTTAATACTTCCTATATTATTAAGTATTAAATTTATTTTTACATCCCCATTACTTTTGCATTTTATATATTCAAATTTATCACTATCTGTAAAGTTATTCCAAAAATTAACACATACCAATGTTCCTAATTGACCATTTAATATTCCTGGTATTGCTTTATATCTTTCTAATGTATAAGTAGAATATAAAGGAAAACATTTTCTAGCACAAATATCATCAAAAAATTCATTATTTTCATTAACTATAAAGACATTATGATAGACAGCACTATATTCAGGATTATTTTCTAAAAAATCAATTTGTTTTTGTAATTTTTTACTATCGACCCAATAATCATCACCTTCACAAAACGCCAAATATTTACCTTTTGCCTTTTCTAAAAGTATAGATATAGGCGATTTACCATTTTGAAATTGATTTACTTTTTGATAAATAACTTTAAATAAATTAGGATATTTTGCTTCATATTCTTTTAGAATTTTAGCAGTATTATCAGTTGATGCGTCATCATGTACTAAAATTTCATATTCAAATATTGTCTTTTGCATCAAAAAAGAATTTAATGCTGTTCTTATAAATTTTTCATGATTATATGTTATACATATAATTGAAACCATCATAACGGCATCACATCATTTTTTAAAAATTTTAAAATTCTAAATATTTTTTCTACAAAGCATCCTGTGATATTAATTTTCACATTAGCTCTTTCACCCTTTAATTGTAATCCACAAAAATACTGATACCACATCACATATTTTGCTAATAATTTTATATCTGAACGTCTTACTAAATTCTCTATATTCCATTTATATTTCAATAAAAATCCATCTATATTCTTAATTTTATAATCTTGATAATTCCTAGTTATACCTGTATCTTGATATTCTTTAATCTCCAATATATCATTGAAAGCTAATAAATCATACTTTAATCCTATTTGATCAAATACATAAGATTCCGGTACAAATTTTGTAGTTACTAATTCAGGAAACTGATATTCTTTTAATATTTTTGTTTTTATGCATTCGCAACAATCTTTATAACGACTCCCATGAATAGTTAAACCTTTTCCAAAATGAAAATCTATATAAGATGTTATCCATTTTTCTTCTGGAAATTTTTCTCCAATTAAAACTATATTACCATCTTTTATTTCTGCGCAACGACAAATTATTCCACAAAACTTTTCATCATTATCTATTGCAATAGTTTTTTCAAAAAAAAATTGTAGAGCATTATCAGTAAAAATATCATCAGAATCTAAAATAATAAAATATTTACTATTTGCTAATTCAATCCCTTTATTAAGCGCAGTATGTTTACCACCATTAGATTTATATATATAGCGTAAGTTTAATAGTGTATTTTTCAGATATTCAGAAATGAAATCTCTAGTATTATCTATACTTCCATCATCAACTACTATTACTTCAAAATTTTTATAACTTTGGTTTTCTAAACTTTGCAGTGTTAATTTCAACTTTTCTTTTCTGTTATATGTTGGTATACATACTGTAAAATACAATTTATTACACTCCATTTTCTTGAAGTTCTTCTATTTCTTTTTTTACTGTATTTTCAATAAAATACAGTTTATTTTTTTCTTTAATCTCACAATTTTTTAATAAATTTTTACAGTTAATTTTTTCATTATTATTTATATACTGTACATTATAAAAAGTTTCAAAAACTTCATGACACACAGGCAAATCAGTCGTCACCAACGGTATTCCAAATGTAGCCATCTCACAGGCCATTACTCCTTGTGCATCTGTTCGTGTAGGCATTAAAGCACACTTGGATTTATTTAACAAATCTATCATTTCATCATGTCTCAGATTTTTATTAATCCATTCAACATTATTAGATTTTTTGTTATATTTAAAAAACTCCCCTCTACCTATTATTAAAAATTTATAATTTGGGTTCTCATCTGCAATTCTATTAACTACATCTATACAATATTTAGAACCATCTAAATTCGATCTTATTGTTATAAAATCATAAACTTTATTTTTATCAGGATTATAGCTTTCTTTCTCAAAGACTCGTCCTACACTGTTATACGTTATTGTATATCTATCAAATAATTCATTTCTATCAATCTTTACCCATTTTTCAAATTCTTCCAGCATCCAGTTACTAACAAATATAAATTTTGATTTTTTTAAATTTGCAAGAAAATAGTGATGCCAAACCTTAAGTTTAAAAATATCGTATACATCCCTCAAATATTTTAAAAATAAATTTTGCGAAACATAATTATAAGGTTTTGGATAAACTTTAATATACCTTAAAACTTCATGTCCATGAAAAAAGAAAATATATTTACTAAAATATTTCCCATAACGAAGTAAAAACAATAGATGTTGTCTTAAATTTGGTGCATGACTAATTAAAAGGTTAAATTTATCTATTTCTTTTTTATATGTTTTTACTGTAATTACTCTAATTCCATCTATTTCATAGTCTTTTTTTGTAGAAAAATTAAGTACTGTAACAACTATTCCAGAGCGCAAATATTCAACATTTCTTGTATGTATATATTGTAAGCTAACTTTTCCATTATTATCAGGGTAATCTGTTGCAATAACTAAAATTTTATTCATCTTACCTATCAATCCCTAAAAAACAAATCTTTTGTATAAACCTTATCTTTTACATCTAACAGCTCTTTCGCCATTCTGTTGGCTACTATTACATCACTTTCCACTTTAAATTGTTCAAAATTCCTTTCTACTTTAGAAGTAAAGAAAGTATTTTCTTTCAAAGCCGGTTCATAAACAATAACTTCTATGCCTTTTGCTTTTAAGCGTTTCATTATTCCCTGTATCGATGAATGCCTGAAGTTATCACTGTCATGCTTCATAGTGAGACGGTAAATACCGACTACTTTCGGATGCTTTGCCATGATTTCATCAGCTATAAAATCTTTTCTTGTCCTGTTAGCTTCTACTATTGCCGTTATAATGTTATTCGGTACATCTTCGTAGTTTGCTAAAAGCTGCTTAGTATCTTTAGGCAGGCAGTAGCCGCCATAACCAAAAGACGGATTGTTATAAAAATCACCTATTCTCGGATCAAGGCATACCCCTTTTATTATTTGCTCTGTATTTAATCCTTTTATATCGGCATAGGTATCAAGCTCATTAAAGAATGCTACACGCATTGCAAGGTAAGTATTTGCAAAAAGCTTTATAGCTTCTGCTTCTGTTGTATGCACATACAAAGTTGCAATATCTTTTTTTATTGCTCCTTCTTTAAGCATTTGTACAAATTTTTCTGTTTTTAAATGCAGTTCATCTGTGCAATTTTTCGGCAAGCCAACTATAATTCTTGAAGGATGAAGATTGTCATATAATGCCTTCCCCTCGCGAAGAAATTCCGGAGCAAATAAAATATTTTTTATTATTGAATATTTTTGGCTAATATTTTCTGTATAACCAACAGGAACAGTCGATTTAATTATTACTGTTGCTCCATTATTCACTTTTGCGATGATGTCAAGTACCGCTTCTATTGATGATGTATCAAAATAGTTTTTATCATGGTCATAATTAGTAGGAGTTGAAATAATTATATAATCTGCTTTGCTATATGCCTTTTCGGCATCAGTAGTCGCAGTTAAATTAAGCTTTTTATTTTGCAGGTATTCTTCTATTTCTTTATCAACAATAGGAGATTTTTTGTTGTTGATAAAATCTACTTTGTCCTGTACTATATCAACTGCCAATACTTCATTATGCTGTGCTAAAAGTATTGCATTGCTTAACCCTACATATCCTGTTCCTGCTATTGCTATTTTCATTATTCTTCCTCTTTTACAGATTTTACAGATAGTGTTTTTTTACTGCATGCAGTGCATAACAAATAAAACAATACGTACTTTTTAAAAGGCTCAGTTTTTCATATTTACAGTACAATTTCCAATGCCGTTTTATGGCTTTAAACCTGTTATGGCTTATTGAGCCTTCTACCCTGCGGTATTCGGCCAGGTTTTCCTGTAAACCATAGGCTTTAAAACCACGTTTCATTAACAGCCACCATGTAAGATGGTCCTGCCCAGCTCGTACTAAAGGCATTTGGAAATTACCTGTTTGCTTTCTATCTACAATTACTGTTAAACAGCCTATAATTGTATTTTTTAGGCTTTGTTCATAAGTTAATGACTTTGGTACTTTTATTATTCTTAGTTTTTCATCAGGCTTTAATTTTAAATATTGATAGTTCGTAAACGTAAACGCATAACCATTCTTCTGCATGAACTCTATTTGTTTCTGCAGTTTTTCTTTTTTCCAAAGGTCATCGCTGTCTAAAAAGGCGATATACCTGCCTTTGGCATTTTGGATTGCTGTATTGCGTGCAGCTGCGGCGCCGCTGTTTTGTTTTAGGTTTATCAGCTTTATACGTTTATCTTTAGCGGCATAGCTTTGCACAATTTCTGCTGTATTATCTTTGCTGCAATCGTTTACTATCAGCATTTCCCAGTTTGTATAGGTTTGGGCAAGCACGCTTTCTATTGTTTCTGCTATGTAGGCTGCTGCGTTGTATGCAGGGGTTATTATTGATACTAAATCATCAATATATTGCTGATGTAGTTCGTCTGTATTGATTTGCTGCTCTTTGTTTTTAACTTCAGCCAATTACTTTACCCCTTCGGTGCTTTCTTTTGTAATAAGCACTTTTAA
>ERZ827512.496-NODE-496-length-51341-cov-46.548454_pt1 | contig 51341 bp, 44 predicted proteins | sample MGYA00519916_ERZ827512 | MGnify/ENA primary metagenome ERZ827512 (study PRJEB31778, sample SAMEA3449335) | human gut metagenome | biome: human gut; feature: human-associated habitat; material: faeces | place: United Kingdom | collected 2010/2012 ... | reverse complement strand
TACTGCCGAGCGCGTTGTGGTCTCTCACCACTTAGTTGTTGCTCTTGCCGGGCGCACTAGATGAGAACGGCACTGTGCCAATGGCGCAGTGTCGTTTTTAAACATATTATGTGATTCGGAAAGGTTATGATGGTCAAGGCACCAGTTTCTATGTTATAATACAATCGAAATACGCTGAGAAGGGATGATTTGCCTTGTCAACGATCCGATATAATAAACTGGTTCGAGACCGTATTCCGGAGATCATTACGAACAGCGGCAAGCAATGCGATTGCAGCACGCTTTCCGATGATGAATATATCACGATGCTGGACGCGAAGCTCAACGAGGAATTGGCGGAATACCAGGAAAGCAAATCCATGGAGGAATTGGCCGATCTCCTGGAGGTCATTCGCGCCGTTGCCAAGGCGCGCGGGAGCTCCATCGATGAAGTGGAAGCGATACGCCGGGACAAGGCGGCCAAGCGCGGAGGTTTCGAACAAAAGATTCTGCTGGTTGAGGTCAAGGATTGCGAGGGCTGATGTATGGGAAAGGTGATCCAAAAGGCCACAGGCAATAGCGGCAGCGAAGATCGTTTTATAGAGCTTTTCTGCGATGCATTTGGCGCGGACAAGGGCCAGTATGTATATCTGCAGTATCCGATGGTGGATATATATGGCCGCCACCGGACGATAGATTTTGCCGTTAACCTCCCCGAGGGAAAAGTGGCTATTGAGGTGGACGGCAATACCTGGCACCAGCCGGGTATTGTTTCGACGGAGAAATACCACGATGATCTTCTGAAACAGAACAGCATGGTATTTGAGGGTTGGCGCGTCTATCGCTGGACATCGGCACAGATCGATAAGTCCCCGGATCGCGTCAAGGATGAATTGGTCACGTTCCTCGGCCAGTCACCGCTATTCCGGTACATAGAGGACGCGCTGCCACCCCAGCAGGGTGAAACCTTTGAATTGATGGATCACCAGGAAGAAGCCCTTGAGAACCTGGATTCGATGCGCAAGACCCACAAGACGATTGCGCTCCTATTCCATGCCACCGGCACCGGCAAGACGGTAACGGCGGTATCCGATGCCAAACGCTTCGGCAAGAGGACACTATTCATCGCGCACCGGCATGAGCTGGTGGATCAGGCAATCAAGACGTTTCGGAAGATTTGGCCCGAGGTATCCGTAGGGAGATATGAGGGCAGCATCCGGGAGGCCGATGCCTTTGTGGTATGCGGCACGATCCAGAGCGTTTCGCAGAATCTGGATGATTTTTCTCCCGAGGATTTCGGCTATCTGATTATCGACGAATGCCATCACGGCACCGCCGACACTTACCGCCGCATAATGTCATACTTCCATCCGGAATTTACCCTTGGACTAACCGCTACCCCGGAAAGAACGGACGGCGAGGATCTTCTCACGGTATTTCAAAACGTAGCCCACAAGCTCGACCTGAAAACTGCCGTGGAGCTGGATACCCTTGTCCCGGTTCGATGCATCCGGATCAGAACCAATATCGACATGCGGGACGTTCGGATCAGCGGCTTTAAGTATAATTCGCAAGACCTGGAATCTACCATCCGCGTCCCTGGCCGGAATCAGCTGATTGTCGATACCTACTGCGAATATGTGAAAAACAAACCCACCGTCGTATTTTGTGCGTCGGTCAAGCACGCCGAGGAAATCGCTGAATTGTTCCGGCGGGCCGGGATCGAGGCTATGTGCATATCCGGCGGGACGAAGGCGACGGATCGTAAGCAGATTCTGGCAGACTATGAATCCGGGATACTGCCGGTGCTATGCGCCTGTGATCTTTTGAATGAGGGCTGGGATTCGCCGCACACCCAGGTTCTCTTTATGGCGCGGCCTACCATGTCAAAGACCATCTATATCCAGCAGCTCGGGCGCGGGATGCGGAAATCCCCGGGCAAAGATTTCCTGATGGTTTTCGATTTCGTGGACAACACCAATATGTTCAATGTGGCCTGCTCTATCCATCGAATCCTCGGCATTTCCGAATATGTGCCGGGAGGCCTGGTATTGGGTACCAAGCACGGCGTAAAAATGGACATGGACATGTTCCGGCAAGGTCAAAAGCCCGAGGTGCTGGTAGATTATCCGATCCACATGGCCGGGTATGAAACAATCGACCTATTCAACTGGCAGGAACAGGCGAAGGGGATGCTTTCGCAAATCGCCTTCACGCAGATGGTAAATGTCCAGAGCGAAACGATTGAGCGATACATCCGGGACGGCAAGATCGTCCCCGACATGGAGGTGCCAGTCGGCGAGCATCGTTCCTTCAAGTTTTTCCAGAAATCCACCGTGGAAAAGTATGCGAGGGAATACGGATGGACGCTGATCACCAAGGCCAACATGAAGGAGATATTCCTCCAAATGGTCGATAGCATGACCATGAGTTACTCCTACAAGCCCGTGTTCATGCTTGCCTTCCTGGACAACATGAATGACGCCGGGGAGGCTTGTCTGGAAGATGTCGCCCGATCCTTCGCCGCATTCTATGAAGATCGCCTGGCCCACGGCCTGCCAGCCGAGAAGAAGAATTGCATCTTTACGAAGGGCGGGTACTCGCAGAAGGATGTGGAACGCCTGATCCTTTCGATGCCTTTCAAGCGCTACGAAGACATGCACATAATGCATCATTCCAAGCACCTGGGGACGCTGCAATTCTACAAGGCTCTGGTAAGGCAACTTACGGACGAAGACTATGCCGCTATCCGGGAATCATGCCACGCGGCCATCGCCAGATACTTCGGGACGGCAAAGGCGTGATTCTGAACAAAAATCTTTGAAGAAAAACCCAATCAGAGCTTGCCTTTTCCCCGCGTCTATGGTAACACTCACTCAGCCGCAAGGCACACATCATAGACGCGGAGGTAAGGAACATGAAATGCGGAAAACTCACAGCGAAACTCAGGGACGCGGTACCGGTTTGCTTCATCGAGGAAGGCAAGGAGATCAAGCGGGTCAAGAACATTGAAATCCCGGACGCCATCAAGGAGCTGGAATACAAGGGGTTCAAATTCGACGTACCGATGAGCGGAGCCATCACATTCAAGATTTACTTCGAGCCGGGCACCCTTCCGGAATCCTGGCCGGAACCCCGCCAGCGGAAGAGCCGGACGCCCAAGGCCGATCCTGAACCGATGCCCGCAGAACCCGTCCAGGACGCTGTAGCGGCCCTCACAGACGCTTTGAAGCAGGCCCGGGAAGAAGGCCAGCCGGTGGATGAAATTGCCCAAGCAGCCGCCGACGGCGCTGAAATCACCACGGAGATCATCGAGGCCGAGGATGGCGGCCATGAGATCATCATTACCGCCGAGGATGAGCCCGATGATGAGCCGCTGCCGGAAACCATGGAGATTCACTACGACGTACCCGGCAGCGCCCGCAAGGCCCTGGCCAGCGCCATCGGCGAGATCATCGGCACATACCCCAGCTATCAGGCCGCCCCCAGCTTCGCCTACATCATCGGCGAATACACCCTGGATCGGAACGGCGTATTGACTGGCCCGCGCAATTCCCAGCTGATGCTGACGCTGGATCAGGACGGATACCGCACCAAGTAAAACGGACAACCACGATCCCGGCACGATGCCGGGCGTGGTTGTCCGTCTCTGCGTGATCGTTAGTCAAAACAGCTCCTTCGCTTTTGAGGCAAAACGCTTTCCGTAGATTACGAAATTGTCCTTGTAAAGCTCCATGGCGTTGTGCTTCTCAACATTGCCATTTACACCAACCGGCCCAAGGTGGATAACGGGCATACCACAGGCACCGCCTCCGGAATAGCAAAGCATTCCGTTCACCATTTCAATGGTGAGGATCGATTGAATGACGGTTTCTCCGCCGCCATGCGTGAACTGCTCCGTGGCAAACGCGCCACCGAGCTTCCCGGCAAAGCCCAGTTTCCCTGCGTAAGAAAGCAGCCAAGCGTGCATGTCCGGGGTCATCAGCGCCGCATAGGAGGGGGAGCCGACGACGATGCCGCAGGCCTCCTTCACGAAAACCTCGTCCATTTCTTGGATGGAGAACGCCTGGGCTTCGACGCCCTCTGTCTGATCCATGCCCTCAACGATCCATTTGGCTGCCTGCTTTGTGTTCCCTGTTTTGGAATCATAGATAACCGCGATCTTCATATCCGGATCTCCTTTTTTCAATTTCCCCGGCAGTGATGTTCTGCGCAGTGGTCATGGTCGCAGTCGCCGCCATGGTGTTCATGATGGTCACAGCGGGCATCGGGGTCATATTCCAGCCTACCTTCCGCCAGCGCCTTTGCCGCTTCATCCGCCGGGCCTTGCACGCCCGCATACAGCCGGATGCCCGCCTCGGCCAGCGCCATCTGCGCGCCCATGCCGATGCCGCCGCAAATTAGCGCGTCCACTTTCGCCTCTTTCAGGAAGCCCGCCAGCATCCCATGGCCGCTGCCGTTTGAATCCACGATTTGCGTATTGACGATGGCCCCGTCTTCAACATCATACAGCTTGAATTGCTCCGTATGGCCGAAGTGCTGGAATATTTCTCCGCTCTCATAGGTTGCCGCGATTCTCATGCATTGATCTCCCTTCATGTCGATATGCCTTGTCCCTTGATGGTTCAGCTGATAGCTGCCGCCGCCGATACGCAGGGTTTTGCCGTCCACAAGCGCCTCGGCCAGTTTGCTCCGAGCGCTGTCGTAGATGCCGGTGACCGTGGTGCGGGCGATACCCATGCGCTGCGCGCATTGTTCCTGCGTCAGCTTTTCCCGATCCATCAGGCGGATACACTCATATTCGTCCAGGGCCATGGTGATCGTTTCCGCCTGCCCGCCATCCTCTGGCGCGAAGCTCCAATAATCGGGAAAAGCCTGGATGCGGCGACATCTTGGTGTTCTTGGCATAGCGTGCCTCCTTTTTGACATATGATATTATAACTCTAATTATGACATATGTCAATATAAAACAAAAGGAAATCCTATCCGTACACGGATTACACGAATTACACGGATTACACGCCGTACACGCGGTACACGGCAAATCCGGAAAAATCCACGGGAATTGAAATCCCGGCGCGGCTGATCCGAACAATTTACAAACGAACCCGGCCAATGATGCAGGCCCAACCGTGTATTCCTGCGGAATACGGGGGATAAGGGTGGCATCAGGCCGGGTTTTGCATAAAGAAAAGCGAACCCATCATTTCTGACGAGCTCGCTTGCAGCACCTATTGTCAGTGCTGATGGTGCGGGAAACAGGACTTGAACCTGCATGAAGTTAGCCCTCACTAGAACCTGAATCTAGCGCGTCTGCCAATTCCGCCATTCCCGCAGAATGTGGATGGGGGTGGATTCGAACCACCGAAGTCGGTGACGGCAGATTTACAGTCTGCTCCCTTTGGCCACTCGGGAACCCATCCATATGAAATTTCTCTGTAATCCAGAGAATGGAGCTGGCGATGGGACTTGAACCCGCAACCTGCTGATTACAAATCAGCTGCTCTGCCAATTGAGCTACACCAGCATTGCTTACTTGGTAGCACCTGCGAAGTTCAAACCAGAAAGTAGACGACCCGGAAGGGGCTCGAACCCTCGACCTCCAACGTGACAGGCTGGCGCTCTAACCAACTGAGCTACCGGGCCACCTGAGAAAGTAGGCCTTCAGGGACTCGAACCCGGGACCGACCGGATATAAGCCGGTTGCTCTAACCAACTGAGCTAAAGGCCCATACGGAAGGGAAAAGAAGAAGGATGACCCCGTCGGGATTCGAACCCGAGTAGCCGCCGTGAAAGGGCGGTGTCTTAGGCCACTTGACCACGGGGCCATATTTCCCATCCGAAGGAGAGTAGTAGCTGTCGGGGTGAAGGGATTTGAACCCCCGGCCCCATGCTCCCAAAGCACGTGCGCTACCAGACTGCGCTACACCCCGTCGTTCCCGTGTCTCTTGCATGTCCTGCAGGCGACTTCTTAAGTATACACCCATTTCAGCAGTTTGTCAACCCCCAAAATGAATTTTTTTGCGGATTTTTTGATTCTTTTTGGGCGTTTTTCGGAAAATCCCCGCAAATGCCCGTTTTTTCGGCATTTTTTCGCTTCCCCCTGCCGGTCATCAGGGGCGTTTTCGGCTCATATCCTCCTGCAAAGCCTTCTGCGCGACCATGCAGAAGCGCAAAAAGGAGGTTTCGCACATGGACGAAGCCATCGCCCAGCGCTGCATTGCCGAGGCGCGCTACATGCTCCGCCACCGGACGACCATCCGGCAGACTGCCGCCGCGTTCCAGCTCTCCAAATCCGGCATCCACAAAGACATGCTCCAGCACCTTCCGCAGGCGGATGCAGCACTCGCCCGCGAGGTATCGGCGCTGCTGGCGTACAACAAGTCCGTCCGCCATTTGCGCGGCGGCGAAGCGACACGGCGGCGTTATGCACAGGAAAAAAGCCGAAAATCTGCGGAGTGCTTGCAATTTCCTGAAAATACGCTATACTAATGGAAGAGACTTTCCGGAGGAGGCTGCCTTCCATGACGACGATTACGCCCGACGAGATGAAATCCTTGGAAACGCTTTTCATGTCCGAAACCGGCACGCCCAGTATTCTGCTGATGGAACACGCTGCACAGGGCGTAGCCGCAGCAATTTCCCGCCACGCACCGAAATCCGCCCGTGTGCTCTTCCTCTGCGGTCCCGGCAATAACGGCGGCGACGGCTATGCGGCGGCGCGGCTTTGGTGCTCAGGCGGCGGTCAGGCAGACGTATGGGAAGTGACCAGCGCCGTCCGCGGCGATGCACTGACGAACCGCACTTTGGCGCTGCTACACGGTGTCCGCATCCTGCCCAGCGCCGACGCGGTGGATGTCGCCGAGTACGCCGCCGTGGTGGACGCGCTCTACGGCACAGGGCTAAATCACGCCATCGAGGGCGACGCGGCGATTCTCATCCACCGCCTGAGCGACCATCCGCAGATTCCAGTTATCGCGGTGGATATTCCCAGCGGACTGGACGGCACAACCGGGCGCGCACTCGGTGCTGATGTCGTCCGCGCGGCGGAGACGGTCACGTTCCACCGCATCAAGCAGGGCTTGCTTCTGCGGCAGGGCGTCGAATACACGGGCAAAATCACCGTGCAGCCGATTCTCATCCGCCCCGGCGACGACATTGACCTCGGCTTCGACGGTTTGGAGACGCTCTCTCCTGCCGCGCTTGCGCCGCTTTTCGCCCGCACACCCGCGCTTCACAAGGGCGATTGCGGCCGCGCGGTGATTTTCTGCGGTTCGCGCGGGATGGTCGGCGCGGCGGCGTTCTGCGCCAATGCCTGCATCCGCGCGGGTGCTGGGCTGACGACGCTTTTGTGCCGCGAGAGTCTGCTGCCGATGCTGCAAGTGCTTGCGCCGGGCGCGACGTGCGTTCCCCTGCCCGAAACAAACGGGCTGCTGACGCCTCAAGCCGCGCGCATCACCCGCGAGACGCTGGACAAGGCGAACGCGGCGTGCATCGGCTGCGGCTGCGGGCTGACCCCGGACGTGACGATGCTGCTGCGCGTGTTCGCCGAGGCGGACTGCCCCATCGTCTGGGACGCGGACGCACTGACCCTGCTGGCGACGCACGACGGCATCCTCCCGCTGAAGGAGGAGGACATCATCACGCCGCACCCCGGCGAAGCGGCGCGCCTGCTGGAGCAGCACGTCGAGTTCATTCTTGATGAGCCGCTGGATGCCCTATCGCGGCTGCATGACCTGTGCGGCTGCTGCGTGCTGCTCAAGGGCGCACGGACGCTTGTGTCCGACGGCGACGCAACGTACATCAGCCTCTACGGCACGCCCGCACTGGCGAAAGGGGGCAGCGGCGACGTGCTGTCCGGCATCCTGACGGCGCTGCTGTGCCAGCGGAATCGGCTGTCCACGTCGCTCTCCACAAGTGCGCTGGCAGCGTACGGCGTGCTGATTCACGCCCTGGCGGGACTTCGCGCGGAGAAGCGGTTCGGCGCGAACTGTTCCACCCCGCAGGCGCTAATTGACGCGATTCGGCTGGATGACAAAGAGCTGTAACCCAAAACGCACCTCTGCCCGGTTGGGGGAGGTGCGTTTTTGTTACCGGTCAATCTCGTTCAGGAATGCTTCCATTTCCTTGCACGCCGTTTCGCGGTCGTCCAGATAGAACCCGTGCCCCGCGCCGGGAATCGTAATCATCCGCGCGTCGGGGTAGATGGTCAGCGCCTTTTCGGACACGCTGATGGGTACAATCTGGTCGTCCGTGCCGTGAATCAGCAGCACGGGCTTGTCGAACGACGCGATTTCCGTCCATGGGTCAAGTTCCAGCACAACCTCGTAGTAGCGCCCGCTGACGGTCATCTGCATGAAGTCGAGCTTCTCCGGAATCTCGCTGGCGCCGGCATACTGGCTGCGCGCGTTGTCCGCAATCATCAGCCCCGGATAGAGCAGCATCGCGCCGCGGACGAGTTCGGAATTCCGCGCCGTATACAGCGCCGTCACCAGCCCGCCTTGGCTTTCGCCCGCAATCACAAGGCGGCTGGCATCCACCTCATCCAGCTCGGCAAGGAACGAAACGACGTCATTGAGGTCGTCGAGTTCGGTCAGCAGGGTCATGTCCGTCGTTGCACCGGAGCTTTGGCTCTGCGTGCCGCCGCCGCAGAAGTCGAACGTATAGCAGACGTACCCGCGCTGGGCGAGATATTCCGCGTAGCCGTCCATGTTGCGGTGCGTGCCGTTGAAGCCGTGGCAAAGGATAACCGCGGGGGCATTCTCCGCGCCGTCCGGCACATACAGCCAGCCCGCAATGATGCTTTCGTCTTCCTTTTCAATCGGGAACTCTTCGACATGATAGGTGTTTTCCGCAAGCGCAGCGCCGCACAGCAGGAGCAGCATCAGCAGAATACCAGCAAATTTCTTCATATAGTTCACCTCTTAGCTGAGCTCAAACGTAAAGAAGTTCATGGCTCCCTCGCCGCGGAAGCGGAAGTACAACGCCTTCACGCCATCTGCCATACGGAACGGCGCGGTGACGTTCGTCATGGTCTTTCCGGCTTCGACCGGGATGCTTGCCGCCAGCGTCGAGAATTCCGGCGTATCGCTGACCTCGATATTGCCGCGGCACACCCCGCTGACGGCGCACCGAATGGCTTTCGCGCTGTGCATCTGGAAGTACTTGAATCCGCATACGCTGCCGTCGCGCATGTTGGCGATATACTGCACCGCCGCCGGATCGCCGTCGCGCCCGCTCTGGGTGAAATACGGGTGTTCCTTTTTATTGAAGCGCTTGTCGTAGCGGACAACGCCGTGCTTGCTCCACAGGTTGCAGGCGATGCGCGCCTCGTATTCACCGATACCGTCCAGCGGGCCGCCGTTCAGACCGCAGCTGGTCACTTCCGCCTGCTGGAAGCCGCCGTCAGGCGTGCGCTTCAGCGGTTCGGCGCAGGCTTGGCGGGAGTAGGAGTGCTGGTTCGTCTGGCGATGATAGAAGATGTACCACTGCCCGTTCAGTTCCGCCATGCCGCCATGGGTGTTGCCGAGGTAGTTCGTGCCGCGCGCCTCGTCGGATGTTCCGTCCTCCATGTACAGGTCGCCCAAGTCAACGAGCGTCCCGCCGTAGCGGTAGCCGGACAGCGGATGTTCGCTGACCGCATAGCACAATTCGTGGTTGTTCTCCGACGAGTACACAAAAACGTACTTGCCGTCAATTTTGCGGATGCTGCTTGCCTCAAAGAAGGCGTGTCCCGCGAATTCCTTCGGCGGGTTGTTGTCCTTCTGTGGGAAAATCAACTGGATTTTGTCCTTAATGGTCAGCATGTCCTGTTCCAGTTCCATGCCAACGCCGCCGGAATTGCGGAGGTTATGGAAGCGGCTCATGATGAACGGCACCTTCGTCGCAAAGCCGGAGTAGAGGTAGACACGCCCGTCGTCATCCACCAGCGCACCGGGGTCGAACGGGAACTCATCCCCGGATCGGCTGCCCCACTCGCGCCCGTCGGCATAACGGACATGGCCGTAGTATTCATACGGGCCCTGCGGCTTATCGCTGACCGCCACACCCATGCGTCCAAGGAAATCATAGGCGTAATAGAGGTAATAGCGTCCGTCCACGCCCTGCACCACGTCCGGTGCGAACAGCAGGCGGATGCCCAGCTTGTTCAGCGGGTCTTGTTTTTTCTTGTAGATAACACCCTCGTAGCGCCACGCGGACAAATCGTCCACCGGCGCAGAGTAGCACACATAGTCGTTGACGCAGAAGATAGCGGCGTTAAAGCGGTCGTGCGAGCCGTACACATACACCCGATTGCCAAAGACATGCGGCTCACCGTCCGGGATGTACTCCCCTGCCGGCAGATACGGATTGAATACCTGTTTCATCTGTTTTTCTCCCTTCCCAGCTTGATGATGCCATTTTAGCACGCTTTCCGCCCATTTTGCGCATTTCTTTCAGAACCTGTCATTTCGGCTTCCTATTCTGTTTTGATTGGCAAAATTCGTTCCGTTTTTGACAGTCGCCGCATTCCCCTGCAACAAGAAATCCCTTCGGCAAGAGGAGAAGCCGAAGGGATTGATGGGAAGGGCAGTCACCATTCCAAGAGGAGGACGGAACGATGACCGGAAACGGAATCGAATCAGATTTCGTTCTGCCGGATTCACTTTTCATATCAGATTATAGCACAATGCCAGCTTTCTATCCGCATTTTGGCGCAAACTGTCGATTTTTTTGCACAATTAGCATGTCGCCGGATTCATCTGCGCCTTTTTGCTCCCCGAACGCTGCCAGAGGCGCTGCCTCTGGACTCCGCCAAAGGGTCTTCGACCCTCTGGACTCCCGTTCGCGCGATTCAGTTGAGCGCATTTTCATACTATGCCCGCGTGCTGATTGGGGAGAGACGCAAGGGGCGCTGCCCCTTGACTCCGCCAAAGGGTCTTCGACCCTCTGGACTCCCGTTCGCGCGATTGCGTTGGTGACGTTCTCATACTATGCCCGCGTGCTGATTGGGGGAACCCAAGGGCGCTGCCTCTGGACTCCCTTTCGTGCGATTGCGTTGGTGACGCTCTCATGCTATGTCCGCGTGCTGATCCGGTGAGCAAAAGAGCCGCCCCTGCTTGCAGGGACAGCCCTTCCAATCGTCAGCATTCATTCCAGCAGGAACATCTGCTGTAATTGCGAATGCCCGCTGATTTCAGCGTGCCTTCATTTCCGGCCAGATGGCATCGTGGCGGCGCTTATATTCCGCCTGCATCCCCGGCTTGATTTTTCCCATCCACGCAAATCGTTCCATGCAAAAAATTTCTCCATCACCCGAACAGAGTACACCCCATCTCCCGGAATTCCTTCGCCTTTTGCAGCAGCGTTTCTTCGCTGACGCCGAACTTCTTCCCCAAGCAGTTGAGACACAGAAAGCGCGTCGCCCCGCGGTTAATCAGCTTCTTCGTCAGCGCAATTTCCACGCCTTGCAGCGTCCGATGGCACTGCATACATTCAGGCATTGTCCTTCACCAGATGGCAGAGGAACAGGCGGCAGTCATGGGCCTTGATGTGCGGATTGAACGAATCCTTCTGCGGCCCCAGATGCTCGCCGGAGAAAACGTCCGTCATGTCCAGCGCAACGCCGCCGGTCACGGGCAGACCCATGTCCGCCATCTCGCAGTGTACCTCGGCATCCGCGTCGGAGAGGTTGGCATAGAACAGGGCAAACTCGTTGTCCGTCAGGTGGCGCAGCAGCACGAACGCGGTATCCGCCGGATGCGTCCACGGCGCTTGCGCGTCATCAGGGTTCGGGATACACACGCTGTCGCGGCGAACGATATACGGCGGACGGCATTCCGCGTCCTGATTGATGCGCAGCAGCGCGGGATTGAGCATCAGCGCACGGTATTCCGGCGCAAGGGTGCGCAAGTCAGCCCCCATCATCAGCGGCACGCCGCACAGGCACCAAAGCACAAACTGCAAGCGGTATTCCTCATAGCTGCACACCTTGCCCAGCCCGACATTTCCCTTGCCCTCCATGCCGACGGTGAGCATGTCCATGTCGTTGAAGCAGTGGTTGCCGCTCATGCAGAGCTTATTCAGCTGGCTCTTGACGATGTCTGTGAAGGAGACGAAGTTATCCATAATATCGCCGGTGGAGCGGTACATGTGCGCACCGATTGCGCGCATCCACTCGCCGGGTTCTTCCATGCCCCAGTTGCAGGCGGAGAAGAGGATTTCGCGCCCGGTCGCCTTCAGCGCCATCGACATGGTGAGGTAGCGCGCCTTGCAGTTGCCGGACTGCGGGAAATTGCAGAAGTCGTACTTGAGGAAATCCACGCCCCAGTCCGCAAACGTCTGCGCATCGACAAATTCATGGTCATAGCTGCCGGGATAGCCCGCGCACGTCCGCACGCCCGCGCAGGAGTACATGCCGAACTTCAGTCCCTTGCTGTGAACGTAGTCGGCAACCGCCTTCATGCCGTGCGGGAATTTCTCCGGGTCAGGCACGATGCGGCCGTCTTTGCCGCGCTCGCGCAGGCTCCAGCAGTCGTCGATGACCAGATATTCATACCCCGCCTCGCGGTAGCCCTGCGAAGCCATCAGGTCAGCCATTTCAAAAATCAACTGTTCGTTGATTTGCCAGCCGAACGTGTTCCAAGAGTTCCAGCCCATCGGGGGCAACTGTGCAAGCGGCATAAATTTCCTCCGTTTTGTCCTGCCAAGCAGGAGATTTGGTTTCTGCACAAACATTTCGCCATAAGTCCGGAAATCCCTGCATGATTCTCCCGAAAATATTTTCTGAAAATTTTCGCCGCACCCATTTTGAAAGAGGAATTTCCAATCCCATGTCGAATGAAATGGATTGAATGGGCGATTTTCGGACATTCCTCCGAAGCATCTGGCCGCCCAGAATTTTTCTTCCTATATATTAAGGAGGACGCAATCAACATGAAACAGTCCAAGCTGATTCTGGACAAGGACTACATCATCTCCCCCATCGACCGCCGCCTGTACGGTTCGTTCATTGAGCACCTGGGCCGCGCCGTCTATACTGGCATTTACGAGCCTGCCCATCCGCTGGCGGATGAACAGGGTTTCCGCCGCGACGTGCTGGATTTGGTACGCAAGCTGAATGTGCCTGTCGTGCGCTATCCGGGCGGCAACTTCGTCTCCGGCTTCCGCTGGGAGGATTCCATCGGCCCGAAGGAGCAGCGTCCGCGCCGCCTCGACCTTGCGTGGAAGACGACCGAGCCGAACACATTCGGTCTGCATGAGTTCGTCGACTGGGCGAGGAAGGCGAACACGGAGGTCATGTACGCCATCAACCTCGGCACGCGTGATATTCTCGACGCGCAGTACGTCGTCGAATACTGCAACCATCCGTCTGGCACTGCGTGGAGCGACCTGCGCATCAAGAACGGCGCGAAAGACCCGTTTGACATCAAGCTGTGGTGCTTGGGCAACGAAATGGACGGCCCGTGGCAGACCGGCGCGAAAACCGCCTACGAGTACGGCCGCAAGGCAAACGAAGCCGCGAAGGTCATGAAGTGGGTTGACCCCACCATCGAGACGGTTGCGTGCGGTTCGTCCGGCACAGGCATGCCCACCTTCGGCACTTGGGAGCATGAAGTGCTGATGCAGGCGTACGACAACGTGGACTACGTCTCCCTGCACCGCTACTACGGCAATCCGCACAACGACACGCAGGACTTCCTCGCTTCGACGATGGATTTGGACGAGTTCATTAAGACCGTCGCCGCCATCTGCGACGGCGTGAAGGGCACGAAGCACTCCAAGAAGACCGTCAACCTGTCGCTGGACGAGTGGAACGTGTGGTATCACTCCAAGAATCAGGATCAGGATTTGTACGAGAACAAGCCGTGGGGCACAGCGCTGCACCTGCTGGAGGACGTGTACAACTTCGAGGATGCGCTGCTGGTGGGTCTGATGCTCATCACGATGCTGCGCAACGCCGACCGCGTGAAGATTGGCTGCCTGGCGCAGCTGGTGAACGTGATTGCGCCGATTATGACGCGCGAAAACGGCGGCGCGTGGGCGCAGACGATTTTCTACCCGATGATGGATGCGTCGATGTACGGCCGCGGCACATCGCTGCTGCCGAAGATTGTGGCGGGCAAGCACGACACCAAGCATTACAATGATGTACCGGACATGGATGCCGCCGCCGTGATGGACGACGCGGGCAACGTGACGATTTTCGCCGTCAACCGCGACCTGACCGAGCCGATGGTGCTTGACCTCGACCTGCGTTCCTTCGGCGATTTGCGCCCCGCGATGCACTCCGTCCTGCACCACGACGACATGAAGGCAGAGAACACTGAATCCGCCCCGGACGTGGTGAAGCCGGTCATCCTCCCCTGCCCGAAGCCCGGTGAACCCCTCGTTCTGCCTGCTGCCAGCTGGAACGTGATTCGGTTCGTGAAGGGGTGACGCCAGAGGCTCTGCCTCTGGACTCCGCAAGGGGCTTTGCCCCTTGACCCCACAAGGGAGTTCCTCCCTTGACCCTTTCGCGCGATTGGGTTGGTGACACTTTCAGACTGTGCCCGCGTGTTTATGGGGGAACGAAATATATGTAGAGCTGTAAGTCTCGATAGGCTTACAGCTCTACGTCTACCAGAATCACATCATCGCCAATTTTGCAGATGTTCTCCCACGGAATCACCACCCCTGCCCGCTCGCCGCGCAGCAGATGCACAAAGCTGAACTCCCCCGGCACGACAATCGCCGTTACGCGCCCATCCAAGGCGCAGAACTCGATGTCCATCGGCTTGCCTAAGCACTGCCCGTCACGCGTGTTGATGACGTCCTTCTGGCGAAGCTCGCTAAGGCTCATGGGCGGATTTCTCCCCTTTCTTGATTTCACTTTCATGCTTTCGGATTGTTGTTGCAGAGGGTTTCGCCTCTGCGGAGGCGACAAGGGGGCTTTCCGATCGCCCCCTTGACCCCTTCGGCGCCGACACTCCCAAAGTTGGCTGGCATTCAAGCATTTGATTGCTTTTCCGCAACTATCCCTAATCATCCTATGCACCATCAGCAGGATTTGATGCGCCTTTTTGCGGATTTTTTATCGAATTTATAAAATCCCCTACACAATCCGCAGAAAATATGTTATAATCAAGAAGCGCAAGGACAGGCGTGTGCTTTTTACATGCCTATTTGCAGGACTATCATTAGATAGGAGGAACCTATTCGATGCAGTACACCAAGGAAGTTGAAGAAATGGTCTGTGTCGCCAAGGGCCCGAACCACGGCCCGGCGCCCATCCCGGAAGAGGGCAAATGGATTCAGGCCAAGGAGATCAAGGACATCTCCGGTCTGACCCACGGCATTGGCTGGTGCGCGCCGCAACAGGGCGGCTGCAAGCTGACGCTGAACGTCAAGGGCGGCGTCATTGAAGAAGCGCTGGTGGAAACCATCGGCTGCTCCGGCATGACCCACTCCGCTGCTATGGCGGCTGAAATTCTTCCCGGCAAGACCATCCTCGAAGCGCTGAACACGGACCTCGTGTGCGACGCAATCAACACCGCCATGCGCGAGCTGTTCCTGCAGATCGTTTATGGCCGCACCCAGTCCGCTTTCTCTGATGACGGCCTGCGCGTCGGCGCTGGTCTGGAGGACTTGGGCAAGGGTCTGCGCTCTCAGGTCGGCACCATGTACGGCACCAAGCTCAAGGGTGTGCGTTATCTGGAAATGGCTGAGGGCTATGTGCTGAAGCTGGCGCTGGACAAGGACAATCAGGTCTGCGGCTATCAGTTCCTGTCGCTCGGCAAGATGATGGACGCCATCAAGAAGGGCATGAGCCCGAACGAAGCCTACGAGAAGAACGTGGGCACCTATGGCCGCTTCAAGGCGGAAGACGGCGCCGTCGCTTGGATCGACCCGCGCAAGCAGTAATATAGGAGGTATGCTGAAATGGCTCTGTTTGAAAACTACGAAGGACGCATGCCTCAGCTCCAGCCTGTTCTGGAAAAGTACGGCTTCAAGGATTTTGATGAGCTGAAGGCTTACAACAACAGCAAGGGCGTTGACGCTTATAAGATCGTCGAAGGCATTCAGCCCATCTGCTTCGAGAACGCGAAGTGGGCTTACGAGCTGGGCGCTGCCATCGCGCTGAAGAAGGGCGTTAAGACCGCTGCGGAAGCGGCCACCTGCATCGGCGAAGGTCTGCAGGCGTTCTGCATCCCCGGTTCCGTCGCTGACCAGCGTCAGGTTGGTCTGGGTCACGGCAATCTGGGCGCGATGCTGCTGGACGAGAAGACCGAGTGCTTCGCGTTCCTCGCTGGCCACGAATCCTTTGCTGCCGCGGAAGGCGCTATCGGCATTGCCCGCAATGCCAACAAGGTTCGCAAGAACCCCCTGCGCGTCATCCTGAACGGTCTGGGCAAGGACGCTGCCATGATCATCAGCCGCATCAACGGCTTCACCTATGTGCAGACCAAGTATGACTACCTGTCTGCTGACGTGAAGGAAGACCATGCGCTGACGGTCGTCAAGGAAGTCGCCTATTCCAACGGCGAACGCTCCAAGGTCAAGTGCTACGGCGCTGATGACGTCCGCGAAGGCGTCGCCATCATGTGGCACGAGGGCGTTGGCGTGTCCATCACGGGCAACTCCACCAACCCCACCCGCTTCCAGCACCCCGTTGCCGGCACCTACAAGAAGGAAATGATCGAAGCCGGCAAGAAGTACTTCTCCGTTGCGTCCGGCGGCGGCACGGGTCGTACCCTGCACCCCGACAACATGGCGGCTGGCCCTGCCTCCTACGGCATGACCGATACCATGGGTCGTATGCACTCTGACGCGCAGTTTGCTGGCTCCTCCTCCGTGCCCGCGCACGTTGAGATGATGGGTCTGATCGGCATGGGCAACAACCCGATGGTCGGCGCGACCGTCGCGGTGGCTGTCGCTGTCGAAGAAGCGCAGAAGAACGCGTAATTTGGTTGCTTCCAAGAACCTTCCGTTTCGGCGGAGGGTTCTTTTCTTTGTGGAAAAAGGCGTTTTCGGCAGGCATGTAGATGAACGAACGGTTTTCGCCATTTTTTCCTGCATTTTTGCCGTTTTTCCGCACATTCCGCACTCCCCCGCCCTTGCGCCCCGTCCGGCAATCTGGTAGAATAAAGTGATACTCCCGAAAGGATTGATTCACCCATGTTCTTTGATACGATTGCCGCCATCAACAAGGTCGTCAACGATTTCGTCTGGGGCGTGCCGGCGATGGCCTGCATTATCGGCGTTGGGCTGCTGCTCAGCGTCCGCACGGGCTTTTTGCAAATCCGCAAATTTCCCTTCGCGCTCAAAACCACCATCGGGCGCATGTTCCACAAGAAGGAAGCCGCGGACGGCGCGATGACCCCGTTCCAAGCCGTCTGCACCGCGCTGGCGGGCACGGTCGGCACGGGCAATATCGCGGGCGTCGCGGGTGCGATTGCCATCGGCGGGCCGGGCGCGGTGTTCTGGATGTGGTGCTCAGCGCTGCTGGGCATGTGCACAAAATACGCCGAAGTCACCCTCGCCGTCCACTACCGCGAACGCAGCGCCACCGGCGAGTGGATCGGCGGGCCGATGTACTACATCAAAAACGGGCTGGGCAAGCGCTGGCAGTGGCTCGCCATCCTCTACGCACTGTTCGGCACGCTAACCGTCTTCGGCACAGGCAACGCGACGCAGGTCAACACCATCACGACGGCAATCAACACGGCGTTTATGCAGTTTCACCTCGTCAGCGACGCTTTCGTGCCGACGCTCAACCTCATCATCGGCATTTTCTGCGCGATGCTGGTGGCCATGGTGCTGCTCGGCGGCATCAAACGCATCGGCAGCGTGAGCGAAAAGCTGGTTCCGTTCATGGCACTGTTCTACGTCGTGCTGGGCATCGGCGTGGTGCTGCTGAATCTTGAACGGCTGCCGGGCGTGCTTCAGTCCATCTTCGAGGGCGCGTTCAACCCGGCGGCGTTCACGGGCGGCATCATCGGCAGCCTGTTCGTGAGTATGCAGAAGGGCGTTTCGCGCGGCATCTTCTCCAACGAGGCGGGTCTGGGCACGGGTTCGATTGCCCACGCCTGCGCCGACACGCAGAAGCCCGTCACGCAGGGCATGTTCGGCATCTTCGAGGTGTTTGCGGACACGATTATCATCTGCACGCTGACGGCGCTGGTCATCCTGTGCAGCGGCACGCCGGTGACCTACGGCGTGGCAGCGGGCGCGGAGCTGACGATTTCCGGCTTCACGACGACATACGGCAGCTGGTCGTCGATTTTCACGGCGGTGGCGCTGTGCTGCTTCGCGTTCTCGACGATTATCGGCTGGGGGCTGTACGGCTCACGCTTTGTGCAATTCCTGTTTGGGAGTAACAAGGTCGTCCGCCCGTTCCTCGTGATTTACTCGTTCGTGTCGATTCTCGGCGCAACGCTTGATTTGGGGCTGCTCTGGGATATTGCGGACACATTCAACGGCCTGATGAGCATCCCGAACCTGATTGCGCTGCTGCTGCTGTCGGGGATGGTCGTGAAGCTCACGAAGGAGCATTTTCCGGGGAAAGGTGCAGTTCGGAAAACAGGCGAATAATGCAAAACGGTGCTTCCCGCGTGTGATGGGAAGCACCGTTATTTTCTCTGCGTTTGCACAAAGGAAGGGAGGAGAAACTCCTTCCGGAATCTCCCCTCCCGCAGTGCATCGTATTACTCAACCGTCAGGTTCGCCGTCATGCCGCCCACGGTGATCACATGCTCGCCGGCATCGAGGGTCAGCGGGATGGTCACAACGCGGAAGCTGCCAGCAGACACAGCGATCATCTTCGTCGCGGCCAGTTCGCCATCCACCAGCACTTCGACATTGATATAGCCGTCAGCGCCGTTGTTTTCTGCGATGAAGTTGATTTCAAAGGTCTCGCCCGCCTTGGCCAAGTTGAGAACCTTTGTCGCCATTCTGGTGCCGGAAGACGTCTCTTCGCTGACTTCACGGACACCCTGCGGCGCAATCAGCGTGTTGCAGGTAATGTCAGCAGGCTGGTCGTAGCGCATACCGAAGTGCGCAGGATACATCACGTCGCCGAGATTCGTGGGCAGGTCAGCAGTCGGGTTATTGCGAACCACGGCTGCCATGTACAGGCGAGTCTTGGTATCCACGCCAGTGTCAAACTGCAGCTCGCCCCAATCCAGTTCAGCATCTTCGCTCGTCCATGCCATCTCGAACACGGTCTTGCCGCTGGGGGCCTTCACACCGTAGAGCATATCCGCCAGCACGGACGGCAGCGTCTTGTGATAGAAGTTGCCCATAGAAGAACCGTGGTCGGGTGTGCAGTCATAGGTCAGGAACAGCACCGCCGCGCTGCTGTTCACCGCATAGGCATCAGGCTCGTTGGAAACGCCGCCGTCGTAGCAGAGGACAACGGGCTTTTCAGCATCCGCGGCATCCTCAAACAGCAGTTCCGTCGCGTCGTCCATCGCGGTCACATGGGCAATAATCACGTCTGCGTCTTCCATGTTGTCCACCACCGTCGCATACGCGGCAATGGCTTCCTTATCCATGGCAACCGTGTCCTTGCTTGTCCCCGCAACATACACCTTCTGCTCTGCCTTGAGCGGCAGAATGTTATCATTCTTCAGCAGAACGGTGGATTCAGTCTGGAGCTGGATTTCCATGGCGTTCATTTCGGCAGTGCGCGCACGATAAACGTCTTCAATCGTCGTCATGTCGAACGCCTGCGCCTTGTATTCGTCAGAAGCGCACAGTTCCAGCGCGTCTTCAAGGTTGCCGTAGGGATCTTCAAACAAACCCAGTTCAAACTTGTTGCGCAGCACACGCTTGGCGTGCTTATCAATCGTTTCCTGCGTCAGGTTGCCCAGTTCCAGCTGTTCCTTCACAGCGTTGGGCCACATGGGCTGCATCATGCCGGGATAACGGGCGATAACCGCGTCGTAGTCCACAGGCACATCGTCTTCCACCATGAAGAAGCAGCCAACCTGATCAACGTCCGCGTTGAAGATGGCCGCATACAGTTCGCCGACAGAAGCAGTGCTCAGGTCAAGGCCTTCAGGCGTCGTGCCGGAAGCAGAAGGAACCTGCATCCACATCGGCCAGTCGGTCACGACACAGCCATCATAGCCCAGCTGCTGGCGCAGCACCGCCATGGACTCGGAGTCGTAGCAGACATTGCAGTCGTTGAGGAACTTGCCGTTGTTCAGCATGATCCAGCCGGAGCCGTTGTCGATGACAGCGCTCTTCCAGCCAACCAGCCACGAATCCACCAGATTCGCGGGAGACTTCGCATTGAAGTAGTTGGAGCGGCCGCCGCGCGCCACAAAGTGCTTCGTGCAGGCATTCACGCCGTTTTCTTCATACGCCTTGGTTTCGATGCCGACCATCTTGGCGATGTAGTTCACATCGTCGCCGTACCACGAGCCGATTTCCACGCCATAGGAATGGAACGGCACATGGAAGCCGATGGCGCGCTCTTCCTTCGCGTACTGTGCAACAAGGTTGTACAGCAGTTCCGGGTCATGTGCAATGCCAACCGCGTAGTTCGGCATGTTGACCATGCCAGCCCATGTGTTGTAGCTGCGGTCGCAGGACAGCACAACCGGAATGCCCAGACGCGCCGTTTCCGCGATTTCCTGGAACGCATTGTTTTCATAAATCAGCGTTTCCGGCGTACCATTGACGTTGTGCAGGTACGTCGTCACGTTATCGCTGATGATGGAGTGATACATCGGAACGTAGCAGCTGCCATCCGCGGCGGTATACGTAGGTTCGTTAGAATAGAGCCATTCCTCCGTGTAGGGATACATGCTGGTGAACGTGCCGCCGGTAGAGGCGTGCCACAGCAGACCGATTTCTTCATCCAGCGTCATCTGGCTGAGCAGATCGTCCACGCGCGCGTCCACAGGCTGACGCCAGTCTTCGTACACGTCCAGCGTGCCGTTGCCGTTCAAATCCTTGAACTTCAGTCCATCAACCTCGATGATGTTCTTCACATGCGCTTCCAGCGCAACCTGCCCTGTCGCCTCATCCGCCGGAACGATGACTTCGTTCACGGTATAGGGCTTGGTGAAGGTATGCGGATCAACGAATTCCCCGCCTCCACCGTTGTTAAAGTACTGCTGTTCCGCAGCCGCGATCCCGCTGAGCAGCATTGCCAGCGTCATCACGAAAGACAGTGCCCTTGAGAACTTTCTCATTTTGTTTTCCCCTTTCCTTAATTCCCGCAATGCGCATCGCATTGCCAACCGACGTAAGGCAATCGCCTTATTGATTTCATTATACCGTCACAGTCAAAAAGAAACAATGGAAAATCCAGTCCTTTTTTTTGTAAATTTCAGCACAGACTTTTGCTCCAGTTTCGGGCGGAATATACAAAGTGCATCAAAGTGCATCAAAAAGCGCCCGGCGCAGGTTCTTCCCCGCGTCGGGCGCTTTCTATTGAATTGGCTTCGCTTATTCCTTCTCCACCGCCATGGCGACGAGCTTCTGGCTCCGCTTCAGGAACGCCGTAATCTCGTCCGCTTCCAGCGGCTGGGCGCTCATGCGCGCCAAATCGTAAATCTGCTGGCAGAGCAGCTGCGTCGTCTCGTTCTCCGGATCGCGTGCCGCCAGTTCCTGAATCGCCTTGTTGCGGCGGTTCAGCACAAGCGTGAAGCGGTCGGGCATGTCGAACGACTGACCATACAGGCGGCTCATTTCCTTCATGCGGCGAATCTGCTCGTCCTCGGTGACCATCGCAGGCAGCTCCGCGTCGGACAGGCTCTGCAGGTTCACGGGCAGGTCATCCTTGCCCAGCGCCTTGCGGAACATCGCCTGAATCGTCTCCTGATTCAGCTCCTTGCCCTCTTCGGAATCTTCCAGCAGGCCGGACACGTCCGCGTCCACACGCGCGAAGGTCAAGCCTTCCTCGCCGCCGGAATATTCCATGAAGGACTGGAAGTTGCCGTCGATGATGTGATCCATCACAACAACATCAATACCGCGGTTGGTATAAAGCGCAACGCTCGCCGCCTGACGCTTCGGGTCGTTGGTGTAGTAGACCTTCTTGTCCGCCTTGTCGGCGTTCGCGGTCTTGTACTCTTCCAGCGTCAGATAGCGGCCATCGGTGGTCTTGTAGAGAATCGCCTTCTTGACCTGCTCGTAGAACTTCTGGTCACGCATCGCGCCAAACTTGACGAAGGGCGCAATGTCGTCCCAGTATTTCTGATACGTCTCGCGCTCGGTGTTGAACAGCCCGCAGAGCTTATCCGCCACCTTCTTGGTGATGTGCGCAGACAGCTTCTTGACTGTGCCGTCATTCTGCAGGAAAGAGCGGCTGACGTTCAGCGGCAGGTCAGGGCAGTCGATAACGCCCTTCAAAAGCGTCAGGAATTCCGGAATGACTTCCTTCACGTTGTCCGCCACGAACACCTGACCAGCGAACAGCTTCACCTGACCTTCGTACTTGCCGAAGTCGTTGCGGAGCTTCGGGAAATACAGGATGCCCTTGAGGTTGAAGGGGTAGTCGACGTTCAGATGCACCCAGAACAGCGGATCTTCCCAGCCGAACATCTTGTGATAGAAGTCGATGTACTCCTTGTCCTCGCACTCGCTCGGCTTTTTCAGCCACAGCGGCTTGGTGTCGTTAATCAGGCTCGGCTTGGGTTCATCGACGACCTTGCGCTTCTTGGGCGTGCCGTCCTCGTTGGTTTCGCCGGGGATTTCTTCCTCGCGCTCCACCGGCTTGGCGTTTGCATCCATCAGGTAAATCGGATACGCCATGTAGCCGCAGTAGCGGGTCAGCACTTCGCGGACGCGGTAGAGTTCGAGGAACTCCTTCTCTTCATCGGAGATGTGGAGGATAATCGACGTGCCGTGCGCGGTGCGGTGACCTTCGCTGATGGCGAAGTCCATGCCGTCCTTGGATTCCCAATGCACCGGCTCCGCGCCCTCCTGACAGGACAGCGTTTCGATTTCGACGTTCTCAGACACCATGAACACGCTGTAGAAGCCCAGCCCGAAGTGGCCGATAATGTCGCCCTTCTTCTCGTCGCCCTCGAACTTCTTCATAAACTCGGACGCGCCGGAGAATGCGACCTGATTGATATAGCGCTTCACCTCGTCCTCGGTCATGCCGATGCCGGTGTCGCTGATGGTCAGGGTCTTGTTCTCCTTGTCCACCGTGACCATGACGGACATTTCGCTCTCGTCATCCGGATTCGTCATGCGATACTTCGTGATGGCGTCGCAGCCGTTGCTGACCACCTCGCGCAGGAAAATGTCCTTATCGGAATACAGCCAACGCTTAATGACCGGCATAATATTTTGGGCGTCAATCGACACAGAGCCCTTTTCCATTTCAATCGCCATACATCATTCCTCCTCGGAAAATAAGCGGTAATAATTGTTGCAGTCTTTCTGACCGCTGGATGTATTGTAGCACGATTTCCATCGAAATGCAAGCGAAAATTAGCACTCAGCGCAAAAGAGTGCTAACAATTTTCAGATTGTTCACTTTTTTCGCCCGCGAAACCCTCCCCCATGCGCGTGAGACGCCCCCGTTCCCCTTGCAAACCCGCGCGCAATACGGTATAATAGATGAAACAACTTTTATGCCAAAGGAGCTGACGAACCCATGTCCGCGATTCATGAGCATGTCCTGCAAAACGGCATGACGCTTTTGTGCTGGCCGCAGCGCCACCTGCACGGTCTGGAATTCGGGCTGTATTTGAAGGGCGGACCGCTGTACGAAACGGAAGAGACGCAGGGCATCAGCAATCTGCTGGAACACCTGTGCTTCCGCGGGCTGGGCGGACTGAACCGCGAAGGATTGCTGCGCGAGCTGAACCGCTTCGGCACGAACCTCGATGCCGCGACATATGCCGAAGGGCTGGTGTTCCGCCTGAAGTGCCTGCCGCGCTTCTTTGACGCGGCGCTGGAATACTTCCTGCGCTTTTTCGCGAATGTACCGTGGACGCCGGAGCAGATTGCCGCCGAGAAGCAAGTCGTCCTGCGCCAATTGGAGGCGGACGGCGATGGCGATCTGTTCGACCGCGCGGCGTGCGATTTCCGCAAGACCGAGAACGGCGCGTTCCCCCCGCTGGGCACGCCGGAGAGCCTGATGGCGCTGACCGAAGCGGACATTCAGCTTTGGCAGGAGATGATTTTCCAGCCGCAGAACGCCTGTCTGGTCATGACGGGCAATTTCTCCGACGGCATGGAGCTCGCCGCCATTGAAGCGCTGAGCGAGCTGCGCAACACGACCGCCCAGCCGCCATTCACGCAGTCGCTGCCCATCGGCTTCTGTATGCGCGACGAGCAGAGTGATTTGCTGGAAGAGGTTGAAAGCGATTTTGCGAGCGTTCAGCTGGCGTTTGACGTGGACAGCGAACAGGTCTACCCCGTCGCGGCGGAGGTTCTCAGCACCATCACCGCCGGGAACGACGACAGTATGCTCTTTCAGGCTTTGCGCGAGGAGCAGGCGCTCGTTGCGGAAATCGAGTCGCAAATCAGCCGCGTCGGGCAATTCAGCCGCCTTGTCATCCGCTATGACGTGCGGTCGGAATGGCTGAAAGACACGCTGACAAAGGTCTTTGCCTATCTGCACCGGCTGACGATGTACGTCCGCCCCGCGCGATTGAATCAGCTGCGGACGCAGTTCACCACCAACAACGCCATGCTGACCGACGACACCGCCGCGCTGAACGACCGTCTCGGCTGGGCGTGGATGAGCGGCGACACGGCACAGGCGGATTTGGATGCTGCCGCCGCGCAGTACAACGAGCTGACCGCCGAAGAGCTGCTGGACGCGGCGCAGACCGTTTTCCGCCCGGAAAACCTGACGATTGCCGTGCAGTATGACCCGGAGACAGTCGGCGATTTGCGCCCGCTGCTGCAAAAGCTGCGCGAAACGCTGTAAGGAGCGACCCATGCCCTCTCAAATTTACGAGATTCTCTCCCTGATGATGCGCTACTGGTTCGCCGCGCTGGGGGTACTCATTGTCCTGCGCGCGTTCTGGTGGCTGTGGAAAGACCACCGAAGCCGCGAGAAAAAGCGGCGTTCCCTGCCGGACGCAGGCAGCATCGGGGAATTTGTGGTCGAAAGCGACTGCGCCGCACTCCCGCAGGATACGCTGCTGCCTGTCCCGGCGGACGGGACGCTGGGCAGCGTGCGGAGCTGCGACATTGTTGTCCCTGCGCGCGGCGTATCCCCCCGGCATCTGGATGTGATGTTCCGCAACGGATATGGGCTGTATATCATCCCGTGGCGCGGGTGCAGCTGCATTGTCGATGGGGAGACGGTGGCGAGCCGGAAGGACGGGATGGCGCATCCGCTGCAGCATAACAGCATTCTGGAGGTTGGACAAGCGAGATTGCGGCTGCGCGTGTTTGCGGGATTGGATGTGGAGGATGTGCGCGCCTATGCCGAACGGCGCGAGGATGAGGATGATGAGCAGGAAAATCCCCAATACCCCGATTGATGGAAATCGCGCTCAAGCCAGGCGGCAAAAAAAGGGTCAAGGGGCAATGCCCCTTGCGGAGTCCAGAGGCGGCGCCTCTGGTGGGGTTTGGGGCAACGCCCCAACTGTTTTTCGGGTGCTCACTCAAAGAGAACAGCCAACAAAGGCGCAGGCAGCGAAGCGTCCCTGCCAGTAACTAAAAAGCCTTCCAATACAATTCTACTAACATGGGTGTACATCCGAAGGAGTCCAGAGGGCGATCGGAAAGCCCTCTGGAAGCTGCTCTTTTTACCATTACAATAGGAAAGTCAACTCTGGCAGTGCAAAAAGCTCACTAACTTTTTATTGTTGCAGAGGGATTTCGCGCCTGCGGGCGCGACCAAAGGGCAATGGAAACGGACGAAGTCCGCGATCGCCCTTTGGAAACCTTCGGGTGCACACTACCATACTTGTATTGGCGTGTTGCTTATTATTATGGTTACAAAACGCTTTCCGCACAATACCTTTCTATGATAAGCAGATTTTCGCGCCAGATGGCGCCCATTTCATTTTTGCGAGGTGATTTCCTTGGCGCGTGACCGCCAGCGCGGGCGTGAAAAGCCGAAAGACCCCGGCCGCTCTTTGTCGCGGGCGGTTTCGATTTTCTACATCAGCGCATTCTGCCTTCTCTTCCTGCGCGATTTCCAATGGCAGGCGCTCGCACTCGCCGTCGCCGTACCGCTGGCGGGCGCGTTCACAACTGGCTTCCTGCCGCGGCTCTTCCCGGTGGATAAGCTGCTGCTGTCGCTGACCAACTTCCTGTGCGCGCTGGGGCTGCTCGTCCTCTACGACACCAACCCGACGTATGCCTACCACCAGTCCATCTACTATTTCGTCGGGCTGGCGGCGATGGTCGTGTGCATCTACCTCATCCGCGTCGGGCGCAGCTTCCGGCTGCTCGTGTGGCCGATGATGCTGCTCTCGCTCGTGCTGCTCGTCCTCCCGCTGTTCATCGGCAAGGAGACGTACGGCGCGAAAAACTGGTTCTATGTCGGCGGCATCTCCGTTCAGCCCAGCGAAATCGTCAAGCTGACGCTCATCATCGTCATCAGCCGATTCATGGCGGATCGGCGGCTGATTCCGTGGCTTGGCTTCTCTGTGGCATGTCTTGGCGTGCTGATGCTGCAAGCCGACCTCGGCACGGCGCTGCTATACTACGGCGTGGCGCTGATGCTCTATTTCGCTTCGTCCGGGAATCCGGTGCTGATGCTGTGCGGCATCGGCGGCGGCGTCGGCGCGGCGCTGCTGGGCTACCAGAAGTTTGCGCACGTCAAAAAGCGCGTCGCGATTTGGCTCGACCCGTGGAGCGACTACGACAACGCGGGCTATCAGCTCATTCAAAGCCTGATGGCAATCGCCAGCGGCGGCGTGTTAGGCGTCGGCTTGGGACTGGGCAGCCCGACGACGATTCCCGTTTACCACACAGACTTCATCTTCTCCGTCATCTGCGAGCAGTTTGGGATGTTGTTCGGCTCGTGCGTGCTGCTGATGTATGTCGCCATCATCTGGCGCGGCACGTCCATCGCAATGGCGGCGCGCACCCGCTTCCACGGGCTGCTGGCAATGGGCTGCACCGCCATGCTTGGCTTGCAGACGTTCATCATCATCGGCGGGGTGATTAAGCTGATTCCGCTGACGGGCGTGACGATGCCGTTCGTGAGCTACGGCGGCACGTCGCTGGTGGCGTGTCTGTGCCTGATTGGGCTGATTCAGGGCGTTTCCAGCGTCAATGAGGATGATTTGGCGCGCGACGCGGACTTGGCGGATTACGGTGGAGGTGCGGCATGAAGCGGCAGCGGTTCAAATTCAAGCTCCTTGCGTTCTTCCTCTTCGCGCTCTTCGCCCTGCTCGGCACATACGGGATACACTCGATCGCCCTCTACGGCAACCGCTGGTTCACCTACGCGAAGAATCCGCGTGTACGGGCGCAGAAGCAGAACGTCGTGCCGGGCGATATTCTCGACCGCAGCGGCGTGGTGCTGGCGACCTCTTCCGTCAGCGAGGACGGCACCGTCACCCGCGTTTATCAGGCGGATGAAGCTGCCCGCCGCGCCGTTGTGCACCTGCTGGGCGATTCCGACGGGCAGGTTGCCAACGGGGTTGAAAGTTTTCAAACGGCGTACCTCTACGGCTTCCAGACCGGGATTTGGGAGCGGATTCAGGCGCTTGTGACCGGACAGAAGCGCCACGGCGACAACGTGACGCTGACCGTGGACAGTTCCCTCTGCACGGCAATTCTGCAATCCTTCCAGCGGCGCGCGCCCGGCAAAGCCGGCGCGGCGGTCGTGATGAACTACAAGACAGGCGAAGTGCTGGGGATGGTCAGTCTGCCGACGTTCGACCCCATGAGCAGCAGCGCCGTGTCCGCCTCCTCCAACGCCTACTGGAACCGCGTCACGCAGAACCCCTATACGCCCGGCAGCACGTTCAAACTTGTGACCGCCGCCGCGCAGCTCCGCGTGAACCCCTCCGCGCAGACGATGCAAGTCAACTGCACCGGCAATTTGACCGTGGACGGGCAGGTCATCCATGACTACGGCTCCGCCAGCCACGGCGCAATTGACCTGAAAACCGCCTTCATGCGCTCCTGCAACAACGCCTTTGCACAGTACGCGCTGTCCATGGGCGACAAGGCGCTGCGTGAAGCGGCGGAATCCTTTGGCTTTAACGACAACTTCCTTTTCCGCGATCTCGTCGTAGAGAACAGCGTCTATCCGACCACGAGCCGCAGCAATTTCAACATCGCCATGAGCGGCTTCGGGCAGTCCGCCATCACCGCCACGCCGATGCACCTGTGCCTGCTCGCCGCCGCCGTCGCGAACAAGGGCGTGATGATGGAACCCGTGCTGATTGACCGCGTCGCCAGCCCATCCGGCGTGACGCGCTATACCCGCTCCAGCCGCGTCTACCGCACCGCCATGACGGAGGGGCAAGCCGCGATTCTGGCGGAGTACATGCGCGCGGTCGTCACCAGCGGCACAGGCACACGCGCCGCCGTCAGCGGGATGATTATCTGCGGCAAAACCGGCAGCGCAGAAACATCACTGAACGGACGTGCCATCACGAACGGTCTGTTCATCGGCTTCGCACAGGACGTCCCCTACGCGCTGTGCGTCGTCGTCGAGGATATCGACGATGGTCAAGGCGGCGGCTCCACCGCTGCGCCGATTGCCCGCGATATCTTCGCGTACCTCAAAAACATGCAGTAAAATAGCGTCGGACAGTTTTCACGGCTGTCCGACGCTTTTGATTTACCCATTGCCCGCCCAGAGCCAGTCCTGCGGGATATAGCCAATCGCTTCTTCGCTGTTCATGATAATGTAGAACTTCCCTGACACGCCGATGAGGTAGTAGCTTTCCATGCTGTTCCAGCGCATCGTGTCCGCCGACAAGTCCGGCGCGGCGAACACGCGGTATTCGTAGACAAATTCGTCCGCCCCATACTCCTGATGCTCGTCCTTGACAGTCAACTGCGGGAACGCACACGCCACTTTATCCATATCCTCGCCGAACGCCAGATAGTCCGTCAGCATCCAGCCAGAGAGGTCACACCCGATGGTGACATGCGCCCATTCGCCGCGGATTTCGTCCACATAGACAGGCGTTCGGTTGTAGAACTTGCCCAGCGATACCGACTTGCGGTCGGGCTCGGTGCGCAGATGCAGACGTTCGGTCGGATTCGGGTTGTTGACAACCGCCCAGTTCGTGCGGTCAAGGTGCTGCACGGCTTCTTCATAGGTCGTCGGAAACTCCGCAAGGGGCAGGTCAGTCACGTCGGAATACGGGTGATTGCCATAGCGGAAGCCCGCGTTTCCGCCTGCCGACTCCACGCAGGCTTGCAAATCGTAGATGGCGTGGCGCTTGATGCCGATGCCGCCCGCTCCGTTCCAGACCTCACGCAGCGTCAGATAACCATTTTCGCACGTCATGCAGTACGTTATTTCATCGACACAGAGGAGGATGGACGCCGCGCTGCCGTGATATCGGTCGAAGCTGAACGGCGCACCAATCACCTTTCGGATGACATAATTCCCCAGATTCGTCCTGTACGCCACGCGCAGCACGTCGCCATCCGCCGCATCCACCGTGTGCATGGCAATCAGTTCCGTCGTGCAATACAGCGCCGTCAGCGTCTCGCCGCCGGTCAGCTCATCTGACACATACGGCAGCAGCGTCTCCGGCAGATTCAGCTGGATTGCGCCGGATATGTCCGCATCCGCCAGCAGCGCTTCGGGAAAGTCCGATTTCATGGCAATCGGCTGGCACTTCCGTCCAGCGCCGTCCATCAAAATCAGCGAACCATCCTGCATGGTATACGTTTCTTCCGCGCCCGCAATGGGCAGGAGCAGCCAAATCATCAGCAGCGCAAGCAGTTTCTCCATTGGCATTCTCCCCTTACCCGTTGCCCGCCCAGAGCCAGTCCTGCGGGATGTAGCGCACGTTTTCGTCGGTGTCCATGATCATATAGAAGTCGTCAATCACGCCAATCAAATAGCACTCTTCACCCCAATTCCAGAGCGTTTTTGTCGCCGACATGTTCGGCGCATCGAACACATAATAGTCATAGGCCAGTTCATCCGCCACATTCTCCTGATACTTTTCTATCAGCGACAGCTGCGGGAAGGCGCATTCCACCTTGTCCATATCCGCACCAAATGCGAGATACTTCGTCATCATCCACCCTGACAGGTCGCGCCCGATGGTAACGTGCGCCCATTCGCCGCGGATTTCGTCCACATAGACCGGCGTTCGGTTGTAGAACTTGCCCAATGATACCGACTTGCGGTCGGGTTCTGTGCGCAGATGCAGACGGTCGGTCGGATTTGGGTTGTTCACAACCGCCCAGTTCGTGCTGTCCACCTGCGCCAGCATTTCCGCATACGTTTCGGGGAAGGCTGTGAAGTCCACCGCTTCCACGTTGTAGAAGGGATGTGCGCCGTAAACGTAGCTGTCATTTCGCATCGCAATCACTTCTTCCATATTACCGATAGCGTGTGGCTGAATGTACACAATTTTCCTGCCGGCGGTGTACCACAAAACGAGTTTTCCATTTCGCAGCTTCAAGGCGTATTCCTGTCCTTCGACTTCCATGCTGACTTCGCCTGCCGAGACGTGCACCGTGTCCAGCGAAAAATCCTCCCCGACGACTTTATCAACCATTTGGTAGCCGTCGCCCGTCCACCACGCCACGCGAAGCACATCGCCCTTCGCCGCGTCGCGCAGGTGCATTCCAATCAGCGCCGTCGTGCAGTAAATCTCGACCAGCTCTGCGCCGCCGGTCAGCTCGTCCGCCACATAGGGCAGCAGCGCCTGCGTCAGCCCCATCGGCGCGGCAACGAACGTATTCCCCTGTGCAGCGAGCGCTTGGGCGGCTTTCGCGAACCCCTCCCTGACGGCAATCGGCTGATACGTCGTGCCATCGTCGGACTGGAAGGTCAAGTAGCCATTTTCGACGGTGCAGCGGTACGCATCATCCCAGAAGTCTTTGCCGCCCGAAAATTCCTCTGCCCCGGCGCTCATCAAAATCAGGAGCAGGGTCATCAGCAGTGCACACCATTTCTTCATTCGGCATCCCCCTTTGATTCGGTGTTCTGACAATGAAACGAACGGGCGACGCGTTTTCTTCCGCAGAATTGGGAATTACGGCAAAAAATCCCCCTGCGGGTTCAGCAATAGATGGTTCCGTTTTTCGCGCAGGGGCGTATTGGGCTCATAGTGCCTTTCCTTTCGTCGGACGAAACAGCCCGTGCATGTCCGTCTGCTCAATTTCCAGCAGCCTGATTTTGCGGTCAAGCCCGCCCGCGTACCCTGTCAGGCTGCCGTTCGTGCCGACGACCCGATGGCACGGAACGATGATGCTGATGGGATTGTGCCCGACTGCCCCGCCGACCGCCTGTGCCGACATGCGCACCCCGCCCAGCCGCTTCGCCAGTGCACCGTATGTCGTCGTCTGCCCGTATGGGATTTCAAGCAGCAGCTGCCAGACCGCCTGCCGGAAAGGCGACCCGACTGGGTGCAGCGGCGGCGTGAAGTCGGGTTCGCGTCCGGTGAAATAGACATCCAGCCAGCGCTTCGTGTCCATCAAAATGGGCGTTTCGCGTTCAACGTGTTCTTCGGGCAGCTTATCCGCGTAATATCGTCCGCCATCGAACCACAGCCCGGTCAGCCCCACCTCATCCGCAGAAAGCAGGATGTTCCCCAAGGGAGAGGATATCGTTTGCGTGTAATGCATGTTTGCACCGTCCTTTGGGTTTTCCTCAAAAAGCAAGAGACGCTCTGACGCAGCAGGAGCGGGTGATACTATTTCCAGATGAAAATGCGCCAAGATGCGCCGCGAATTTTTCATTCTGGCTAACGTGAATGAAACGCAGCGTAGCAGCGCTACGCTAAGTGGAATGAACGGACGCCAGAATGGAAAAGGCGCAAGCAGATGGCGCAGGTGAATCTGGAAATAGTATGGCAACGCCTTCCCGGAAGAAACAGCGGCATGACCCTCCTTTTTTCGGAAGGTCATGCCGTTTTCCTTATGCAGCGGCTTTTTCCGCAGCTTTTTTCTTCCCGGTGAATTTTGCCTTGAAGGCTTCGATCCGCTTCCGGCGTTTTTCGCGGCGTTCGATGCGCTCACCCAAATCACGCGCACCCACGCCATACACCAGATACAGAATCAAGCCGGAAATGACCATGATGAACACCGTCGATGCGCAGCGGCGGCCCGATGCGTTGACATTGTAGCCATCGCGCCCTTCCTCGGCGCACATGTTCTGGATAATCATGGCATACGTTTTGCCGTAGCTGGATTGGAACGTCGCCGACATGTCGTATTCCGTGAACAGCGCATTGAAGTTCAGTGCAAACACTGCCAGCACACTCGGCAGGACAATCGGCAGCTTCACCCGTAGGAATGTCACCAGACTGCTCGCGCCAAGGTTGCGCGCCGCATCCTCCAATTCCTCGTCAATAGCGTAGAACGCCGCCTTGATCATGCGCAGGGCGAACGGCAGCTTCACCACCGTGTACGCCATCACAATCAGGAATCGCACGTTCTCGCGCATGTACAGGTTGTTGTTGAAAACATACCACACGCTGTCAGAGTTGAAGTAAGTGCGGTAGGAGTAGCAAATCAGGATGGTCGGCAGCAGCCACGGGAAGAGCAAGCTGTATTCCAGCACAGTGCCGCGCTTCTTGCCCTTGTTTTTGAAGATGTAGTTGACCGCAACAACGACGATAACACACGCCAGCGCCGCCGCAATCGCGGAGAGGACGAAGCTCAGCCGGATGCCGCCGACGGTATCCGCGTTGGCGAACAGACCGGAAATTGCGCCCGTTCTCGTTTTCAGCTTGCCGCGGTTGGTCAGGAACTCATAGTCCTGCTGACCGAAGAAGTTAATCAGCGTGAACTGATCCATCGAGAGCGTCTTGGAGCGAATTGCCGGGTAGTTCTGGAACGCAAAGAGAATAATCATCACCACCGGCGTCATGTAGATGATGAACAGCACATAGGCGTAGATATGCGCCAGCACGTTCGCGACCGGGTTGCTAATCTTCTGCTTGACCAGCTTCGCCTTCGTTTTGCTGACGGAGAGGTAATGCCCTTTGCGCTCGTAGGAGGACAGAACGGTCAGCAGGATGATGGTGAACATCGCCAGAATGATGGACAGCAGCGCCGCGCGCGCCTGCGGGAACGCTTCGTCCGCCGACGATGAACCCGCCAGACGCACGATTTCCGGGTTGATGGAGTCATAGCCCAGCAGCGTCGGCGCACTCATGGCGCACAGACCCGTGATGAACGTCATGACCGTGAGGGAGAAGAGCGTCGGAATCAGCGTCGGGAAAACGACCTTCAGCAGCACCTTGAACGGCTTCGCGCCGAGGTTGCGCGCCGCTTCCACTGTGTTGTAGTCAATCGCGCGGATAGCGTTGCGCAGGAACAGCGCGTGGTTACTTGTGCAGGCGAACGTCATCGTGAACAGAACGGCGTTGAAGCCGGAGAACCAGTTCTTGTCCATGTTGGGGAAAATCCCGGAAAGCCACGTCGTCATAATGCCGTCGCTGTCATAGAGGAAGAGATACCCCGTCACCAGCGCAACGCCGGAGTAAATCAGCGTCGTCATGTAGCCGAGGCGGAGGATTTTCGCGCCCTTGATGTCGAAATATTCCGTCAGCAGCACGATGCTGATGCCAACGATATTCACCGTGATGACGAGGCAAACCGCCAGTTTCAGCGAGTTCAGGACGTAGCTGGGCATGTTGCCCGCGAAGAAGAAGCGGATGACCGCCAGCGGGTCGATGTTGCCCGCACTGTCCGTCGTCGTGAAAATCTGCGTGATGGTGTTCAGGCACGGCAGGAGCATGAAGCCGAAAAACAGGTAGACGAAGAACGCAACGCCGAACACTTTGCCAAGCATCCCCAGCGTCAGTTTGGAGGATTTTTGCGTCATATTGCTTCCTCCTGTCATTGCGCGTCGTAGGACATGACGTCCGTAGGCTTCATGGCTACGGTCACTTTTTCGCCCGGCGCATAGATGTTGATGCCGTCGTTCTTTTCGATTGCCTTCAAAATCTGGCTGCCCACATCGATGTAATACTTGATGTACAGGCCGTAGTACTCGATGTTCTCAACCACGCCGTCAATGAGGATTTCATCGTCGCGCTTGGGCTTGTTGACGTGCAGGCGTTCCAGACGGATGAAGTGATTCTGCCCTGCCGCCAGCTTCATCTGCGCGGCAATCGGCGCTTCGACGCGGTTGATGTCGCCGATGAAGTTGCAGACAAACTCGGTCTTGGAGTGGTTGTAGATCTCGTTCGGCGTGCCGATCTGCTCGATATAGCCCTTGTTGAACACGGCGATGCGATCGGACAGGGTCAGCGCTTCCTCCTGATCGTGGGTGACATAGATGGTTGTGATGCCGAACTCGCGCTGCATCTTTTTCAGCTCATTGCGCAGCTGAACGCGCAGTTTCGCGTCCAGATTGGACAGCGGCTCGTCCATGCAGATGATGCTCGGCCCGGTGACGAGGGCGCGGGCGATGGCGACGCGCTGCTGCTGACCGCCGGACAGTTGGCTGACCGCCTTTTTGAGCTGCTCGTCGGACAAATCGACCTTGCGCGCAATTTCCCGCACCTTCTGGTCGATTTCCTGCTTTTTCAGCTTTTTGAGCTTCAAGCCGAACGCGATGTTGTCGTACACCGTCATCGTCGGGAACAGCGCGTAGCTCTGGAATACGATGCCGATGTTGCGCTTCTCAATCGGCACATGGGTAATGTCCTGATTGTTCACCGACACCGTGCCGGAGACAGGCTCAATAAAGCCGGTGATGGTGCGCAGGGTGGTCGTTTTGCCGCAGCCAGACGGGCCGAGGAAGGTGAAGAACTCCCCTTCCTTCACGTTCACGTTGATATTGTGCAGCGCCTCAAAATCGCCGAATTTGACCACAATGTCCTTGAGTTCAATCATGGGCGACAGCTCCTTATTTTGTGATTCGCAGAATTTTGCACAGGCAAATCATGTTATAAAAAGATGGCGAGCCCGCGTAGGACTCGCCATCCGGGGTTCAAATCCGCTTCTTTGCCGGATGAGAATTTTGGGGAATTACTGCGCCGCCTGCGTCATCACAGCCCAGTTGACATTGTCCCAATCGGGTTCCGCGGGCGCCTGACTTGCGTCAGCCCAGTAGAAGCCGAGGTTGGTCATGATGTTCGTCCATTCCTTGCTGTGCGCCGCGACATATTCCGCATAGGTCATGTCGGTGCCTTCCACCTTCTCCAGCGCGCAGTTCTTCAGCTGATAAATGGCGGGGATTTCGTCGCCGTAGACGTTCTTCACAGCCACTTCGTTGCAGGGGAAGGAGTCGAATTCGTCAGACCATTCCGTCTGCGTTTCCGCAGAGCCGAACCATTCCGCGAACGCCTTGACAGCTTCCGTCTGTTCGGGCGTACGGTCAGCACGGTCGAGGATGCCGATATATTCCGCGATGTAGTAGGTGCCGTCGTCAATGTCCACAACGCCCCAGTTTTCGGGGGTGGTCGTGCCGGTCAGCGGGGCAGAAGAGCTGTCCGCCGCGGAGTCAATCTTGCCATACAGGGAGGAAGAGTAGAACGTGGACACCTGCACGTCGCCGCGGTTCAGCGGGTCAAAGCCGTAGCTGTCGCCGGTGTAGGAGCCGTTCGCGCAGTACTTCCACAGCATCTTCCAGCCATCCACGGAAATGCCGCCAGCGGGGCTGGTCGGATCGGTGAAGGCGTACAGCATGGCGCTGTTGATGTTGCTGTTGGTCGTACCGCCAACCTTGCCTTGACGATACCAGTGATAGCCGCAGTCGACAATATCAGACCAATGCTGGAAGTGGAGCGCTTCGCCATTCGTGCCCTTGTCGTCATTGCGGTAGAGCATCAGTACGTTCTGCACGACGAGGCCATACGCCTTGCCGGGATAAACGTACTTGCCGACTTCGTCCGCCCAAGACGGCGTCCAGTCCATCACCTTCAGGTTCTCATAGGTGCCGTTGGCCAGCTGAGACCAGCGGGTTTCGTTCAGACCAAAGATAATGTCGCCGTCCTTGCTTTCGTTTGCCTTCTGGATAGCGGCGTTGTCGCCGGAGATGACGGAGTTATCGTCGATGGAGATGCTGAAGCCCGCTTCCTTGGCGGCATTGAGCAGCCAGTTCACGCGCTCGGTGGAGTTGGAGTTGGAGTAGATGCGGATGGTATAGCCAGAATAATCCTTCGTTTCCGCCATTGCGCCGCCCGCCAGCGTCAGCACCATGGCCAGTGCCAGCAGCATAGATACGAGTTTCTTCATTATAGGAACGCCTCCTCTTTCGAGATGCTGTTCTGCATCTCTGATTGTTTTTATCATACCACATTCAGCTTGTCTTGTAAAGTCCTAATATGTTATTTTCATCACCATCTGGTCGCATTTTTTCCGTTTTCGCCCATGTTTCCGGACGTGAGCGGTAGTTTTATCACGGCATGTTTTCACGAATTGGAAAATTTGCGCACAAAAAACAGCATGGGCGTTTATTTCCCATGCTGCAAAGAACCCTGCTTATCCCACCACACCCGGCACTTCATAGCGGATGCGCATCTTCGGCGCTTCCTGCAAGGTGGCGTAGTAGTTCGTCATCCAATCCGCGTGACCATCCTCGACATTCACGCCATCCGCGGGCGGCGCGAAGAGTTTCAGCGTCAAATCCGCGGGAGTATCCAGCGGGGCATCAAAGAACGCGCTCATCAGGTCAATCGTCTTGACATGCGGCGCTTTGTAGAACCACTTGCCGTGCAATTCCACCATCAGCCCGATTTCCTGCTCCACAGTCATTTCGCAGAATTCCGGATTGCCCTCGAAGTGCAGCGGAATCGCCAGCCCGTCGGCATCCTCCGCGCCGCCCCAGCGCAGTTCCGCCGGGAAAGTTGCTTCCCCCATCTCCGTCATGCTCGGCTGGAAGTACGGGTCTTTGAGCAGCTCGCGGTACTGCGCCAGCATCGGCTGTTCAATGCCGACTGCCGGGTTGTTCGGGTCTTCAATTTCCAGCCCCAGACGCCCGCGGTCGCGGAACTGATACAAGCTAATCGCCTTAAACCAATCCGCCTGATGGTCGCGGAAGGCTTCGGCAAAGCGGATGACGCTCTCGCCTTGATGGCGCGGGCCCGTCACGTCGCCGTCGGTGTTGAACTCCGCCGTCACCAGCGGCTTACACCCAAACTGCGACGATGCGCGCTCGTAGGTACGGCGGAACATGTCGTAGTACATGCCGACGGAATCCGCCTTATACTGCCCACCGCCGATTTCCGCCACGTCATACGGCCAGCCGTAATGGAGCGCGAGGTAGCAGTCCGCCGACCAGACGTCCGCCGCGCGGTACGCCACCGCAAACTCGTCCTCCTTCTCCAGCTTGCCGTCCGCCTGTGCGAAGCCCGCGCAGAACACCGTGCGGACGTTCGGGGCTTCCTGATGGATGATATCGGAGAAATGCGCGAAGAATTTGCCGACCTGCTCATAGGTGAAGCGCTTATTATGCGTGAACCACGTTCCGCTGCACTCATGGTTGATGCGGATGGTCATGCGCCCATAGGGGCGGAGCATCCGGGCGACTTCGCGGAGTTCGTCGTCAGAGAGGGAGCAGTCGAGCGTCAGCGTGAGGGCGGCATCTTGCCCGTGGCGGCGAATATCCCGCATCTGTTCCCACGGCTGACCGTCGGCATTGAAGGGGAAATAATCATCATAAGGATAGTCCCACTGGAAGGTGATGTTCATATCCTTGCACGCCTTGGAAATGCGCTGCGGCCACTGCTTATCGTGCGGGTAGTAGGTATACATGATGCCTATGGCGCGGTGCGGACGTCCGAGCTTATGCAGGATGTAGTCCTGATTGACGTACTCCGCGCGTTCGCTGCCGTCGCCGAGGTCAAGGGCGCACTGGGCTGCACCCAGATGGAGCTTCTGCATGGCGATGTTCCTCTCTTCTCGTCGTGTTGTTTATTTTCGTCGAATCTTGCACGGTCATCAAGGGATCATTTTGATTCCCTTGCATCTACTTTACTGGTTAGGATTCTCACGCTACTGCCAAACTGAACTTCTTTTCTGGAAATATACCATGTTTTTCCATTGTCAGAACTGCCTTGATAGAAGAGAAATACGCGTCCATCATCATCACGGAAAGCATAAGGATGTCCGGATTCACTGCTGTTCCATGTGCCCGGCGCGCCGCATGGGATTAGCGGCTCATTCGATACGCGGCGGAAGAAGATGCCATCCTCGGATACTGCACAGCCGATTTGCTGTGGCGTGCAATTATAGGAGCCGCCGTAGAACAGGTATATTTTCCCGTCCTCTACGACCGTTGCGGGTGCTTCGACGCAATCGCCCTCCCATGCAAGTTCTGGCATAAGCAGACTCTGTTCTGCCAGCGGATGCCACGCATTCCGCCCAAAGTCAGAATCGATTTTTGCCCATGCGCCGCCAATTTTCTGGATGCGCATGGCATGGTCGCGTGTTGCAAAATACAGGTGTATTTTTCCGCCGAACACGCACACATCGGCATCAATAGCGCGCCCACAGCACCAGGTTGCCGCCGGATGAAACACAGGGTTCTCTGGATTCTTCATGAAGTGAATTCCATCCTGCGACCACGCATGGCAGATTGCATCCTTCTCCCAATTGCCATAGGTCTGATAGAACAAATGAATTTTGTCGTTCAGCACAATGGCTCCTGGTGCGGCAATGCCGTTCGTCTCGCACAGCGCATCCTGCTCTATTTCGCCGCAGGGTGTCCAATGCTCCATATCGGCAGATTCCGCAATGCCGATGCCGAACCTTCCATCCTCATGCCTCAGGGAATAATAGAGCCAGTAACGGCTGCGATAGCGGACAACAGCCGGATCCTTGGCGAAACAAAGGCAATCTGTATTGGTAAACAGCATGACAAATCCTCCTGATCATTGTCGGATTCACAAGAAAGTTTCACGCAGAACTGCCTTATACTATTTCCAGATAAGAATGCGCCAAGATGCGCCGCGAATTTTTCATTCTGGCTAACGTGAATGAAACGCAGCGTAGCAGCGCTACGCTAAGTGGAATGAGCGGACGCCAGAAGGGAAAAGGCGCAAGCAGATGGCGCAGTTGAATCTGGAAATAGTATTAGATTTCCCGCGTCGCGTGCAGCAGCCATTCCGCCTCGTCCCCCGCCAGATACGGCAGAATCGTCTCCCGCACCTTGGCATGATAGGCATTCAGCAGCTTCTTATCATCCTCATTCAAATACCGCGTATCCACCGCGTCCAGATCGAACGGCACCATCGTCAGGTAGTCGAAATGCAGGAAACGACCATACGCATTCGTTTCGCCCTCACAGACGACCGTCAGGTTCTCGTGACGGATGCCGAACTTGCCCTCCAGATAGAAGCCGGGTTCGTCGCTCGTCACCATGCCGGGTTCCAGCGGGATGGGTGCGCCGCGCCAGTGGATGCGCTGCGGGCCTTCGTGGACGCTCAGCACATAGCCCACGCCGTGACCCGTGCCGTGGTTGTAGTCCATGTTCTCCTGCCAGAGGGGTTCGCGGGCAAGGTAGTCCAGATTCGCGCCCGTGCAGCCGTACTTCCAGTGTGCGTTGCCCAGATGCAGGTGTCCTTTCAGCACGAGGGTGAAGAACTTCTTCTCTTCGTCCGTCGTCTCCCCCATGGCAAAGGTACGGGTGATGTCGGTCGTGCCCTGCAGGTAGTGCCCGCCGGTGTCCGCCAGCAGCAGGGAGCGCGGCTCAACGGGGATGTTGGATTCCCTGGTGGGCGAATAGTGGACGATGGCGCCGTGCGCACCGTAGGCGATAATCGGCGCGAAGGACGGGCCGATGTAATCCGGGCGTTCGCGGCGGAACTCTTCCAGTTTTTCCGCGACGCTCAATTCGTCCATCGGGATTTTGCCGACATTGTGCTTCAGCCAGTACATCAGGCGCGTCACCGCCACGCCGTCCTGCACATGCGCCTTGCGGAAGCCCTCCACCTCGGTGGCATTCTTGACCGCCTTGGGCAGCTCGGTGGGGTCAACGTGGTCAATCACGCGCACCGACGCAGGCACGCACGCCCGAATCAGGCTGTTAACGACATTCAGGTTCATCATCACCGTGGAATCTTCCGGCAGTTTCTTCGTATATTCATAGACGCAGGCGTAGGGGCGGATGGTCACGCCGTCCTCCTTAAGATGTGCCTGAATCTCCGTGCTGAGGATGGCGGGGTTGACGAACAGCACCGCATCGGTCATCGTCACGGCAGCAAAGGACAGCATGACGGGCGTGCAGTCCACATCATTGCCGCGCAGGTTCATCAGCCAGCACACGTCCATCAGCGAAGACAGGACAAGCGTATCCGCGCCAAGGCTTTCCATTTCACGGCGCACCTGATGCAGCTTCTCCTGACGGCTGCGTCCCGTCAGCGATACGGGCAATTCCCACGCGGGTTCTGCCGACAGTGCCGGGCGCTCCGCCCAGATTTCATCCAGCAAATCAACATCAGAGACAATTTTGCCCTGCTTCTTTTCCGCAATGCGCTGATAGCCCTCGTACTGCCGCGCCGTGACAACTCTGCCGTCAAAGCCCAGCGTCTGACCGGCTTCAAGCGTCTTTTCGATGTACTCCGGAATCGTCGGGACGCCCGGCTCGCCCATCTTGCACAGCTCGATGCCGCTGCCTTCCAGCTGCTGCCCCGCCTGCAGGAAATAGCGGCCATCCGTCCACAGACCCGCCCAGTCCGCCGTCACCACCAGCGTACCTGCGCTGCCCGTGAAGCCGGAAACATAGTGCCGCCCGCGGAAGTGCGCGCCGACGTACTCCGACGCGTGGAAATCATCCGTGGGGATGATATAGAGGTCGATGCCGTGCGCCTGCATGGCGCGGCGAAGCTCCGATAACTGCTGTCGCATAAAAATCTTCTTCCTTTCCTGATTCCGCCCGTTCACGAGTGGAATCGACTGTATCCAGTGAAATTATAGCACGAATGGACGATTTTCGCAAGGGAATTGACAGGGAGAACGTTTTCGGTGTAGAATAGACAGGTGCAAAACTTGAATGTCAGATAAGGTAAAGGAGGGATTTTGATGTTGCCGGACACGCTGGAAGGCAGTATCCACGACCTGACGCAGAATATTCTCGCGGATTATACCGCCGGCCGCCCCATTGACCGCATTGAACCGTTCAACCAGCCCGACCGCGACGTGATTATCGCCCTGATTGGCAAGCTGCGGCGCATCGTCTTTCCGGGCTATTTCCGCGACCCTGCCTACCATGTGTACAGCGCGGCGCACTCGCTGTCCGCCCTCATCGAGGACACGGCGTACCTGCTGCAGAAGCAGATTGCGATTGCCCTGCGCTGCGGCAGCAGTGTGACGCAGGAGGCCGCCGCCGACATTGACCGTCAGGCGCAGGAGATGACCATCCGCTTTCTGGAGAAGATTCCCGACGTGCGCGCACTGCTGGCGACCGACCTGCAGGCGTTCTACGACGGCGACCCGGCAGCGACAAGTCTGGACGAAATCATCATTGCCTATCCGGGGCTGCTCGCCATCACGGTCAACCGCTTGGCGCACGAGCTGTTTCTTCTCAAAGTGCCGCTGATTCCGCGCATCATGACCGAATACGCGCACGGCCGCACGGGCATCGATATTCATCCCGGCGCAACCATCGGCAAGTACTTCTTCATCGACCACGGCACGGGCATCGTCGTCGGCGAAACGACCGTCATCGGCGATTCGGTGAAGCTGTATCAGGGCGTGACGCTGGGCGCACTCTCGACCCGCGGCGGACAGAGCCTGCGCGGCCACCGCCGTCACCCGACCATCGGCGACCGCGTGACGATTTACTCCGGCGCGTCCGTCTTGGGCGGCGACACCGTCATCGGGCATGACGCGGTCATCGGCGGCAACGCGTTCATCACGCACTCGATTGCCCCCGGAATGCGCGTGTCGGTGAAAAATCAGGAACTCGAAATGCGGATGATGAAGGACGTGAACTGGTGATGGTGGTCGGCATTCGCTTTGCCGCTGATGCGCCCGTTCGGACGGTGCTGCAAGCGGTTCTGCCGATTTTTCCCACTGCGGATGTGGATTTTCTCGTCCGCGAATATTGGGTGTGCACCTTCGGAAACGGCTTGCCGGAGAGGCGATTCACCGCGCAGGAAATGCGGCGCGCAGTGGATGCCTTAACGCCGGATGAGCACGCGGAGCTGTTCACGATTTACGTCCTGCCGCACGATGCGCCTGATACGCCGCCGAGCAGCTGCGAGGACTTCTGCGCCCGCGGGTTTACAATGGCGTTTTATGCGTATGACGGGGACGGGTATGCACTGCTGGCGCAGAGCGAAGAGCAGGTGGAGGCGGTTATCAAGACGCTTCGGAAAGCGGTGGAAATCCGCAGTGTGGAAGCTGTTGAGCGCGAGACGCTGGTGCGGTGGTCATTTTGATTTTACGGCGCGAACAGGCAGTCAATCGCAAAATCGCCGCTGTAATCCCCGATCACCAGCACCGTTTCGTCCGTCCTGCACGCGCTGTTCAGATAGTGCTTGCAGTCCGCCATCCCCTCCGCGTCGAAGCACGCCATCAGCAGTTCTTCGGCACTTCGCGCGGTGTCTGTCGTCAGGATGAAGCCGTCCGATGCCGCCAGCGACCAGAAATCAACGCGGTCGTAGAAATCCGGCACAAGCTCTGCAACGCCATAATGCCGCTGGAATCGCCGCATTTCGCGCGTTCTGCTGATGCGGTTGTCCGTCCGCGTCAATCCCGCATAGTACGTCGCCCACATACCGCGCGCCTTCACGAGGAACGGCAGCGGCGGCTCGAAGTGCGTCGTCGCAATCAGATACGAATGCTTCCGGCACGCCTGTGCAACGACCGCGCACACTTCCGCCGCCGGTCGCGCAAATTCCTCCGACCACGAAAACTGCGTGCACTGGTATCGCGCATCCACCCCGGCGTACTTCGGCAGCATGTCGCACGCGCGCATTTGCTCCTGAACCATGCGTTTTCTCCTCCCAATTGTTGTTATACGTCCATTTTAATGCCGCCGCTCGCACCTGTCAAGCAACAGACACGCAGTTTTGAACAGCTTGTAAATCCCCCCACATCTGGCAGAAGAACCGTTTTTTGTCGAATGCAGAGAAACAAACCTACAAAAAGAGGATACCAATGCCGCAAAAGAACATCAAAGCCGTGATGGACGAACTCACTGCAATGGCGCAGGACAAAAGCACCGCTCCACGAGCGTTTGCGGACAGCTTTCAGGCGCATTCCGCGGAACTCCGCGCCGTATTCTTTCCCGATACGCCAATGAAGATGCCAGAAACTCATGACGATACAGAAGAATCGTCGCAGGAATGCGTCACCTGCTTCTGCGAGTTTCTTGCAAAATGCACTTCTGCCGACGATCAAAACTGCCCCGTCACGATTGTTGTCTCGGCGCATGAGCTGCCAACTGTTTCCGTGCAGACAATCTCCGGCGCGAAAGTCATTTTCGACGACCTATACGCTTGCAGAAGTATGGACGAAGACACGCGCGGACGTTTTCGGGAATTGGAAGCGCTTTGGGGCGAAAATTCCGAGGACGGCTGCTTCGTCGCGAAATTCTGCGAGAAGCTGAAAGCGTCTTTGCCTGCCATCTTTGCTTCGACGATTGAAATCAAACGGAATTCGTGAATTTCCTGATTGAAAGAAGGGATGCCCCATGCGAGCATCCCTTTTCCCATAATCAAAAAACGGGGGCGCATCCGCTGCGTCCCCCTATTTTCTTATTCCCCGAAGTACCGCTTCAGCAGACCCGCGAACGCCTTGCCGTGACGGGCTTCGTCGCGCGCCATCTCGTGCACGGTGTCGTGAATCGCGTCGAGGTTCAGCGCCTTTGCCAGCTTCGCCAGCTCGGTCTTGCCCATCGTCGCGCCGTTCTCGGCTTCCACGCGCATTTGCAGGTTCTTCTTCGTGCTGTCCGTCACCACTTCGCCCAGCATCTCAGCGAACTTCGCGGCATGTTCCGCTTCCTCAAAGGCAGCCTTCTCCCAGTACAGGCCGATTTCCGGGTAGCCCTCGCGGTGCGCCACGCGCGCCATCGCCAGATACATGCCGACCTCGGTGCATTCGCCCTGGAAGTTCTCGCGCAGGCCCTGAATGATTTCCTCCGGCGCACCCTTCGCAACGCCCACGACGTGCTCCGCCGCCCATGCCATTTCGGCTTCCTGCTTGATGAACTTGCTCGCCGGCGCCTTGCAAACCGGGCACTGCTCCGGCGCCTTCTCGCCTTCGTAAACATAACCGCACACGCTGCAAACCCACTTCATATTGATGTTCCTCCTCAATTTATTCTGGCTTTTCAGCCGATTTTCCATTCATTTTGTCCGGCGTTTCCGCCTGAAAACAGTATACCCCGCTTTGAGGCAAAGTGAAACACCAAAATCAAATTTTTCTGCAACTTTTTTCGCTCTCCTGCGTTTTCGCTATATTCTTTGAGAAAACACAAAATTCTCACGCGTAAAAAAAGGATTTTGCCACTTGGGGGGCGAATGAATAGAAAGAGTTTTTCTCGTGAAGGATAGAAGCAATCAAAGCGGATTCTGCTGAACCGCGCGTTCTGTCCCTTGCGAATTTCTCCGCTTGAAGGAAACCGGCACCAAAAGCCGCCGGGTACATACAACATTACGGGGAACGCTTCAGGATTTTTCGGCATTGGGGAGGAAAGATTCATGCAGGATTTGGTGGTCGTTGTCAATCTGAACGGCAGCGCGTGCCGGATGATGGCGCAGAAGCTCCGCGCGGAGCATTTTTACTGCCGGATTGTGTCGTCCGCCTGTGCTGCGGAAGATATCCAGCGCATGGGCGCGCGCGGCATTGTGCTGGCGGCAGGCGTCAGCGGCGAAGCGGCGGATGTGCCGTTCCTGATGGATTATCTGCAAACCGGGCTGCCAATGCTCTGCGTGGGCGATTCGGCGCTGTCGCTATGCCAGACGCTGGGCGGCGCATTGAGCGAACCCGTGCCGCAGGACGGCGCGATGCAGATTCATCTGGACGCATCCGATGCCCTGCTGGACGGCATGGAGGACACCGACCGCTATCAGCCGACCGCGCGGTTTATGTCGCTGGACGGCGCGCAGGCGACGCCGATTGCCACAACAGACGGCGGGATGCTCGGCTTCCACGCCAGCCGCCGCGACGTGTGGGGCTTCTCCTTCCAACTGGAGCGGAACGACCCCTTTTCGAGTCATCTGCTCGTCAGCTTCTGCCAGAACATCTGCGGCTGCACGGCGTGGTGGACGAATCAGGCGCTGATTGATCGCGCCCGCGAGGAAATCGACCGCGCGGCGAATGGCGGCAGCGCGCTGTGCAGCTTGTCCGGCGGCATTGACAGCGGCGTATGCGCCGTGCTGGGCAACCTTGCCATCGGACACAAGCTCCACTGCATTTTCATCGACACCGGATTGCTGCGCAAGAATGAGTCTGAGCAGGTGATGGCGTATTATCACGACAATCTGGGGCTGAATCTGCGGCGAATCGACGCACGCGAGGAGTTCCTGACTGCGCTTGCCGGTGTCAGCGACCCGGCGGAAAAGGAGCGCATCGTCACCGAACGCCTGATGTCCATCCTGAGCCGCGAGGCCGCCGCAATTGACGACATCCGCCTTGTCATTCAAGGCACAAACGTCACCGACACGCTCTACCGCCCGCACACGGGCAGCACCATCGACGGTCTGCCGATTATCGAGCCTGTTCGCGAGCTGTTCAAGGACGAAATCCGGCAGGTCGGGCAGGAGCTGGGGATGCCCGCCGTGCTGGTCAATCGGCAGCCCTTCCCCGGCAGCGGCTTAGCGTCGCGCATTATGGCAGATGTGACCGCCGAGCGCCTTGACATTCTGCGCGAGGCGGACGACATTTTCCGCCACGACGTTGAGGACAGCAACCAGAACAAGCGCCTATGGCAGTATTTCGCGGCGCTGGCGCTTTCGCCCTTCCCCGACGGCGGCTATGTCGTGACGCTGCGGGCAGTTCAGACGGCGGAGGGCGCAGCTGGAAACACGGCGCGCTTCACGGCGGATTTGCTGGAGCGCGTGACGGCGCACATCCTCGCGCAATGCCCGAAAGTCCAGCGCGTTTTCTATGACCTCACGCCCAGCAAATCCTACAAGCGGGCGAATCTGTGATTTCCATGCGGTCTGTTTCGGCAGACCGCTTTTCGTTTGCCGTCAAATTTCCATCCATCGGATTTCCTTCACCTCAAACCACTTCTCAACTTCCCGCTCAATGCGTTTTTTCGTCCGCACGCCGATATTTTCAAACGGCATCAGTTCCACCTTGCCGTCCTTCTCCCGCCAGCGCGCCACAATTCGCCCATCCGCCAGCGCCGTCGGATGCACAATGCCCGTCAGGTTAAACACGCCGCGCAAGTGCTCCGGCGGCAGAATCGGGTTATCCTCCTTGCGGTAGCCCAGCAGCATCGGGTCAAAGCCGGACAGCAGGCGGACGTGTGGCATCTCCCCCTCCGGCGCGTCTTTGGTGGCGTAGTACATCCGCCCATCGACCCTGATTTCCCGCGCGTCGAGCTGCTTCAGCCACGCTTTCACCTTCGTCTGCGGCACGCGGAAAAAGTACGCCGCATCCCGCAGCGACGCCGGACCGTAGTGCGTGAAGTAGCGCCGCGCCAGCGTCAGTTCTACCTCCGCCGCGTCCATCGGCGCAAACGGCGCGCACAGGCGGTACGCTTTCTTCTCCTGCACCTGAAAGCAAATCACGCCCAAGAGCGCCAGTTCGCCAATTACGCCGCCCCAGCCGTGGAAAACCATCTTCTCTTCGTCCGCCGTCATCCCCGCCGCCTGACATGCCCGCCGCAGCCCCTCGCGCGTGTCGTTCCCCGCTGCAATTTCCTGCACGATCAGCCGCGCAAACGCCTTCTCGCGCTCCGGCGGCAGCGCGCAGCCGCATTTCGTCATCCACGCATACCACGGCGTACCGCACACGTCCTCCGCCGTTCCCTGCTGATGGACGTACAGCGGCAGATCGCTTTCTGGAATCAGGTGGAGCGTCCCGCGCAGCGTCCACGTTTTCAGCAGACCGGAAAAATCGCTGCTGCCCGTCCGGCTTTGCAGGGTGAAGAGCGCATTACGGAGGATTTGTGCCTGTGCGCCGCATAAATCCGCCGCGATTTCGGCATTCGAGGCACGCTGCGTCAAGAGGTGCTGCCCGCCGAGACGGCAGCGAATCAGTTCCTTTGTGTCGATAGAAATCGCCCCCCATTGGCCATCAGTATACCATATTGCCTGATTTTTCGGAAGGCGAACACGCAAAAAAAGCCCCCGCCGGCGCGAACCGGCGAGGACTCCTTGCAACAGTTTTGTCAGGTGCGTTGGGGATTAACCACGACGCGCTGCATAGCACTCGCTGCAGTAGACAGGGCGATCTTCCCTGGGCTGGAAAGGAACCTTGGTGGGCTTGCCGCATTCAGCGCACACGGCGTCGAACATCTCGCGGGTGCCACCGGCAGCAGGGCGGCTGGCCTTGCGCGCCTGACGGCACGCCTTGCAACGGGTGGGCTCGTTCTGGAAGCCCTTCTCGGCGTAGAATTCCTGTTCACCGGCAGTGAAAACAAATTCATTGCCGCAGTCTTTGCAAACCAGCGTCTTGTCAGTGTACATGGTATTGGAACCCCCTGAATGATTTAGAATAGGCGAACCTTCGGCTGACCTGGTCTTTGACCCCACACTCGCCGTCTGGGAGGTTGCTCAACGCATCGTGCGCCCTCACGCACTCCTCTCGAAATGCTTCCGCATTCCGGACGGGCTTACCTCTAAACCGCACCATGCTCCCCGGCGCTTTGGCCGGATTACGTGGACCGCTTGGCCTGCGACTGGCATCGGCTTGCAACCACAGACCCGAAGGATTCAACCGCGCTCATTATACCTGAGAATTGAAAAAAACGCAAGACATTTTTGCAAAAAACTGATGATTTTTTCCTGTACTGCTCATTCTGCCGGAACGCAGCGCACCAGCACGACCTCTGGGCGGTTGAAGATGCGCGGCAGTCGTGTCCGCACAGCCAAGCCGCGGCTGACAATCAGCGTCGTACCGCCCTGAGCATACGCGCCGCCCGCCAGCTTCGGGAACCACCCCTGATTGGGCGCGTACAGCCCGTTCAGCACCCCCGGAATGCGCACCTGCCCGCCGTGCGCGTGACCCGACACCACGAGGTCGAACGGGAATTGCGCGTACTTCGCCAGCAGCTCCGGGCGATGCGCCAGCAGGACGGTGAAGTCCGCTGAATCCACGTTTTCCATCGCCTGCCGCAGTTGCTCTTCCGTGTCCGGTGCGCCGCTGAACACCATCTCATACGGGTCAGGGATGCCGCACAGCGCGATTCGCTGCCCGCGCACTGTCAGGACGCCTGACGACATCCGCAGCACCGTCACCCCCGCTTCCTCCGTCTGCTGATAGAGCGCGTCCATCTCGCCCGTCCACGCCTCGTGGTTGCCGGACACATAGTAGCACGGGTACAGCGCGCTCAATTGCCGCATCAGCGATAGCGTCCGCTCCGTCGGACGATTTTGCGTGTCGTCATCGAACATATCTCCAACCATCAGCACAGCATCCGGCGCACAGGAAGCAGTCATTGCCGCCACATCGTCCGCATTATCAGACGAATGGAAGTCCGTGACGACCGCAAGCCGCACCTCCGCCGTCAGCTTCGGCGACGTGACCGTGTATGTCCGCAGAATCAGCCGCTCATCCAGCGCAATTAGCGTCAGAACGACCAGAATCGCCAGCGCAGGCAAAATCCACCAATGTTTTTTCCGCATTTTCCCTCCAAACGCAACAGACGCCGGGAATCTCCTCCCAGCGTCTTGCATCAATTAAATATTGTCAAAGAAAGGCGTGCCATCCTCATTTCGGAGGATGCCATCCTCGAAATGCAGCGGCAGCGGCTTGGCAATCATGTACTTGAGAATCTCGTCCATGCGCACGCTCTCTTGGAACGTGACCAGCGAGAAGCTCACGCCGTGCTTGTGCGCGCGCCCGGTTCGGCCGATACGGTGCAGGTAATACTCATTTTCAGCGGGCAGATCAAAATTGATGACTGCTTCCACGTCGTCGACGTCGATGCCGCGCGCCGCCACGTCCGTCGCAATCAGAATGGGAAATTTTCCGCGCCGGAAGTCGTTCATGACCACATTGCGCTGGCTCTGCTTCACATCGCCGTGGATGCACTCCGCCTGATAGCCTTCCTTTTTGAGGCGCTCGGTCAGCCGGTCGGTCATAAACTTCGTGTTACAGAAAATCATGACACGCTGGTAGACATCCGCATCCAGCAGATACAGCAGATGGTCAATCTTCTTGTTCTGTTCGGTCGAAATGACATACTGCGCAATCTGCGGCCGATCCTGCTTCGTCGCTTCGACAGTAACTTCAATCGGGTCATGCTGATATTTCCACGCAATCGTCAGCACGTCCTGATTCGTCGTCGCGGAGAACAGCACCATCTGCCGCTCGTCCGGCGTCGCCTCGATGATGCGCGTCACGTCCTTGACAAAGCCCATGTTGAGCATCTCGTCCGCCTCGTCCAGCACCATCGTGTGGACGGCATTCAGATGGACGTTGCCGCGGTTCATGTGGTCCAGCAGCCGACCGGGGGTTGCAACGAGAATCTGCGGTTTGCGCTTGAGCGCGGCAAGCTGCTTGGGAATCGGCTGTCCGCCGTAGAGCACAGCAATGCGGCAGCCCTTGATGTACTTGGCCAATTTGGTCAGTTCATCCCCGATTTGCAGCGCCAGTTCACGGGTTGGTGCAAGCACCACTTCCTGAACTTCCGGTTCATTAAGCTGCACATATTCGAGCATCGGAATGCCGAACGCGCAGGTTTTGCCCGTGCCGGTTGGCGCAATTGCGTTCACGTCCGCGCCGGACATCATCAGCGGAATCGTCTTCGCCTGCACGGTCGATGGCGTCGTGAACCCCATGTCTTTGATGGCGCGCAGCACTTCTTTGGACAAATCCATCTCTTCAAACGAGGTGGGAAGCTGGTTCGTTTCGGACAAAATTTGCTCCTTCCCGGCTTCACTCATGGTATTCGTGAATCGCCTTGCTCAGCTGATCTGGGCAGGACGTGTTGCCGCGGCAGGGAATGCCTTCCAATCTCTGGGCAACTTCATCCGCTTTGCAGCCAATGACCATGCGCGCCAAGCCCTGCGTGTTGCCCTTGCAGCCGCCGATGAACTTGCAATGCGTGATGATACCGTTTTGAATCTCCAGTTCAATTTCGGACGAGCAAGTGCCGTGTGTTTTGTAGTGATACATCGTGTTTTCCTCCTGTGAATTGCATTTGATTTTTGCACCCCGCCGCCCTGCGCGGCATAGCCTGATGCAGGGAGGTGGCGCGTGTGGAAGTTTATCTGGCGAGTGCAGCGGGACTGCTCTCATGGTGCGGCAAGTGGCGGAAAATCCCGACACCGCTGGCACACCCGACCCTGCTGGCCGCGTGCGGAGCGGATGTCGCGCTGGCTGATTCCGTCAACCGCTTGCTGTACCGTCAAGGGCGAATCAGCACGCTGCCGCCGGGAGTCGAGGTGCTTCGCTGCTGGCGAAATCAGCTGCTGACGCTCTCCAGCGAGACGAACTGTCTAACACTGTATGATGCACATGATTACCCGCTGGTTACATCGCCCGCTGGAATTCGCCCATGCGACTGCGCGATCGTCAATTGCCAAGTAATCGTCTGCGGCTGTGAGGACGGCTGCTTGCACATCTTTTCCCTGCCGGATTTGCGGGAAATTGCTGCATATCCCGTTCCGGGTTGTCCGATGCGGGTCGCGGCGGATGGCGGAGTGCTCAGCTGCCTGTCGCTGCTGAGCCCCGACCCGCCGCAAACGCTGCTTTTCCGCCTATGTCTGACAAGCGGCGATTTTGCGCCCGTCGCGCTGCTGCCCGGCTGGTGCGGCGCGGTAACAATTGCCGATGACCACACGATTTGGGCTGGCGTGGGCGAGCAGCTGCTGCATTTTCCTCTGGATTCCGTTGTGCCGGATGTGCAATTGGGTGGATTCGGGTTGATTCGTTTCCTATCCTGCCAGCAGTCGAAGCTGCTGATTAGCGACCCGTGGGCAGGACGCTGTCTGCTGATGGACACGACACCGCCTTACGCGCCGCATCAGCTGTATGCGGGCGAATGTGGGGGCTGCTGCTTTGCATCATGCAGAAAAGGGACGCTCCCCGACTGGAAAGCGTCCCTGAATGAACCTTAGATTACTCGATGACCTTGGCAACGACGCCGGAACCAACCGTGCGGCCACCTTCGCGGATAGCAAAGCGCAGACCCTGCTCCAGAGCGATGGGGGTAATCAGGGTGATTTCCATGTCGATGTTGTCACCGGGCATGACCATCTCCGTGCCTTCGGGCAGCTTGATGTTGCCGG